>WSSedL1CaDRAFT_10000923_pt1 | contig 18985 bp, 18 predicted proteins | sample WetSurSL1Cattail_FD_9464 | JGI IMG/M metagenome (IMG submission 9464)
TGTCGTAATTCACCGCGCTGAGCTTGAACTTGATGCGCATGTCCACAATGGGCACGATCACGCCACGCAGGTTGACCACCCCCAGAATGTGTTCTGGTGCGTTGGCCATGCGGGTGGGGCGCTCAAACGAGCGGATTTCCTGCACCCGCAAGATGTCAATGCCGTACTCCTCATTGCCCAGTTTGAACGCCAGGAACTCGCTGAGGGCCAGTTCTTGGAGGTCCGCTTTGGACGCGGTGATGTCTGTTGTGCTGCGCTGCACGGCTGCGGTCTGATCCACGATGTTGCGCTCCTTTTAAAGTAAAAAATATCAATATTCAATAAAATTCTACAATAAATGGCGAATTGATGCAACTCATGAAACGCTAAATCGACATTTTTAGACCAGGAACACTGGGACAGATGAATGTCAGATATTTATTACAAATTTCTTGCGCAAATCCGCTGAGTTCAAAATGAATGGTGGTTTTGCTATTAAGTTACCCTGTGTAAAAAATGTGACGCTACAACAACAAAAACACAACCACCTCAACCGAGACTGCCCAGCAGGATGGTCAACGCGTCCGGGTAACGTGCTTGGCTTTTACAGAAAGTACCGTGCGGGAAATTCTGGCAAGATACAAGATCCATCCGTACGATAGGCAGATTCTTGTATCCCCCTTAACCCTTATGCAATAAGAGTTAACCACTATGGATTGGAGAGCAATATGGCACCCAGACCCGGTGCCATGTGTGGCGGGTGATCAATGTCACCTTGCCGTTGCTTGACTCAGAAGTTTTCCCATTCTTCATTGCCCGCCTTGGTCTGGTTGTTATGCGTCAACGCGGTAGGTTTGGGCCTTGCCTTGGTGGTCACCTTGTTATTTGCGGTCTGTGGTTTGGTTGTGCGGTGACTTATCGTTGTGCTGCTGCGCGCCGTAGGTGCGGAGAAACCGTTGTCCTCCTCAGACGCGAATTTGAACACCGCCACGGTGCTAACCAGTTCCTGTGCCTGGCTCTTGAGGCTGCTGGCTGCGGCGGCCATTTCTTCGACCAGTGCAGCGTTTTGCTGGGTGACTTGGTCCATTTGCTGGATGGCTTCACCAATCTGGCTCACACCCTGGCTTTGTTCGGTGCTGGCCGCGCTGATTTCTCCCATGATGTCGGTCACACGCCGAATAGAACCAACCACTTCGGTCATGGTGGCACCCGCTTGATCGACCAGTGCGGTGCCTTGTTCGACCCGCTCGACGCTGGTGCTGATGAGGGTTTTGATTTCTTTGGCTGCTTCAGCCGAGCGTCCAGCCAGGGCGCGAACCTCGGTGGCCACCACAGCAAAGCCACGGCCCTGTTCTCCTGCACGGGCGGCTTCCACCGCTGCGTTCAGGGCCAGGATGTTGGTCTGGAAAGCAATGCCATCGATGACGCTGATGATGTCGCTGATTTTGCGGCTCGACTCGTTGATGCCTTTCATGGTGTCTACCACCTGGGCGACGACTTCACCGCCTTTGAGGGCAACGCTGCTGGCGCTTTGAGCCAACTGGTTGGCCTGTCGGGCGTTGTCGGCGTTTTGTTTGACGGTAGATGAGAGTTCTTCCATGCTGGCGGCGGTTTGCTCCAGGGCGCTGGCTTGTTCTTCGGTGCGTTGGCTCAGGTCGTTGTTGCCTTGGGCGATCTCGGCGCTGGCGGTGGAGACCGATTCGGAGCCGGTGCGCACTGAGGAGACCACGCCGACCAGTGCGGTTTGCATGCGGGCCAAGGCTTGTAGTACCTGGCCAGTTTCATCTTGCGAGCGGATGTAGATCTTGCCAGTCAAGTCGCCCGCAGCAACACGGCCCGCAGCTTCAACAGCTTGAGTCAACGGGGCGGAGATGGATCGGATCAACCACACACCGGCAATCGTCGCCAGCAGTAGGCCTGCCAGTGCGGCAGCGATCATGGCGTTGCGTGCAAAAACAAACGCGTCATCGCTGTGGTCGCTCTCGACAACCGCGCCGTCGTGGTTAAGTGTCACTAGCTTCATCAGCGTATTGGAGGCACGGTCATAAACTGGTCGCCCCTCTTTTTCAAGCATGGCACGGGCACGCTCGGTTTCGTTCTTGCGCGACACCTCAATCATGCGGTCATGGATCTGCAAGTACAGCTTCCAGTCTGCAGCAAAGCTATCGTGGATTTTTCGCTCTTCTTCACTGTTGATCAGCTTGGCGTAGGCGTCATGGTTCTTGTCAAAATCTGCCTTGACGGTGGCCATGTCTTTTTCAAAGCCCGCCATTTCCTTGCCGTCGGTGCTCAGCACATGGCTGATTTCTGCAATGCGGAAGTCTGATGTGTTGGTGTTCATCGCATTGACAAGTTCCACGCTGGGCAACCAGTTTTTGGTGATCTGGTGGGTGGATGTGTTCATCGCATTCATCTGCCACAAGGACAGCCCGGCAATGCCGAACAGCATCGCTGCCAAGACCCCCAGAATCAGCTTCAAGCGGGTGACGATTTTCAGGTTGTTCAAAAAATTCATGGCTATCTCCCTTAATAGACTGTTGGTTAACTGCTCAATGCACCTGACTGGAAACCAAACCCAAATCCGCACTGGACATGAGTTTTTCAATATCGATCAGGATCAGCATGCGGTCCTGCAATGAGCCAATGGCCAACAGGTGGTCACTGCCAATGGCCGAAGACAGTTCGGGCACCGGGCGCAATTGCTCCGGCGTCAATGTGATGACATCGGAGACACCATCGACCACCATGCCCACCACTCGGGTGCCAATGTTCAGAACAATCACCACGGTGAAGCTGTCGTAGTTCACCGGGCTGAGCTTGAACTTGATGCGCATGTCCACAATGGGCACGATCACACCGCGCAGATTGACCACACCCAGGATGTGTTCGGGTGCGTTGGCCATGCGCGTGGGGCGCTCAAACGAGCGGATTTCCTGCACCCGCAGGATGTCAATGCCGTATTCCTCCTTGCCCAGTTTGAACGCCAGGAACTCGCTCAGGGCCAGTTCTTGGAGCCCTCCCCCCAGAGCTGTGTCGGGGGATGGTGAACCCTGCGCACTATCGATATGTCTCATATTCACTCCAAATTTTTGCCATAAAACTATAAAATTTGACAAAATTATATAACAAACACAAATTTATGTCTGTTATGCCAAGAAATTGAGTGAACCAACGGTGTATTCAAGAGTAAGAGGAGAAACAGGGCCCCCCCCGAAGGCAGGGGTCGGTGACAGACGGCAGGTGACAGGCCGCCGCTTCAAGGCCAGACGCTGATCAGTGTGAGGGCGCAACCACGTGCGCCAGGTTAAGACCTATCGGGACAAACCCGGCAAAACCGCGAAATCAGAGGCGCAACAAGCTCAGCCGAGCCAACCCACCAACGCCATCACCAGTGTGATCGTCAGCAGGCCCAGCAAGGTGGACACCGCCAAGCTGGCGGTCACCAGCTCTTGCGCCACCTCGTAGCGCTGGGCAAACAGGAACACATTGGCACCCATGGGCAAAGCGGCGGTTACGATCATCACGTTCAAGGTCGGGCCCGCCATACCCAAACCCAAGCCCATGAGCGCCACCAGCAAAGGCAAAGCCAGGTTTTTCAACAGGCTGATGCCCAGCGCAGCTTTCAAGTGGGTGCCAATCTGCACCTGCGTCAGCATCGCGCCCACCAGCACCAACGCCACCGGGCCAAAAGCACTGCCCAGCAGTTGCAGCGGGCGGTCCACCACCTCGGGCAACACCAGCCCGGTCTGTGCAAACAACAAGCCCAAGATGATCGGCATCGGCACCGGGTGGATGATGCCGCCCTTCAACGCCAACAGCACCGTCAGCGCCATGTGCTGCTGGCCGCCCTGCCCGGCCAGACGCGCCTGACGTGCGCTGACCAACTCCAACACCACGGTGGTGATAGTCAGCATCACCAACAAATGCACCGAAACCAGGGTCAATAACGTGACCACGCCGGCTTGCCCGTAGGCCAGGGTGATCAGCGGGATACCAATCATCACGGTATTGCTGAAGGTACAAGCCAGCGCCAACACCGCCGCTCGATGGGTGCGTCCTTTGCCAACAAAAACGCTCATGAACAGCAGCAGCACAGCGGCAAAGTACATGCCAAGTGGTTTGAAATTGAGCTGCTCCACATGCACCGTGCTCATGGTGCGAAACAGCAGTGCCGGTGTGAGCACCGAAAACACCAAGTCTGAGAGGTCTTTATTAGCCTCAACCCTGACAAGACCCGCCTTTACAGCTATGAAACCGATAGCAATCAAAAAAACCACCGGCAACAAGGCCGACACAACAGGACTATTCACGACGCTAGACACATTGGTTGAAAGATACCCAGATCAAAACACAAAAACCACCAAGGCGCTGGCCAAGGTGGTTTTTAGTGACGGAAAAATGGGGCCGGGCAAGCGCCCCCTGCAACAGCTTATTGGTGTGACAACTTTTCGGACTCAGCCATTTTTTTCCTCAGAACAGCATATGCACCACTCAGGCCAACAATCACGACGGTGATGACAACAACACTCATCAGCCCATAGTCGGTGGAAAAAAGATCTTGCAATGCTTTCATGGTTTGGCTCCTTGTTAATCAGGTTAGTACAGCCTCGTTACTGTGCACCCCGGAAACCACCCAAAACATGACGAAGATCAAATCCAACACAGATTCAGCAGAGAAATCAAAGCCCGGCAGATCTGGCAACCTAACTACCTGGTTTCTTTGCCATCCAGAATGCGGTAATACAGTCCCGTCGGGTCGTCTGACAGCACGGCCAAGGTGCCCTCTACCAACACCGGCTCCAGCGAATACTTGACCGGGGTTCGCGTCTTGACCTCGATCATGCTCTCGGGCCCGCCGGGCGTGCAAAAAGCGCAGGTCAGCGGCACCGAGGTCAGCAGGAAATGGGTTTGTTTCTGGCCCGGGCTCAGCGGCATCATGAAACCCTGCACCCGCTGCGTCTTGCCGTCCAGCGCCTGCACAGCGGGGGGGAAAGTCGGCAGCACCCGTTTCTTGACCACACTGACCTTGACATCCGACAGCAGCGACCAGGGCAACACATCGGCGCGGTCGACCAGCGGCGCAAACGGGCTGTTGGGGCTGTGTACACCGGGGCCACTGCCAGCCGGTACACCCGCGATTGGTGAACTCAGCTGCGCCAGGGCCGGGGCAGCCATCACCAACAGCAGGACAGACAGCGCTGCGGCCCGCCCGCCAGAACCCCACTTCTTGCGCACCACATCAGCCATGCGTTACCCCTTTTAAACCAGCAGATGTTAGTGCGTGTGTTTCATACCGCAAAACTTGCCGATGGCCAGACCTTTGCATTCCACCAGCAATTGTTGCTCACAGACCTCATCGGACTTGCCCGACTCCAGGCACTTGGCAGCGTTCTCATGGGCCGTGGCCATGGCCCGGTGGCGGGCAATGTCATCTTGGGTGGCTTTGTCTAACGGGGCCGGTGCAGCTATGCCAAAAGTAGCTGTTAGTCCAATCAACATAAGGGCTAGAAGGCGATTTTTCATACAAACTCCAAGAATAGATCCAGCTGAAAAAACGAATAACAATGTGGGAGAACACAGCGGGTGGCCAACCCTATCAGACCTCAGCGGCCTTGCAACAGCTCCAACACACTCACGCGGTAGGCCCCCAGTGCCGGCAGCATAGCAGCGCCCAGTGACACCACCAGCGCCAGCACCGGTACCACCAGCAAGTCCACTGACCAAACCCAGCCACCCACCAGCAGCGAGCTGTCCAACTGCAGAAACCAGCCCAACGCGGCGGTACAACTCTGGCCCAACAGCAGGCCCAAGGTGCCAGCCAGCAAACCCAGCCACAAAGCCTCACACAGCAGCAAAGCCGCCACCCGTCGTGGCGGTGCGCCCAGCATACGCAGCAGCGCCAGATCAGCCCGGCGCTCGCGCACCGCGCTCCACAATGCGATGAACACACTTAAGCCCGCAGTGAGCAACAGCACCGCCGCAAAAGCGCGCAATACATCGGTGCCCAGGCCCAACATATGCAACAGCCGGGTGATCTCCACTGCTGGCGCGGCGGCCTGCATGTCGGTGCTGCTGTTGACGTAGCGCGGAAAGGTCAGCGCCGCCATCGGGGTTTTGTACATCACCAGCGCCAGCGTGATCTCGCGCTCGTCTTCCATCACAGCGCGGTCATCGTCGTCGAGTGCGGTGTAGTCCTCATGCACCTTCCAGACGGAGGCCGTGTCGGTCAGAATCAGGCGGTCCAGCACACTGCCGCTGGGCTGCAGGATGCCCACCACGGTGTAGGGGCTGTCGCCATGCAAATGGCCACCCGCGCCCAGGCCGTGTGAGCCAACAAAGGTCTGGCCCAGTTGTAACCCCAGCTTGTGCGCCACGGTGGACCCCAGCACCACCTGCATCGGCTTCGTCCAAAGCTGGCCCTGCGCCAGTTGGGCGTTGTAGTGCTGGATGTAGTTGATGCTGGTGCCCACAATGCGGTAGGCGCGAAAGTTGTCGCCCAGGCTGATCGGGATGATCTGCGCCACCTGCGGGTGTTTTTCAAGCTCGCGAATTTCTTTCAGCGGCACATTGCCAGTGGGCACGTCGACATGCAGCACACCGCTCAAAATCAGCTGCATCGGGCTGCCCTTGGCGCCTACCACCACGTCGATGCCGGCCAGATCCCGGTCAAAGGCTTTTTCCAGTTGGTAACCGACCAGCAGCAAAAAGGTGATGGAGGCCAGCCCCAGCGCCAGCAACAGCACATTGAGCGCCGCACCCAGGGGCCGTGCCCACAGGTAACGCCAGGCAAACAACAAGGTCTTCATGCTGTGTTTTTCATAGCTGCTTGCCCTTTAAAAATAAGGGATCAAAGCCATTTTGACCATTAATTTTTGGTGGTATCAGCTTGGCCACCCGGGCGTCGTGGGTGGCAATCACCAAAGTCGCACCTTGGCTTTGGGCGGTGCCCAGCAGCAGCGCCACCGCATCCGCAGCCGCCACATCGTCCAGACTGGCGGTCGGTTCATCGGCCAGGATCAGTTGGGGTTGCAGCAGCACCGAGCGCGCCAGCGCCACCCGCTGTGCCTGCCCGCCCGAGAGCTGGGCTGGCAGGCGCCCGAGCAGATCGGCCACACCCAGTGTTTCCAGCACGTGGTGGATACGCAAGGTGTTTTCTGGCACACCAGCAGCCCACTGCGCCATGGCCAGGTTCTGATACACGGTGAGCGCGGCGCTGAGATGTAATTTTTGGGGCAAAAAACCGATGGTCCGGGCGCGCCAAGCATCTGCGGCGGCGGGTTTGAGTGCGCCAAGCTGCTGCCCTGCCACCACCAGTTGGCCGCCCGTGGGCGCCACCAAAGCCGCCACCAACGCCAGCCAGGTGGATTTGCCGCAGCCAGAGGGGCCGCTGAGCAACAGCACCGCGCCGGGCGCCACCGTTACGTCCGGAAAGTCCAGCGTGGCGCCACCTGGATAAGAAAAACTCAATCCTTGGGTACGAATCATGGCGCGCAGTCTACCCAACACGTCACACCATCAGTCCATCTTTACCGAACAGACACCTATCCTTTGATCGGTTCTGGGAGCAAATCGAAAAAACCTTCCACGCGGTGTTGGGCGTGGCTGGGGGACAAGGCAGTGCAGGGCTAGGTGTCAGCCGTCCTGTCTGCTGCGGGCAATGGCCTGTTTTCATCCCCCTGTGCCGTCTCGACGGGCGGTGGAGCCGAGGCAATGTGCAGCGTCTGCGTCGGAAAGGCGAATCTGATGCCGTGCGCCGCAAAATCGCGCACCAGTTGCAGGTTGATGGCCTGCTGCGCGTCCATGTAGACGTTGTAGTCAGGTTCACGCACGTAATAAACAGCCTCGAAGTCGAGTGAAAAAGCGCCGAATCCCTTGAAGTGTGCGCGGTCAAAACGTGCCGCCGATTGCGCCTCAATGGCCTGACGGATAAGGTCCGGAATTGTTTTTAGTTCTGGTTCGGCCGTGTCATAGGTCACCCCGATGGCAAACACAACACGACGCTCCTGCATCCGCTTGTAGTTGCGGATTCGGCTTTTAAGCAGATCGTTGTTGGAAAAAATGATCTGCTCGCCACCCAACCCGCGAATGCGGCTGGTTTTTAAGCCAACGTGCTCCACCGTGCCCATCAAGTCGTCCACGGTAATGAAGTCACCAATCACAAATGGTTTGTCAATGGCAATCGACAGCGACGCGAACAGGTCTCCCAAAATGTTCTGCACAGCCAGCGCCACCGCAATGCCGCCAATGCCCAGACTGGCGATCAGCGCCGTGACATTGAGCCCGAGGTTGTCCAGAATCAGCAGCCCCACCAGTGACCAAAGCACCACCCGCCCGAGGAACGACAGCAGCGAACGGGTCATCTCCCGCGCCCCGGTTTCATTGGCATCGCCCTGTTTAAAGCGGTGTCGCAACCAGAAATCCAAGCCCCGGGTCGCCCAAAAACCACACTGCAGCAGCATCAGGCCAATCACGGTCCGGTCAACGGTTTTCTCCAAACCGGACGGCAGTTCAAGGAAAAGACTGGCGAGATACAAACTCAGGACGCTGGCCAGCAAGACGCGTGTGGCCGACAGCACCTCGACCAGAAAGTCGTCAATCAGCGTTTCGGTGCTGCCCGCGAGTCTCTGCAGGCGACGCAACACCACACTGCGCAAAAAATACAACACAACAAGGAAAGCAGCAGCGGCCAGCAGCGCACTTAACCAGTGGGCAGACGTGTTGTTGGCAAGAAGTTGGCGAAACAAGGGGGCATCCAATCATGAAAGTACATCACATGATGCCATTTATATTTGCACAAATATAATTGACGCAAAATGACCACACCGAACCTGCGGGTCAGGGCGCTCTAAAAGGAGACACAAAACCATGAAAAAAAACAAAACCTCAGCCACTTCCCCCCCCTTGACCATTGCGCTGATCAGCATCCACGGCCTAATCCGCGGCCACGATCTGGAACTTGGGCGGGATGCCGACACCGGCGGGCAAACCAAATATGTGGTGGAACTCGCCAATGCCCTGGGTGAGCGTGATGACGTCGCCAAAGTGGTGTTGCTGACACGCCGCGTGGTGGACGACTTGGTCAGCCCTGACTACGGAGTTGTTGTTGAGCCGCTGTCGGCCAAGGCCAGTATCGTGCGGCTGGAATGTGGTGCGCCTGGGTACATACGCAAAGAATTGCTGTGGGACTCGCTGGACAGCTTTTCAGACAACGTGCTGGCTTATTTCAAACTGCCCGGCAACATGCCGGACGTGATCCACAGCCACTATGCGGACGCGGGTTACGTGGGGGCGCGCCTATCGCACCAGTTGGGGATTCCACTGGTTCACACCGGCCATTCGCTGGGGCGTAACAAACGCAAACAACTGCTGGCCGGCGGCGTCAAACGCAGCGAGATTGAATCCACCTACAACATCAGTCGCCGTGTGGAGGCTGAAGAAACCACCTTGGCTGCGGCGGAGCGTGTGATCACCAGCACACAACAGGAAATTGAGCAGCAATACGGCTCCTACGACTATTACCAGCCTCAAGCCATGCGCGTGATTCCACCGGGCACCGACCTCAAGACATTTTTTCCGCCGCAGGGCGACGAGGAAGATCCGGACGTGGCGCTTGAACTCGCCAAATTTTTGAAGGAGCCCACCAAACCCATCATCCTTGCGTTGTCGCGCCCGGACCCCAAAAAGAACATCATTTCCCTGATCGAAGCCTATGGCGAGTCACCCAAATTACAGCAGGTGGCCAATCTGGTGATCGTGGCGGGCAACCGGGACGACATTCAGGACATCAGTGGCGTGTCAAAAACCGTGCTCAACGACATCTTGCTGGCCATCGACAAGTACGATTTGTATGGCAAGGTGGCTTACCCCAAACACCACAAGGCGTCGCAGGTACCCACCCTGTACCGGCTGGCAACCAGTTTGGGCGGTGTTTTTGTCAACCCGGCCCTGACCGAGCCTTTTGGTCTGACCCTGATCGAAGCCGCAGCCTGTGGTCTGCCGCTGGTGGCAACCCAAGACGGCGGCCCGATCGAGATCATCAAAAACTGCAACAACGGCTACCTGATCGACCCGCTGGACAAAGCCGCGATGGCCAAAAAGTTATTGCTCACGCTCACCCGCAAAAAAGACTGGAAGCGGTTCTCGGCCAACGGTGTGGCCGGTGTGCGGCAGTTCTACTCCTGGCCTGCCCACGTGGAAAGTTACCTGAAGGTGATCCGACCCCTGGTGGCCAAGACCGAGCCGGTGGTCAAATTGAGCTTGAAGCGCCGCCCCAACCTGTTCCGTCGGCAAGCGCTTTTCACAAGCCTTGATCTGAACCTGACCGGTGATCAGGCCTCTCTGGCAGAGCTGTTGAAGCTGATTCACGACCAGCGCAAGGCGTTTATCTTTGGTATCGCTACCGGTCGGCACCTGGATGATGCACTGGCGGTGTTGCGCCAACACGGTATTCCCGAGCCAGACATCCTGGTGACCAACCAGGGGACACAAATCCACTACGCACCCGACCTGACACGTGACACGGCTTGGGAGCGACACATCGACCACCATTGGAATCCACAAGAAATTCGCACGCTGCTAGCGGATGTTCCGGGCCTCAAGATGCAACCCAGAAACTGCCAGAGTGCCTTCAAGATCAGCTACTTCATCGACCCGGCAAGCGCCGATATCACGGAAATCCGGCAGGTCCTGCTGCGCAACGACCAGGCCGTTAATCTGGTGTTTTCGTTTGGTCATTTTCTGGACGTCCTGCCAGCACGCGCTTCCAAGGGGCTGGCGTTGCGCTGGTGCGCCGACCAGTTTAGTTTCCCGCTAGAAAACACACTGGTCGCTGGCGTCACACGTGCCGACGAAGACATGTTGCGGGGCAACACCATGGGGGTGGTTGTGGCCAACGAGCACCCTCCCGAACTGTCTGAGCTCAGTGATGTGGACAAGATCTATTTTTCAAAAAATTTGTACGCAGCCGGTATCCTGGAAGCCATTGAGCATTACCAATTTTTGACACCCAACAAAAACAAAACCGCTTGATGAAACGCCTGCTGCTTTGCACCGACCTGGATCGCACGCTGATTCCCAACGGTTCTCAGCCCGAATCGCCACAGGCGCGCGCGCTGTTTACCAAGCTGGCAGACCACGAAGGTTTGACACTGGCCTATGTCACTGGCCGCCACCAGGCACTGATCAAGCAGGCGATCCATGATTTTGAATTGCCCACGCCCGATTTCGCCATCGCTGACGTGGGGGCTTCGATCTACCAGGTGGTTGGGGCAGAGTGGCAACGCTGGTCTGCATGGGACACGCATATTGCGTCGGCGTGGGCGGGGGCCAACCACAACGATCTGCGTGGTCTGCTGTCTGGCATGGCGGCGCTGACTTTGCAGGAGTCCGAAAAGCAGGCTATCCACAAACTCAGTTACTACACGCCAATACACACCAACACCCCGGACCTGTTGGCGCAGATAGAGGCGCTATTCGAACACTCAGGCATCCAGGCCCACCTGATTTGGAGCATCGACGATACAACACAACAGGGCCTGCTTGACATCCTGCCAGCCAGTGCCAACAAGTTACATGCCATCGAGTTTTTGATGGCCGCGCAGGGGTTCGCGTGTGATCAAACGGTTTTTGCCGGCGACAGTGGCAACGACCTGGATGTGCTGACCAGCAACATTCCGTCCGTGCTGGTGGCCAATGCCGATGTGGAGATCAAGACGCGCATGGCGACCGTTTCAGCAGCCAAGCTCTACCTCGCCAAGGGCGACTTCCTGGGCATGAACGGCAACTACGGCGCTGGCATTCTGGAAGGTGTGGCCCATTTCCACCCGGACATAGGTGCTTGGCTGCGCCAACAACATTTAAGTGAATTGAAAGCCTGACCCTATGTACGAACAAGAATCCCACGCGCTGTTAAACGACATCCTGACCAAACTCAGTCCAGAATTTGGCAATTCACACACGCGCCATTTCTACACCCGTCTTGGGGCCAATTTTTACGCCATCCATTCGCTGTTTCACTTGCTGTACGGCGAACGCGAGGACTTCAAACAACAGTTGTCGAGCCTGGTGGAAACGCTGGCCTTGCGTTATATCCAGCGGGCGCCACACCTGCGCGAGTCAGACATGGCGCGCGAAAAAAACTACAACTGGTTCCTGAGTCAAAAATGGGTTGGTATGGCGCTGTACTGTGATCGCTTCGCAGACGACCTGAACGACCTGCAAACCAAATTAACTTACCTGCAAGACCTCGGCATCAATTTGTTGCATGTCATGCCGATTCTGGATTGCCCACCAGAGGCCAGCGATGGCGGTTATGCGGTGCGCAATTACCTCAAAGTGGATGCCCGTTTTGGAACCACTGACGATGTGGAGGCGCTGGCCGCCGCACTCACCCAGCGTGACATGTTGCTGGTGCTTGACGTGGTAGTCAACCACACCTCGGACCAACACGAATGGGCCACGCGGGCTCGCCAAGGCGAAAAGAAATACCAGGACTATTACTACGTCTTTGACAACCGCAGCCTGCCCGATGCCTATGAGCAAGGTATGCCCGAGGTCTTCCCGCTGCAGGCGCCAGGCAATTTCACCTGGGACGAGGCCATGGGCAAGTGGGTCATGACCGTCTTCAACACCTATCAGTGGGATCTGAATTACCGCAACCCTGAGGTGTTGATCGAGATGATCAACGTGATCCTGTTCTGGGCGAACAAAGGTGTGGATATTCTGCGACTCGACGCGGTGGCCTTTTTATGGAAAAAGATCGGCAGCAGCTGCCAGAACGAACGCGAAGCCCATCTGCTGCTGCAACTCATGAAAGACTGCTGCCAGGTTACCGCACCGGGGGTGCTTTTTATTGCCGAGGCCATCGTTGCGCCGAGTGAGGTGTCCAAGTATTTTGGCGAAGATGCGATCAACGCCAAAGAGTGTGAGATTGCCTACAACGCTACCTTCATGGCCTTGTTGTGGGACGCGGTGGCCACCAAAAATGCCCGCTTGCTCAACCAGGGGGTGAAAAGTTTGCCAACCAAGCTGGAACGCGCTACCTGGCTCAATTACGTCCGTTGCCACGACGACATCGGTCTGGGCTTTGATGACCGTGATATCAGCCTGGCTGGTTATGACCCACACCAGCACCGCCACTTCCTGATCGAATATTTCACAGGTCGGTTCGAGAGTTCCCCCGCGCGCGGCTTGCCGTTTGGTGTGAATAAAAAAACCGGTGACGCCCGTTTCACGGGTTCGCTGGCCTCACTGGTGGGCTTGGAGTCAGCCCTGCAAAGTCAGGACGAACAGGCCATCGACGCGGCCATCAAAACGATTGTGCTGTTACACAGCATGATCCTGTCGTTTGGTGGCATACCGTTGATTTATTACGGAGATGCTCTGGGCACGCTCAACGACATGGCCTACATGACCGACCCCTTCAAGGCCAACGACAACCGATGGGCGCACCGTTCGCACTTTGACTGGGCCAAAGCTGAAAAACGCCATCAGAGCGGCACTGTCGAACAAAAAGTATTCGGCACCATGAAAAAGCTGATCGCGCTGCGCAAGGAACTGGTGGCATTTGCTGACTTCGACAACCGACAACTGCTGTCGGTCAACAATCTCAACCTCTTGGCCTTCTTGCGCACCGACCCCAAAAACAGCCACAACAAAGTTTTGGTGGTGGGCAATTTCAGCACCGAAGCACAGCGGTTTGAAATAGACCCGCTGAGTTCGCTCACCCTGTTTATGCAGCCCGACGTTAAAGACTTGGTGGCAGGAACACGGTTGGAGCTGGACAACCACACCCTGCTCATCCCACCCCTGTCCTTTTATTGGTTGTCGGAGTAAGCAGGCTCAGGTCGCCCCAGCGGCAGCGCTGGCGCAGTCGGCACACACGCCGCGCACGGCCAAGTCCAGGCTCACATCCTGGTAACCCAGCGCTTTCAGGGCCTGCAGCGCACCTTCGGCAGCTGCCTCCAGGTCCAGCGCATTGCCCTGCAACGCACCGGTCAAGGGGCTGTCGCGGTGGCAGGTCTGGCACTCAAAGTGCGGCATCGCCTTGACACTCTCTGGCATGGCCTGATACCGGCGCACCCGGTTGGCATCCACCCGACACAACAACAGGCTGACCTGCGTCAAACGGTCAATCAGACGGTACAGCGTGACGCGGTCCAGCGTCACCCCATCCTCCGGCCCGGCGCCTTGCAAAGCCAGCAGCAATTGCGCATGGGTGTAGCTGGTATCCGCGTGCGCCAAAAACCAACCCAGCACCAGACGCGCCGCCACCGTGCGCCGCAGGCCGTGGGCTGAGAGCAGCGCGTCGATGGGGTCTGTGTGCGCCGACTGTACAGAAGAAACCGTCATGGTGGGGGCCTTTGAACAAGGTTATTGCCATTGAGTTGCATTAACTCAAAAATGCAAGCCAATTGCGATACACTATACCGCAACCCAGTTGCACTAGCGTAACAACCGCTCTGTTTGATGCCCCCTTCCCTCCACCTCCGCAACCCTAGTACCCAGCCCACGCCGGGGCCTGACCACAACCATGCTGCGGGTCACACCCACCCCCATCCGGAGCACAACAACCCAGCGCAGGGCCACGTGAGCGGACCAACCCTGGGTCTGAGCGGCAGTGTGCTTGGCTGGTCCGCCCGGAAGCGGGTGCTGGCAGTGCTGCCGGTGTTGCTACTGCTGTGGCTAGCCGTAGCCTGGGCCAGCCGCGAGGTGCAGCCATGGTGACAGTGGAGAATCTGACGGTCAGTTATCGCCAGCACCCGGCCCTGCACCACATCAGCGGCAATTTTGCGGCCGGGTCGATCACTGCGGTGATTGGCCCCAATGGCTCAGGCAAGAGCACCCTGCTCAAAAGCATCATGGGCCTGCTGCGCCCGGCTGGCGGGCGGGTGCACTTGTGCACCCCACGCCAACGCATCGCCTACATGCCGCAGCTCACCGACATCGACCGCACGTTCCCGATGTCGGTGCAGGACTGTGTACAGCTGGGTTGTTGGAGTGCCATCGGTGCCTGGGGCCAGATCACCACAACGCTGCGGCAACGGGTGGCCAGCGCCATTACTGGGGTCGGGCTGGCAGGTTTTGAAAAACGCAGTGTCGGCTCGCTCTCCAGCGGGCAATTGCAACGGGTGTTGTTTGCCCGGCTGATGGTGCAGGAAGCCGATCTGATTTTGCTGGACGAACCCTTCAATGCGATGGACAGCCGCACCACCGAGGCACTGCTGACGCTGGTCCACCGCTGGCACGCCGAGGGTCGCACTGTGATTGCTGTGTTGCATGACGACGAACAAGTGCGAGTCCACTTTGACCAAACGGTGCTGCTGGCACGTGAGCTGGTGGCCTGGGGCGACACGAGCACCGTGCTGACCGCCCCCAACCTGCAACGCGCCCGAGCCCTGGCCGAGGCCTGGGATGACCACGCCGACATCTGCCACACCGACGAGCGCCCCACGCAGAACAGGGTGACAGCATGACGATCACGCCCTGGTTGTGGGCCAACCTGGTTGGCCCATTTGCCGAATTTGCCTTCATGCGCCGCGCGCTGGTGGCCACGCTGGCGCTCTCGCTCAGCGCCGCACCGCTGGGTGTGTTTTTGACGCTGCGACGCATGAGTCTGCTGGGTGATGCACTCAGCCATGCGGTGCTGCCGGGTGTGGCGGTAGGNTTTTTGTTGTTTGGCCTGTCGCTGCCGGCGATGGCGCTGGGCGGCGTGGTCGCCGGCCTGCTGGTAGCAGGCATTGCCGGCCTGGTCAGCCGCGCCACCAGCCTGAAAGAAGACGCCAGCCTGGCCGCGTTGTACCTGGTGGCGCTGGCCATTGGCGTGACGTTGATCTCACGCCAAGGCAGCCAGCTTGATCTGCTGCACATTTTGTTTGGCAGCGCACTCGGTGTCGACGCACCCGGGCTGCTGCTGGTGGCCGGGGTCGCCAGTGCCAGCCTGCTGCTGCTGGCAGCGGGTTACCGTGGCCTGGTGCTGGAAACCTTCGACCCAGTGTTCCTGAGCGCTGCAGGTGGTCGTGGCTGGGTCTGGCAACAGGGTTTTCTGGTGCTGGTGGTGCTGAACCTGGTGGCAGGCTTTCAGACCCTGGGCACGCTGATGGCAGTGGGCCTGATGATGCTGCCCGCCGTCTCGGCCCGGCTCTGGCATGACACGCTGAGTGCACAACTGGTCAATGCCAGCGCCCAGGCAATGCTGGCCAGCCTGGTCGGGCTGCTGCTGTCTTACCACCTGGATACCCCCAGTGGTCCCACCATCATTGGCTGCACTGGGGTGCTGTATGCCCTCTCCTTGTTCTTGTCCCCGGGCGGCTGGCTGCCCAAACTGCTCAAGCGCCCACACCGGGTGGCCTGAGTTTTGTCTCCACATCCTGAAAGGAAAACACATGAAACGAATGACATTGAAATGGTTGGCTTGCGCCGCCCTGAGTGCGCCACTGCTGCTGCAAAGCAGCCTGGCCGCCGAGCCCATCCCGGTGGTGGCCAGCTTCAGCATCCTGGGTGACCTGGTGCAGGTGGTGGGTGGGGATCGTGTCAAGGTCAAAACACTGGTCGGCCCGGATGGCGACGCTCATGAGTTTGCCCCCTCGCCGGCCGATGCCAAGACGATCCTGGGTGGCAGCCTGTTTGTCGTCAACGGGCTCAATTTTGAACCCTGGGCTCAGAAACTCGCCAAATCGGCCGCCTACTCGGGCCCGATCCTGGTGGCCAGCCAGGGTGTCAAGCCCCGCACCATGCCCGCCGAAGAGGGCCACGACCACGGCCATTCAGCCACCGATCCACACGCCTGGCAAGATCCGACCAATGTCAAGCTGTATGTGAAGAATATTGCCAAATCGCTCTCCAGCCTTGATCCACAGGGGGCTGATAGCTACCAGAAAAATAGCGAAGCCTACCTCAAAGAACTCGACGCACTGGATGCCTTTGCCAAAGAGCAGTTTGCCGCGCTGACCGCCCGGCAACGCCAGGTCATCACCTCGCATGACGCCTTTGGTTATTTTGGCGCACGCTACCAGATCCGGTTCTTGGCACCCCAGGGCGTTTCCACCGAGGATGAGCCCAGCGCCAAAGAAGTGGCCAAGCTGATCCGTCAGATCAAGCAAGACAAGATCCGCGCGGTATTCATGGAAAACATGACCAATCCCAGCCTGGTGACACAGATTGCCAAGGACACCGGCGTCACCCTGGGCCCCAAGCTGTATGTGGATGCTCTGTCCAGCCCGAATGAGCCCGCCAGCAACTACCTGGCCCTGATGCGCCACAACATCACCCAGCTGGTGGCCGGGATGAAGCTGAACTAAGCACCCCCCCGCGCGGGCGCCTCCCGCGCCGCTGGGCCTGCACCGCCAGGCCCAGCCTGCTCTGGCCTGCCAGCTGCGGCCAGACGACCCCAATTAGCTATTTTTTTAGAGCAATAGGTGCTTGTAAATCAAGCGCCAGAGCTTCTTTTTGCCAAAAACTTGGAGTGCCGCATGAAAAACCCCCTCCTTCCGGTCACTGTGCTCTCTGGCTTTCTGGGCGCAGGCAAAACCACCTTGCTCAACCACATCCTGGCCAACCGCGAAGGCCTGCGGGTGGCGGTCATCGTCAACGACATGAGCGAGGTCAACATCGATGCCTCGCTGGTGAACAAGCAGGCCGAGAACGCCGGTGCCGCACTCTCACGCACCGAAGAAAAAATGGTGGAGATGAGCAACGGCTGCATCTGCTGCACCTTGCGCGAAGACCTGCTGCTGGAGGTGCGCCAGCTCGCCGCCGAGGGCCGCTTTGACTACCTGCTGATCGAGTCCACCGGCATTGGCGAACCCATGCCGGTGGCCGCCACCTTTGACTTTGAAGACGAGAACGGCGACTCGCTCAACGATGTGGCCCGCATCGACACCATGGTGACGGTGGTGGACGCCCTCAACCTGCTGCGCGACTACAGCAGCCAGGACCTGCTGGCCCAGCGTGGGCAGACCGCCGATGCGGACGACCAGCGCAGCCTGGCGACCTTGCTGATGGAGCAGATCGAGTTTGCCGATGTGGTGGTGGTCAACAAGATCGACTTGGTCAGTGATGACCGTCGCCAGGAGGTGGCAGCACTCATCAAGGCGCTCAACCCGGCGGCCGAGCTGGTGTATGCCGACCACGGTGTGGTGCCACTCAAGACGATTCTGGGCACCGGCAAGTTTGACCTGGAACGCGCTGCCGCCATGCCAGGCTGGGCGCATGAGCTGGAGGGGCGCCACACCCCCGAGACCGAGGCCTACGGCATCAACAGCTTTGTGCTGCGCAGCCACGAACCGCTGCACCCGCAACGTTTTGCCGACTTCATGGCCCAGCCCTTTGCGGGGCTGTTGCGCGCCAAGGGATATGTCTGGCTGGCCAGCCGACCCAGCTGGGTGCTGAGTTACTCGCGCGCTGGCAACGTGGCCACCCATGAGCCCGTGGGCCAGTGGTGGGCCTCGGTGCCGCGCGCGCGTTGGCCCGCCAAGGGCACACCGGCGCGCAGCGGGATTGAGCACAACTGGCGCGAGCCCTATGGTGACCGCATCAACGAGGTGGTGTTCATCGGCACCCAGATGGACCGCGCCGCCATCGAGCAAGCCTGGAAAAGCATCCACCTGAACTTCACCGAAACGCGCCAAGGCATGGCCGCCTGGGCGCAGCTCAAAGACCCGTTTCCATCTTGGGAACGCACCGAAGAACCCGCCTGAAACGTCTGGCCCCTTGTTGTCTTTTGTTCTTAATTTACCCCCTATGAAGCGCATCGCATCCTCTCTCACACCCTCTCCTCTGCGCCGCGCTTTACTGCTTGGCATGGCGCTGGCCATTCCTGCCGCCATGGCCCAAACCAGCCCAAGCAACGCCGCAAAAATCCTCAAAGTGGCGGCACCTTTTGAGATCAGCAGCCTGGAGCCCGCCAAAACCGGCCACATCTTCACCCGGCTGGAGATTTCAGAAACCTTGGTCGATGTCGACATGGCCGGTCAACTTAGCCCCGGCTTGGCCAGCCAGTGGCAGGTCT
>WSSedL1CaDRAFT_10000924_pt1 | contig 18974 bp, 18 predicted proteins | sample WetSurSL1Cattail_FD_9464 | JGI IMG/M metagenome (IMG submission 9464)
AGCGACGTGACCGGCCTGACGCGGCAGATGGCGCTTGCGCGCCCAACGGCCGTTGCCGTCCATGATGATGGCGACATGCCGCGGGAGGGTTTCCTTATGCTGCTGAGCAGCCATTTCCTGATCCCTGCCCCGTCCCAAGCGCGATTACGAACACTCATGCTGGACTCTAACGCGTTGTAGAGCAACTACCGCGCGTCAGACCTGCATGATCTCCTTTTCCTTGGCCGCCAGCGCGTCATCGACTTCCTTGATGCGCACGTCGGTCAGCTTCTGCAACTCCTCGCCGTGTTTATGCTGGTCGTCCTGGCTGATTTTGTGGTCTTTTTCGAGCTTCTTCAGCAGTTCCATGCCATCGCGGCGGATATTGCGGATGGAAATGCGGCCGGCTTCGGCGCTCTTGTGGGCGTGCTTGACCAGTTCCTTGCGGCGTTCTTCGTTGAGCGGCGGAATTGGAATGCGCAGCAACTGGCCATCGACCTGCGGATTGAGGCCGAGACCACTGTCGCGGATGGCCTTGTCGACATGCTTAACCATGCTCTTGTCCCACACCTGCAGCGTCAGAAGACGCGGTTCGGGGGTCGAGATGGTGCCAAGCTGGCTGATGTGCATCTTCTGGCCGTACGCTTCCACGTTCACGGTGTCGAGCAGATGCGGTGAAGCGCGACCCGTGCGAAGACCGGAAAAATCCTGCTTCGCTGCCGCGACGGCCGCCTGCATGCGGCGGTCGGTTTCGTCTTTGCTGTAGGTTTCGGCCATATGTGCCTCCTATGCGCTTTCCCTGACGACCGTCGCCCGCCCCTCGCCTCGTAACACCGCGGCAAGCGCACCACGATCATGAATCGAGAATACAACAATCGGAATCTTGTTTTCACGCGAAAGACTGACCGCAGAAGCGTCCATCACCTTCAAATCGCGCGACAACACGTCTTGATAGGTCAACGTGTCGTAGCGGACGGCGTCCTTCACCTTGACCGGGTCGGCGCTGTAGACGCCGTCGACCTTGGTTCCCTTAAGCAGTGCGTCGCATTTCATTTCCGCCGCCCGGAGGGCCGCCGCCGTATCGGTGGTAAAGAACGGATTGCCGGTACCGGCGGCGAAGATCACCACCCGGCCCTTGTCGAGATGCCGTTCGGCCCGGCGGCGGATGAAGGGCTCGCACACCGTTGGCATCGGGATCGCCGATTGCACCCGGCTTTCCAGCCCCGCCCGTTCGAGCGCGGCCTGCAAGGCGAGCGCGTTCATCACGGTCGCCAGCATGCCCATGTAGTCGGCCTGGGCACGGTCGATACCTTCGGCGGCCGCCGACACACCACGGAAGATATTGCCGCCGCCAACCACCATGCACACCTGAGTGCCGGCGAGGATCGCATCGCGTACATCGGCCACGATACGGTCAACCGTGGCAATATCGATGCCGAAGGGCTGGGAGCCCATCAGCGCCTCACCCGACACTTTCAACAGTACGCGGCGGTAGATCGGCGCTGACATGGCTCTCTTGCCTTCCTAATGACCGGCCATCTTGGCGACTTCGTCGGCGAAGTCGTCGGCACGCTTTTCAATGCCTTCGCCCACCTGGAAGCGCAGGAACGAGGCGATCTCGACTGGCGCGCCAAAATCCTTGCCAGCCTTTTCGAGCACGGCCGAGATCTTCGAGGTTTGGTCGATCACAAAGACCTGCTCCAGCAGCGTGACTTCCTCGAAGTACTTGCGCAAGGAGCCTTCGAGCATCTTCTCGACGATGTTGGCCGGCTTGCCGACCGCCTTCTTGGCGATAATTTCGGCCTGCACCGACTTTTCGTGCGCCAGAACGTCGGCCGGAATGGCGGCCGGGTTGAGCGCGATCGGCGCGGCGGCCGCGATGTGCATCGCAAGCTGCTTGCCGAGAACGGCGAGCTTTTCCTTGTCGGCGGACGACTTCAAAGCGACCAGGACGCCGATCTTGCCGAGGTCCGGCCCGGCGGCGTTATGGACGTAAGAAGCGACCACATCGGCCGAAACCAACGCGACGCGGCGCACATTCATGTTCTCGCCGATCTTGGCGATCAGGGCGGTCAGCGTGTCCTTGACCGACGCCGCACCGAGCTTAGCGGCGAGCAACGCGTCGAGGTTTTCGCTGTGAGTCAGTGCGAGCTTGGCCGTGTTGGTCACGAACGCCTTGAACTCTTCGTTGCGGGCAACGAAGTCGGTTTCAGCATTAACTTCCACCGCAACGCCCTTGCCGCCTTCGACCGCAAGGCCGATCAGGCCTTCCGCAGCCGTGCGCGTGGACTTCTTCGCGGCCTTGAGAGCGCCGCTCTTGCGCAGCCAGTCTTCGGCCGCAGCAACGTCGCCGTTCGTCGCCGTCAGCGCCTTCTTGCACTCCATCATGCCTGCGCCGGTTTGTTCGCGCAGGACCTTCACCAATGATGCGGTGATTTCCGCCATCGTTTCTCTCCGTAAAAATTATACCGCCGGGGCGGCAGGCGCTTCGCCTTCAACGACCGGCGCCGGAGCCACATCGGGCAGCTCTTCCGCCGCGCCGGTGTCGATGCCGGCATCAATCTGGCTTGCCGACAAACCGTCGATCACCGCACGGGCGACCAGATCGCAATAGAGCGCAATCGCGCGCGCCGCGTCGTCATTGCCCGGGATCGGATAGGCAATGCCGTCCGGATCACAATTGGAGTCGAGAATCGCCGTCACCGGAATACCGAGCTTCTTGGCTTCCTGGATGGCGATGCTTTCCTTGTTGGTGTCGACCACAAACAACATGTTCGGCAGACCGCCCATTTCCTTGATGCCGCCGAGCGAGCGTTCGAGCTTGTCGCGCTCACGCAGCATGCCGAGGAGTTCTTTCTTGGTGCGGCCCGAAGCCTGGCCGGACCCCAGCGTCTCTTCGATCATGCGCAGGCGCTTGATCGAGTTCGAAATCGTCTGCCAGTTGGTCAGCGTGCCGCCGAGCCAGCGGTGATTGACGTAATACTGGGCGCAGCGCTTGGCCGCCGCCGCAATCGGCTCCGACGCTTGGCGCTTGGTGCCGACGAACAGGATACGTCCGCCACCGGCCGCCACATCGCGCAGCGTCTTGAGCGCCTGGGCCAGCAAGGGAACGGTCTGGGTCAGGTCGATGATGTGAATGTCGTTGCGCGAGCCATAGAGGAACGGCGCCATCTTCGGATTCCAACGCTGTTGACGATGGCCGAAATGCGCGCCCGACTCCAGGAGTTGGCGCATGGTGAAATCTGGCAGTGCCATGGAAAAAGTCTCCTTTTCCGGTTGAACCTAACGCGAGGAGTTACCGATTCTTTGTTGGTCGCTCCCGCTCTCGCGGACGCTCCTTTGGGAACCAGCACCGGACGGGGACGAGGGAACACCCCCCGAGACCCAACCTCGCGCGCGGAATGGCGCGGGTTATAGGGGGTGAAAGGGCCCGGGGCAAGGGGCGGACGCCAACGTTCTGGCGCCAGAAGCATGGAAAAACAAGAACTTACACCCCCGGCGACGCCTGAGCGCAGGAATATTTCCCGCAACTGGGCCCGTGGGGCCGGTTTTGGCGCACGAAACTCCGCATTCGGTCGTAAAACCGCCTGCCGGTCAGCCGGGATGCAAGATGGGCTAGACCGACTCCACTTCCGCTACGCCCGGGATGACGCGCAGGGTGTCTTTCAGGGCAGTGGTGACCTGGTGGCGTTTGGGCAGGGCGATTTCGACTTCCTCGCCAGCGCCGCCGGGCACCACCAGCGTGATCACACCTTTGCCAGGGGTGCGCAGTTGCGCGGCGATGCCGGAAATGGCCGCGGCGTCGCTCACGTGCAGACGCAGACCTTCGCCCGCGTGTACGGCTTCGGTGTCGAGGTCCTTCACCCAGGTGGCGCGCAGCTTCAGCTCCTCGCCTTCCCAGGTTGCCACCAGCTTGATCAGCACCGACGTGCCGGCATCGAGCAAATGGCGTGAGGCGGCCAGCACTTCGGAGAAGAACATCACCTCGTACATGCCGGTGGGATCGGAGAACGACACGAAGGCGTACATCTGATCGTTCTTGCCGCGACGCTCCGACTTCTTGATCACCGTGCCCGCCAAAATCGGCGTCGAGGCGCTGCGACGGTCCTCCAGCACTTCGGCGTAGGTCACCGCCTGCAAGCGCTTCAGCGCGACCGCGTACTGATCCAGCGGATGGCCCGATAGATAGAAGCCCATGGCGCCGAATTCTTCGCCCAGACGCTCATGCGGCGGCCAATCGGCGACGGACGGCAAGCGCAGCTCGGCCTTGGACGGCCCGCTGCCGAACAGGCTAACTTGTCCGCTGTCGCGCTCGCTTGCCGCGGCTTGGGCGGCGGCAAGGATGACGTCGGCACCCTCCACCATCTGGCGGCGGTTCTTGCCCAGGCCGTCGAACGCCCCAGCGCGCACCAGATTTTCGAACACGCGCTTGTTGATCTGTTTGGGATCGATGCGGGAGGCAAAATCGGCCAGCGATTTGAAGCGGCCGCCCTCATTGCGCACCTCGACCAGATGATCCATCGCCTGACGGCCAACGCCTTTCACCGCCGCCAGCGCGTAATAGATTTCCTTCTTCTCGGCATCGACCGAGAACACGGCCGTTGAGCGGTTGACGTCGGGCGGCAGCACTTTGATGCCGAGACGCTGCGCTTCCTGGCGGAAAACGTTGAGCCGGTCGGTGTTGCCGATGTCGAGGGTCATCGAGGCAGCGAGGAATTCGACCGGATAATTCGCCTTCAAATACGCCGTCTGATAGGCGACCTGGGCATAAGCCGCGGCGTGGCCTTTGTTGAAGCCATAACCGGCGAACTTGGCGGCCTGATCGAAAATCTGCTCGGCCACGGCGGGAAGTACGCCGCGCTCGGACGCGCCTTTCAAGAAGCGTTCGCGCTCCTTGACCATTTCCGCGACGATCTTCTTGCCCATGGCGCGGCGCAGATTGTCGGCTTGGCCCATGGTGTAGCCGGCCAGCTCCTGGGCGATGTGCATGACGTCTTCCTGATACGTCATCACGCCGTAGGTTTCTTTCAGGATCGGCTCGAGCTTGGGATGCAGATACTCCGGCTGTTCGCGGCCGTTCTTGACCGCGATGTATTTCGGGATCGAATCCATCGGACCCGGGCGATAGAGCGCCACAAGCGCCACAAGATCGTTGATGTGGTCGGGCTTCATCTTGCGCATCAGATCGCGCATGCCCGTCGATTCAAGCTGGAACACGCCGACGCTGTCGCCCTTCGCCAGCATCTCGAAGGTCGGCTTGTCGGTGAAATCGATCGACTGGGTGTCGAGTTCGATGCCACGCTTGCGGATCAGGTCTTGCGCCTTGGCGATCACCGTCAGGGTTTTGAGGCCGAGAAAGTCGAACTTCACCAGACCTGATTTTTCCGAACCCTTGTAATCGAACTGCGCCACCGGCACGTCGGAACGCGGATCCAAATAAAGCGGCAGCAGTTCATCGAGCGGGCGGTCGCCGATGATGACGCCGGCCGGATGGGTGGAAACGTTGCGGTAAAGCCCTTCCACTTTCTTGGCGATGGAAAACAGGCGTTCGGCGATTGGCTCCTGTTCGGCGATCTGTTGCAGCCGCGGTTCGCCCTCGATCGCTTCGTCGATGGTGATGTGCTTGCCGGGCTGGCCGGGGATCAGCTTGGCGATGCGGTCGACCAAACCAAGCGGCATTTGCAAGACACGACCGACATCGCGCACCGCGGCACGCGCCTGGAGCGAGCCGAGCGCCAGAATATGACCGACCTTGTCGTGGCCGTATTTGTCGCGCACGTAATGCACGACCTCGTCGCGCCGCTCCTGACAAAAGTCGATGTCGAAGTCCGGCATCGAGATGCGTTCCGGGTTGAGGAAGCGCTCGAAGAACAGACCAAAGCGCAAGGGATCAAGGTTGGTGATGTCGAGCGACCACGCCACCAACGACGCCGCGCCCGATCCGCGAACGCCGACCGGAATGCCCTGCCCGCGCGTCCACTTCATGAAGTCCGACACGATTAAGAAGTAGCCGGGGAACTTCATTTTTATAATGATGTCGAGTTCGTAGGCGAGACGTTCGTCATAGACCTTGCGGTCGGCATAAAGCCCGTGCTTGGCAAGACGGCGTTCGAGACCCGCTTCGGCTTGCGCCTTCAATTCCTCTTCGGCGGAAAGCCCCGACGCCGGAACGAAAATCGGCAGCAGCGGATGACGCTTGATCGGCTTGGCGGCGCAGCGGCGCGCGATCTCGAGCGTGTTGGCAATGGCTTCCGGCAGATCGGCAAATTGCGCCGCCATCTCGGCCGCGGACTTGAAGCGATGCTCACGCGTCACCCGGCGGCGATCTTCCACCGACACATAGGTGGCATCAGCAATGCACAGCAACGCATCGTGCGCCTCGTACATATCTTCTTTGCCGAAATGCACGTCGTTGGTGGCGACCAGCGGTAAGCGCTTAGCGTAAGCGAAATCGATCAACCCGTTTTCGGCGGCGCGTTCCTCCGGCAGGCCGTGGCGCTGCAATTCGACATAAAGCCGGTTGGGGAAGATGTCCGACAGCTTGTCGAGCACGGCTTCCGCCGCGTCCATCTGGCCGGATTCCACCAGCTTGTTGAGCGGCCCACCGGGACCGCCGGTGATCGCGATAATGCCTTCGCTGTATTTGGCCAGCGTTGCTGCCGGCACATGCGGCCAGTCGCCGGGATCGACTTCGAGATAAGCGGCCGACAGCAGCTTGCAGAGATTGAGATAGCCCTTCTCGTTCTGCACATAGATCGGTAAGTACGGCGGCTTGGGCTTAGAGCCGAGCGTCTGGGCGCCGGTCAGTTCGACCGCCAACATGCACCCGACGATCGGCTGCACGCCTGCCTTGATCACCACGTCGGTCCAATCGAACACACCGAACAGGTTGTTGACGTCGGTGACGGCGACCGCCGGCATGGCGTTCTCGACGCAGAGCTTGGCGAGTTCCTTGGGACGGATGGCACCTTCGATCAGCGAATAGGCGCTCTTCACCCGAAGATGGACAAACCCGGCCGGTTTCCTTGCCTCAGCCACTGCCTACGCCTCCGCCGCCACGATGCATTCGACCAGGGTGAGGACTTCGGCGATGTCGGCTTCGGTCTTCACGACAAAACGGATGCCCCGCCCCTCGCCGTTTGGCTTGGTGTCCGCCAACATCTGCTTGATCGCCGGGCGCAGGCTGGAGCCCATCGCCAAGTGATAGGCGTAACCGCCCAAAACCACCCCGACCAAGAGCTGCCCGGCCATCGGGATCAGATAGACCAGAATGCGATCCTGGTGGCGGACCAGGCACAGGCGACCAAAAGCCAGATCAGACGGGTGCCATTCCAGGGTCAGAGGGCCGTAAAGTTCCTCCAACCCACTGACGATCTGCGGCCAAGCCGAGGTGCTCTTGCCGAGGGCGGCATGCAGTTCGGCCGAGGTGGGGGGAACGACGTCCTGCCGCACTGCCGCTCCTGTCATGGTTTGCTCTCTATGCACCCGATAGGTTTATGGCTTGCAGGTCACGGCCAGAAGACCATTTGAGGTTCCATCCACAGCAACGCGCGAAATATCAACCGACGATCAGAAGCGACTGAGCGGCGCTCACCAGGAAAAAGCTGGAAGCGAAAAAGACAATCAAACCAATGCCTGCCACGGCGTCCTTGAACCAAGCCATTATCGCCTCCCGGGGGTTATCAACCGTCTGTCCACAACGTTGTGCACAGATTATTGTTCGCCATATGTTCTGTCAAGAACAAAAGGTGACCAATAACGCCGAGTTTTGCGCATCGGAGTACGAGCTAATCCTTGGAAAGAACCAATCTGAGGCCAAAAGCGACCATGGCGGCGCCAGCAAAACGCTCGATCCAGTGGCCGAAGCGCTCATAGCTGCGGCGCACCTGCGGGCGGGAGAACAACAGCGCGACGAAGCTGTACCAGACTGTGACGTCGAAGGTGACGATGCCGACCGCGCCAAAGTCGAGCCACAGCGGCGCGCCGGGTTTCAGGAACAGCGTGAAGATCGAGCCGAAATAGACCATGGCCTTGGGGTTGGTGAGGCCGATCAACAGGCCGTTGCGGGCGCTCACGGAATCCGACAGCGCTGCGGCGCGAGTTTCGCGGGCGGTCTCGGGCGACTTGCCGGCGCGTAGGAACTGGATGCCGATCCAGATGAGATAGCCCCCGCCCGCCACCTTCAGCACCAAATAAAGCCAGGGCGCGATGCGAAACAGGATCGTCAGGCCGGACAGAACCACGGCACAATAAATCCAGGCCGAGACGAGCAAGCCGCCGGTTGCCACCAGCCCCGAACGCGCGCCGTAACGAGCGGCGATCTGGGAAATTCCGACAAAGGCCGGTCCAGGCGTCGCCGCACACAGGAAATCAACGGCAAACAGCGACAAAAGCAAAGTTATCGGTGACACGGCAAAGGTCCTTCCAGACAGCGCCGGAAGGTAACATAGCTGTCAAGCTCAACCTCTGCGCCAGACGCTACCCTGTCACCACCGCCACGAGATAGCCGTCATAGCCGCGGCTGCCGACGGTCTGGATCACGCTCGCCTCGACGCGCGGCTCGGCGGCGACGGCGTCCAGCATATGGCGCACCCCCTGCACCGCCGGGTCGGACGAGGCCGCGTCGGTCACCGTACCTTGGCGAACCATGTTGTCGGCCACGATCACGCTGCCGGGGCGCGACAGCTTTACCGCCCAGCGGAAGTAATCGGGATAACCGTCCTTGTTGGCATCGATAAAGAAGAAATCGAACGGGCCTTGCAGCGCTGGCAGCGTGTCAAGCGCGGCCCCCACCTTGACCTCGACGCGGTTCCCGACGCCCGCCTTCGCGAGGTTGGCGCGCGCCACCTCGGCGTGTTTGGGGCTGTATTCGAGGGTGATGAGCTTGCCATCCGGCGGCAGTGCGCGCGCCAGCCACAATGTCGAATAGCCGCCGAGCGTGCCGATTTCGAGAATGCGTCTGGCGCCGCTCATCTTTGCCATCAGGTGAAGCTGCTTGCCCTCGGCCGCGCTCACCGCAATGTCGGGAAGTCCGGCGACGACGCTGGCATCATACACCGCCTTGTAGGACGGGTCGGGCTTGATGACGGTTTCCGCTAAGTAAGCATCGACGGCATTCCAAGTGTCTGACATGAGCATCTCCTGATCAATGCAACATACCAAACATGTCATGGTCCGCCACTGCGGGCCATCCAGGTGAAGCCTGATTCAATTATAGGAGAATATGATCGGTTCAAACCTTCAACGGTGTGCCGGCGTCAACTGGATGGCCCGCGGTGGCGGGCCATGACACAGTGACTACGATGCCGCTTGCGTCCCCAGCTTGCCCGCATCGAGCAAACGGCCTTCGTGCAGCACCAGGGCGCGGTCCATTTTAGCAGCGAGTTGCAAATTATGGGTGGCGATCAGCGCCGCAACGCCTTCCAAACGTACCAAGGCGACCAGCGCATCGAACACACCCGCCGCGGTCTTAGGATCGAGATTTCCGGTCGGTTCGTCAGCGAGAAGGATGCGCGGCTTGTTGGCGAGCGCCCGGGCGATGGCGACGCGCTGCTGCTCGCCGCCCGAAAGCTGCGCCGGACGGTGATCGAGACGGGTTTCGAGACCCATCGTGGTGAGCAAGCGCGCGGCTTCGTCTTTGGCGTCCTTTTTCTTCACGCCGGCGATCATCAGCGGGAGCGCGACGTTTTCGAGCGCGCTGAATTCCGGCAACAAATGATGGGCCTGATAAACGAAGCCGATGGTCTCGCGGCGGATACGGGTGCGTTCATCGTCGCTCATCGCGGCCACGTATTGGCCGCTGATCAAAATGTCGCCCGAAGTCGGCGCCTCCAAGAGACCCGCGATATGCAGAAGTGACGACTTGCCCGACCCCGACGGCCCGACCAAAGCGACGATCTCGCCCGGCATCAGCGCAGCGGAGGCATCGCGGAAGATTTCGAGCTGACCGGCGGTGCCTTCGCGGAACGTGCGCACCACGTTTTCAAAGCGGAGCGCGGCCTCTATCGTTGCATCACTCATAGCGCAGCGCCTCCACCGGATCGAGCCTTGCCGCCCGCCACGCCGGGTACAGCGTCGCCAGGAAGCTGAGGACCAACGCCACCAGGACGACCACCAGAACTTCCACCGGGTCCATCTTGGCGGGCATCTGGCTAAGGAAATAGATTTCCGGATTGAACAAAGTGGTGCCGGTGAGCTTCATCAGAAGTTGACGCACGGCCTCGATGTTGTTGCAGAACAACACGCCGATCAGGAACCCGATGAAGGTACCGCTGACACCAATGCTCATACCGGAGATCATGAACACCCGCATCACCGCACCACGGGTGGCGCCCATGGTCCTGAGGATCGCGATGTCAGCCGATTTGTCCTTTACCAGCATGTAAAGGCCGGAGACGATGTTCAGGGCCGCCACCACCACGATCAGCGTCAGGATCAGCGCCATGACGGTGCGCTCCACTTCCACAGCATTGAACAAAGTGGACTGCGTCTCACGCCAAGTGAGCACCCGTGCCCCATCCCCCACCGCCTTCTGCACGGCCGGAGCAATACCATCGACCTTGTCCGGATCGGCGATCATCACTTCGAGGTACGGTACCGCATCGCCATAGTTGAAGAACGCTTGCGCTTCGGCAAGCGGCATGAACACGATGCTGCGGTCGTATTCACTCATACCGATATTGAAGAGACCAGCGACCGTATAGGCCTTCTGGCGCGGCATGGTACCGAAGGGGGTGACGTCGCCGTGCAGGCCGAGCACCTTCAAATCGTCGCCGGGCCGCAGGCCTGAGGCTTGTGCCAGCCGAACACCGACCAGCACGGTCCCTTCGCCATACGCGCGCAGAGCCGCAGGACTGAGCGATTTCGACACCATACCGAGTGCTTCCACATCCGCGCGCCGCATGCCGCGAACCTGCACGCCGGAAGGAACCCCGTTGGCATCCACCGCCGCAAAATCCTGCACCAGCGGCGCCACATGCACCACGCCCGGAACCTTGGCGATGCGCGCTGCCATCGCATCGTAATCGGCGATCGGTTGGCCGGCATAGGCCTGCACCATGATGTGCCCGTTGAGGCCAAGGATGCGGCCCATCAGATCGCTGCGGAAGCCGTTCATCACCGCCATCACGATGATCAGCGTCGCCACGCCGAGCGCGATGCCAACCAGCGATATGATCGAGATGATCGAAATGAAACTTTCCGCCCGCTTGGCGCGCAAATACCGCCACGCCAACATCCATTCAAACGGAGCAAAGGGGCGGAAGGATTTCATGGCTGCCTACTTCGCAAATCGGTTTATGACCGCTTCGGCCGACAGGTCTTCCTTGATACCGGTCTTGCGGTTCTTCACTTCCACGACGCCCTTCTCGACCCCGCGCGGGCCGATCACCACTTGCCACGGAATGCCGATCAGCTCGGCGGTGGCGAATTTGGCGCCGGGGCGTTCGTTGCGGTCGTCGTAAAGCACCTCTTTGCCCGCCTTCTCCAGCTTGGCATAGAGATCGGCACAAGCCGCATCCGTCTTGGCATCACCGTTTTTCAGATTGATCAGCGCGATGTCGAACGGCGCCACCGGCTCGGGCCAGATGATGCCGGCGTCGTCGTGACTGGCTTCGATGATGGCGCCCAAGAGGCGCGACACGCCGATACCATAAGAACCCATTTCCACTGGCACATCCTTGCCGTCGGGGCCGGTGACATTGGCCTTCATCGGCGCGGAATATTTGGTGCCGAAATAGAAGATCTGGCCGACTTCGATGCCGCGGGTCGACATGCGGCGCTCTTCCGGCACTTCGGCTTCAAAACGGGCCTGATCATGCACGTCGCTGGTGGCGGCATACATTGCCGAGCGGGCTTGCACGATGGGTGCGAGATCGCCATCGAAATCGGTGTCAGCGGGCGGGATCGGCATATCGAGCAGATTTTTGTCGAGGAACACCTGGCTTTCGCCGGTCTCGGCCAAGACATGGAATTCGTGGGAAAGATCGCCACCGATCGGGCCGGTGTCGGCACGCATCGGAATGGCGACGAGCCCCATGCGGTCGAAGGCGCGCAAGTACGCGACATACATTCTATTATAGGAGCGGCGCGCCGCCTCTTTGTCGATGTCGAAACTGTAAGCATCCTTCATCAGGAATTCGCGGCCGCGCATGACGCCGAAGCGCGGGCGGACTTCGTCGCGGAATTTCCACTGGGTGTGATAAAGGTTGAGCGGCAGCGCCTTATACGATTTCACATAGGCGCGGAAGATGTCGGTCACCATCTCTTCGTTGGTCGGCCCGTAAAGCAGCTCGCGGTCGTGGCGATCGGTGATGCGCAGCATCTCGGGGCCGTAAGCGTCATAGCGGCCGCTCTCGCGCCAGAGGTCGGAGGATTGCAGCGTCGGCATCAGGATTTCCACCGCCCCGGCGCGGTCCATTTCCTCGCGCACGATCTGCTGGATGCGGCGCAGGACCCGGTGGCCGAGCGGCAACCAGGCGTAAATGCCCGCCGCTTCCTGCCGGACCATGCCGGTGCGTAGCATCAGCCGGTGCGAGACGATCTGCGCCTCGGCGGGCGTTTCCTTGAGGACGGGGAGAAAGAAGCGGGAAAGGCGCATTGTGGATATCCTGGGGATAAGTCGGACGAACGGAAGACCCCTTCATAAGCGGCCCCGGCGCCGGGGGCAAATGGGCGTTTCAGCGCCTATTCGGCCCAATTCTCGATCTGAAGACCCGGAACATCGCGAAAATCGGCAACATTAGCGGTGACGAGCGTGCAATCAGCCGCGATGGCGTGGGCCGCGATCATGCGGTCAAAATCGCGGACCCTATTCCAGCCGATTTGGGCAATGATTTTGCCATAGGCAGCCGCGGCTTCTTTGCCAAATGCCAAAACGGGCAGGACCGCCAACAGCGTCGCTAACCGTTTCCGCCGCATCTCAGTCAGTGCCGGAACGAGCGCGATCCCGCGTTCCAACTCAACCAAGTTAAGAACAGACATGCAGGATGTTGCGGCATTGTCCGTGAACCGCGCTGCCACGCGTTCGTTCTGGTTATCGATTTCAATAAGGACGTTGGTGTCGAGGAGATAGCCCAAGCTAACGATCCCACTCCGTATCGCGCGTTTGGGTACGCTCGATTGGACCGAACTTCGACTCGGGCGGCAATGCCCGCAGTATCGCGAACATCTCTTCGATGCTCTGACGTGCCAGTGCCGGGCGGAGCGTGATCACGTCGCCAGTGCGAGTGATTGTGAACTCGACGTCGGTTCGCTCGAACGCCATATCGGCCGGAATGCGCACGGCCTGACTGTTGCCCGACTTGAAGACGCGCGTCGTGGCCGTTTTGGTTGTGCTGTTTTTATCCATGGCGGACCTCGCCGATTTCACGCCAGATTATCCTGGCTAAGGCTGAATGTAAATACATGTATATACATCAGCGGCGCGTTGGATGTGGGGGCTTGTTATCATTGGCGTTTTCGCCGCCGGGCTGGTCTTACCGCCCCACCGGTCGCATCGGTTCCAGCGGCACCTGATAAGGCATGTTGGCGATCAGGGTGTGGACATCCACGGGCGGCGGCGGGGCGAGCGGCTTGGCGGCTTTGCGTTCGAGGTCGTCGAGGCCGTAGCCAGCGAAGAAATCGCGGCTGCTCATCTGACGGAAGCGCTGTTGCGCCGTGTACCAGCGCATCTTCTTGTCGCCTTGGCTGCAGCTCTCACGCTCGGCGCCGGCCGCGCCCCAGCGCAGTTCGATACAGTCGAAGGGATCGTAACTGATGGCATAAACCCGCGTCGCCACGTCGCCGAGATGGAGCGGCACTGGGTGTTTGTCGGAACTCAAATAAGTGAGATCGCACGCTTTGGCTTGTGCGTCGTAGGCCGCCAGCAAATCGGCGCGCAGATCGGTGCCTTCATAAGCGATGCGCGGATCGCGCTTGACCCACAACTCGATCATCCCGGCCATGTGCGCATAGAATTGGGCAAAGCCTTCGCGCAGACGGGCATCGCGGGCCGGGGTGGCGTAGGCCTCCCAATCGCCCCAAGCATCGAAGATGTTCTCCGGCAGGCTGGAGGGGTGCGGCTTGTTCTGGATGCCCTCGGAGATCGCGAGGTTCACCGTGTTGGCGCGGTCTTTCACATCGCGGCACAGGTTTTTCATCGAGATGCGCAGTTCGTGCAACGGATTGTAGGTGGTCTTGCCGCCGCTCATCGCGGTGCGCACATAGGTGTAGAGCCCCATCTCCTCGCCGTCATAAACGTAGCGCGCCTTCTTCGGGCTTTGCGACGGGTTCGGTTCGGTGCCGACATATTGCACCAGCGAAAAATCCGCGATTTCGTCATTGCCCGCCAGCACAATATGGCCGCCAATCAGGTGGCCCTTGCCGTCGTCGTGCCCACCCTTCAAACGTTGCGGCCGCCAGTTCTTGAGGCCGCCACCAAGTTTGAGCGTACTCTGGCCAAATTGGGCGCCGTAGACGCTGCGGGTGATGGTGAAGTCGGGATGGGCGTCCATGTAATAGATGCGCCCGTCGGCATCCACCTTATAAACAATGCCGACATGCGCATTGGTGTCGTAGATCACGGTGCCGGGGCGGATCGATCCGGGCGCGATCGCAGGTGTGTAGAAATCCGACAGCACGCCGTGCTCCAGCGTCACGTCGCTGCGATAGGTGGCCGAGGAGACCGTCTCGATCACGTCGCGCACCGCCCAGGGGCCGTTGATGCCCTCGCCATGATCGATGAAGCCGTGGCGGCTGGTGGGGCGATTGCCGGTGTTGTGCTTCTCGTCGCCCGAACCCGAAATGCCGTCCACGAACGAGAACGGCAGCCCGTTTTTCCAGGCGTAATAGGCGCGGAGGAGATACGGCCATTTGGCGCAATCGGTGTCGATGTCGAGGAACTTCTGGTCGGTGGCCCGGAACGGATTAGCCGGATCGCGCAGGCAACTCTCCGAGGACGAACAATTGGAGGCGCCGAGCGCCGCCACGAAACGGGAGAACCCGTCCTCGTCCGTCGCCGACCAGTGATCTTTGGTGACGCGCCAAGTTCCCTCGGCATTCGCCGCCGAGAGAATCACGCACAACGCCGCTGCCAACCCCGCCCACATGCGCATGGCAGGGAGGCTGCGGATCAAAGCGCCTCGCGTCAAGCCAGCCTTAGAGGCATCGTCATTGCTACCGGTTACCTAGTGCCATATATTAGAAGTACTATAATGACAGCGCTGGCAGGCGCGGTTTCAAAGCCACAGGGCGGCAGGATATTGTTGTAAAAGCGGCCATTTCTGGTCCAAAGCATCGTGACAACTCTGTGAATTTCCACTACAGAGGCTGCATATAAAAACGAACAAAAGGCTCGCGTAACGCTCGTGAACGGCCAAGTTCGGGGAGAGGTATCCGTCGGGGGGACCCTGCGGAAGAAAGGCCGGGCCAAGCCCGGCCTTTCGCATTTCAGGGCTTCAGCGGCTTTCCAATCACCCAAAATCGGCTTTAGGTTCCGTCACGCAATTCGCGGCGGGGAAACACGATGTTCGAGCGGTATTTCGCGCTTTCGGCGCACGGCACCACGGTCCGGCGCGAAGTGGTGGCGGGGATCACGACCTTCCTCACCATGGCCTACATCGTGGTGGTCAATCCGCACATTTTAGTGAACGGCGGGATGGACCGCGACGCGGTGTTCGTGGCGACGTGCCTGGCCTCGGCGCTGACAACGCTGCTGATGGGCTTCTGGGCCAAGCTGCCGGTAGCTCTGGCGCCGGGCATGGGTCTCAACGCGTTCCTGGCTTTCACCGTCATTCCGGCGCTGGGCTACGATTGGCGGCTGGCGCTCGGCTGTGTGTTCCTCTCCGGCCTGTTGTTCGTGCTGGTGTCGGTAACGCCAGCGCGCGAGTGGCTGATCAATGCCCTGCCCCGCAGCCTGAAGCTTGCCATTGCCGCCGGTATCGGATTCTTCTTGGCGTTGGTCGGCCTTAGCGAAGCCGGCATCGTCGTCAGCAACGGCAGCAACAGCCTGCTCACCGCCGGATCGTTGTCTTCGCCGCAGGTGCTGCTGGCCGCGCTTGGCTTCATCGTGATCTTCGCGCTGGCGGCCCGTCGCGTGATCGGAGCGGTGATGATCGGCATCCTTTTAATCACCGTGCTGGCAATTGCCTTCGGCGTTGGGGCCGCCCCCGACAGCATTGCCGGACTGCCGCCCTCAATGGCGCCAACCTTTTTCCAACTCCATTTTGATCCCGGCAACACTACCGAAGGCGTGGTGGCCTCGACGGTGCTGGTGTTCCTGTTGGTGGTGATGCTCGACACCTCGGGCACGCTGACTGCGGTGGCTTATCAGGGCAAACTTCTGACCGAAGACGGCAAGCTGCCGAATGCGCGCCGGGCGCTGACCACCGACGCCGTCGGCTCGATGCTGGGTGCCGTGCTGGGCACCTCACCGGTGACGGCTTATATCGAAAGCTCCGCCGGTATCCAGGCTGGCGGCCGCACTGGGCTGACGGCCGTGGTGGTCGGCGTGCTGTTCCTGCTGACGCTGTTCTTCGCACCCGTTGCGACCGCGGTTCCCGCTTACGCCACCGCCCCGGCGCTGATCTTCGTAGCGGTGCTGATGGTCGGCGGTTTGAAAGAGATCAACTGGGACGACCTCACCGAAGCCGCCCCCGCACTTCTCACCGCACTCGCCATTCCCTTCACCTATTCGATCGCTTCGGGCATTGGCATCGGTTTCATCGCTTATGTCGCGATCAAGGCCGTGACCGGACGTTGGAAGGACCTCAACGCCGCCGTGGTGGTGATCGCACTGGCCTTTGTCGCCAAGATCATCATGGACGCGCAGAGTTTTGGGAGCGGGGGGTGAGCCCTCACGCCTGCTCCAGCTCAACCAGGGTGCCGATGAAATCCTTGGGGTGCAGGAAGACCACCGGCTTGCCGTGGGCGCCGAGCTTGATGTCGCCGAGCACACGCGCCCCTGCCGCCTCAAGAGTGTCGCGCGCCGCGGTAATGTCTTCCACTTCGTAGCAGATGTGATGCACGCCGCCTGAAGGGTTCTTTGCGAGATAAGCGGCAATCGGCGATTGGTCGCCCAAGGGCTGCAACAATTCGATTTTGGTGTTGGAGAGTTCTACAAACACCACCGTCACGCCGTGGTCCGGAAGCGCCTGAGGTTCGGACACCTTGGCGCCGAGGAGATCGCGATAAACCGCCGCCGATTTTTCCAGGTCCGCCGTAGCGATGGCGACATGATTCAACCGGCCGATCATGGCAATTCCCCCTACACCATCACCACTTCCACTCGCGTCACCGGCTTCTTGCCCCAGGCGTCTTCGGCGGCGCGGCGGGCGGCGCGGCGGACTTTTTCGCGCAAGTCGCCTTCGTCATCCTTTTTCGGATTGTGGCGATCGAGGACGCCATCGACCGCTTCGCGCACGGCCTCATGCACCGGTTCCGGAATGCCTTCCAGGATGATGCCGGGATCGGCGGCGATGCGGTTTTTCTCGTCCACCACCACCGTGATCGCGATCAAGCCGGCAAATGACAGCGCGCGGCGGGTGCGCGCCAGCCCGAGGCCTTCGCCCACCAGCACATTGCCGTCGAGATGGACGCGGCCTGACGGGGTTTCGTCGATCACCGCCGCTTTGCCCGGCGCCAATTTCAGCATCTGGCCGTTCTCAATGATGACGACTTGCGGCACCTGCAACGACCTGGCGAGTTTGGCATGGGCATGCAAATGGCGCAGTTCGCCATGCACCGGAACGGCGATTTTCGGCCGCACCAGCGCGTACATCTCGGCGAGTTCGTCGCGGCAAGGATGGCCGGAGACGTGGACAAAATGATCCTCCACCGACAAAATTTCGACCCCGAGCGCGGCGAGCTTGTTGTGCAGTTCGAAAATCCCCAGCTCGTTGCCGGGAATGATCCGCGAGGAAAAGATCACGGTGTCGCCGGGGCCGAGCTTGACGACATGTTCGCCGGCAGCGATGCGCGGTAACGCCGCGCGCACTTCGCCTTGGCTGCCGGTACAGATGAACAACACCTTGTTGGCTGGAATGTCCTCGGCGTCGTCCTGATCGACGATCGGCGGAAAATCCTGGAGGTAACCGACATCCTTGGCGGCCTGCACGATCTTGTGCATGGCCCGTCCCACCAGCACGATCTGCCGCTTGTGCGCCTTGGCGGCCCTGGCGATGGTGTCGAGACGCGCCACGTTGGAGGCGAACGCCGTCACCGCGATGCGGCCCTTCAGGGTTCCGATCAAATCGGTGAGACCCTTTTTTACGTCGGCTTCGGAGCCGGAATGGCCGTTCACCAGCGCATTGGTGGAGTCGCAGACCAGCGCCAAGACGCCCTCGTCACCCAGCGCCTTCAAGCGATTAAGGTCGGCCTTCTTGCCGACGACCGGATCGGGGTCGATCTTCCAGTCGCCGGTATGGACCACCGTGCCGAGCGGCGTTTTGATCGCAATCGCATTCGGTTCGGGAATGGAATGGGTGACGGAAACGAGTTCGATCTCGAACGGTCCCAGCGTTACCTTGCCGTGCGGCGGCATCACCTTCAGCTTGGTCTTGCCGAGCAGACCGGCCTCATCGAGCTTGCCTTCGATCAGTTTGGCAGTGAACGGCGTCGCATAAACCGGGCATTTCAGCATCGGCCACAACAGATGAATGGCGCCGATGTGATCTTCATGTGCGTGGGTGGCAATGATGCCGAGCACGTCGTCGCGCCGTTCGGCGAGAAAACTGATATCAGGCACGATGAGATCAATGCCAGGGGTGGCGGCTTCACGGCCGAACAAGACGCCGCAATCGACGATGATCCACTTCTTCTCGTCGCCCGCGCCGAATCCATAGGCGTTGAAATTCATCCCGATCTCGCCGGCGCCCCCGAGCGGCAGGAGAACCAGTTCGTTGTCGTCATCAATCTGTTTATGAGGCACTAATCCTGCTTTCCCAATTCGTCATGGCCGGGCTCCGACCCGGCCATCCATTTCACCACTTGCACGGATTTCGACAGTGGATGGGGGGGGG
>WSSedL1CaDRAFT_10000925_pt1 | contig 18936 bp, 12 predicted proteins | sample WetSurSL1Cattail_FD_9464 | JGI IMG/M metagenome (IMG submission 9464)
TTTTTGATTCATTAGGGTTCGATTCTGCCTTATCTTAAAATCTGTCCAATATGAAGCTATTCTGAATCTTTTCTTCTTCATCTGTTTTATTTTGGACAGCTGTGGGACAGCTGTGATTAATAAAGTTTTTGAATCATTTGTCCATAAGTTTTTTAGCTTTTTTAGTTTATTTTCCTTATTTTTAAAAATAAATCAGCCTGGTTATGAATATGCCTTTTCATAATATGCGGCATATAATACTATGGGGATTTTTAGTTAATTGTTTTATATATTAAATAATCTAGAGGTCATATTATGAAGTCTTTTTTCAGACTGTTTTTTATATCTATTTTTATTCTTGGGGTAAGCGGTTATGCTCAAGATAAAATCCTAAGCAAAGTTTCTTCCTTGTCAGTGAAGAAAAACATAGCCAGCCCTGCTAACACGTACACATTAAAATCTATTCTTCCTAACAGCGGAGCAACTTCAGGAAATTCAAGAGCCCCACAGGGCGCACAGCGTTACGTCAGAACAGGGTATATTATTTCAGCTGCAGAATTAGCCGCAGCAGGCGTTCCTAAAGGAGCGACATTTTACTCATGGGGCTTTAGTTATTCCACAGCCCAGAACGTTGCTACAACAGGAGCGTTAAAACTCTATTTACAAAATACAACAGATGCAGCATGGTCTAAAAGCACAACCTGGTCAAACGGCTCTACTGGAACAATTGACAGCATGACCCTTGTTCATGACGGCAACGTTACTATCCCGGCGACAACAGGAGCATGGGATTTTACGCTTTCCAACGGAACCGCATTCACTTATAATGGCGGAGCTCTTTACGTAGCGTTTGATTATCAGAATGCAACAGGAACAATTGCCACTACAGCTAACGTAGCAAATTGCAACGCGAATGCAGTTGGCGGCAGCAACGGCTTAAGAAATGCATTTTCAACAACCGCTATCCCAACAGCAATAGCTAACACTTCAGCTTACAGACCTGAAACAAGAGCAGGTTTTAAAACTGGAGTCAACAATGACGCAGCAGTTACTTTAGTTTATTCATATGGCAAATTGCCATTAGTATGGGGCGCAGCTTCTCCTATTCAGGCTTGCGTACAGAATGTTGGCGATCAGGATTTAACGAATGTAGTCGTAACATTAAAAGTTACCGGAGCTAATACGTTTACTAATACAAAAACTGTTGCCAGTTTAACTCATGATGCAGCAGCTTCGTTAGTTACTTTTGACGCTTTTACGCCAACAGCTACTGGAGCAAATACTGTAACTGTTTCTGTAGCTTCAGACGGAAATAATGCAAACAATTCTGTTTCTACTTTATTAACGACAACTAATAATACTTTTGGTTATGGCGATACTTCCGCAGCTATAAGCGGCATAGGTTATGGCACAACTTCCGGAGCGATTCTTGCCAGATATTTTGTAAGCGGCAGCGCAAATGTAAGTTCGGTTACTTTACCGCTTTTTAATTATACGGCTAATACGGGAAAAACACTTTATGGTATCGTCACAGACAGCACAGGAAAAATTCTTGATACATCTGCCGCCTATACTACAAAAGCATCTGATTTAGGACAAGCTATAACTCTAACATTCCCTAAAACTCCAACTGTAACAAATAAAAGTATTTATATCGGAATTGCTCAAGTAGCCAGCACAACAGCATGGTACCCTGTTGGATATCAAGCTGAAGATCCTTCAAGAGATAATGCATACTTCGGTTGCGATTTAGATGGCAGCAACTTTGGAGAAATTTCGGATTATGGCCGTTTTATGATTGAAGCTAATTTAGCAAAAGCTACAACAATTCCTGTTGAATTATCCTCTTTCACTTCAAGCGCTAAAGACGGCGTTGTTACGTTAAAATGGAGCACCGCTACTGAAACTAACAACTCTGGCTTCCAGGTTGAAAGAAAAATTGCTTCGGCCGCTACATGGTCAAACATTGGTTTTGTAAAAGGCAACTCTACTACTACTGCAATAAACAGTTATTCGTTCAAAGACGACGTTTCTAAACTTGGAGTAGCTTCTTATAACTACAGACTTAAACAAATTGATTTTGACGGTTCAGCTAAATATTACAACTTGACTGAAGCTGTTCAGGTTTCAGGTCCTCAAAAATTTGATCTTAGCCAAAACTATCCTAATCCATTTAACCCATCTACTACTATTTCTTATAGCGTAGCTGTAGACGGTAAAGTTAAAATTGAAGTTTACGATGTTCTTGGCAAGCTTGTTAAAACTTTAGTTAACGAAAATAAAGCTGCAGGCAGCTATTCAGTTAGCTTTAACGCTTCTGAACTTTCAAGCGGAGTTTATATTTATAAGCTTTCAGCAGGTAATGTTTTAATGACAAAGAAAATGAGTTTATTAAAATAATTCCCTGTTTATTTCTTTTCTAAAAAAAGCGGAACTCGTTACGGGTTCCGCTTTTTTTATATCTAAATACGCATCTTCGACACAACTCAGGTTCCGCTTTGCTGAAGCGTTATTCAAGCCCTTTTTTCCTAAGCAACGCGTCTATTTGGGGTTCGCGCCCCATAAATTTTTTATACAAATTCATCGGATCGTCGCTCCCCTGTTTTGCCAGCAGATCATATCTAAATGAAGCGGCCAGCTTCTGATCGAATAAATCTCCTTTGCTCTTAAACGCCTGGAAGACGTCCGCATCAAGAACCTGAGCCCAGGTATAGCCATAATAACCAGCAGCATATTCGTCGTCGTTAAATATATGACGGAAATTTGTGCTTTGGTACCGCGGAGCGATTTCGGGAATTAGACCCATCTTGTCTATAGAAGCTTTTTCAAATTCATTTACGTCTTTAGGAATAGTATCAGTAATAGTATGCCAGTCCATATCAAGCAGCGAAGCCGCAAATAATTCAGTACACTCAAAACCCTGATTAAACAACCGCGCATTTTCTATTTTATCAATAAGCTTTTCTGGCATAGTCTCGCCGGTTTTATAATGTTTTGCATACATTTTTATTACTTCCGGATCAGAAGCCCAGTTTTCCAAAACCTGCGAAGGCAGCTCAACAAAATCAACAGGAATACGACCCGCTCCATCTGGATAAGTAATATTAGAAACCAACGCATGTATAGCGTGACCGAACTCATGGAATATAGTAGTCGCTTCTTCAAAATTAAGCAGAGACGGCTTATCCGCAGTTGGCTTTGCTAGATTAGCCACATTGTAAACAATTGGAGTTACGAAGACCCCGTCAATATTTGATTGACTTCTGAAACCGTTGCACCATGCCCCGGTTTCTTTTCCATCCCTTGGGAAATAATCAAGATATAAAATACCGACATGCTTCCCGTCAGCTTCTTTTACTTCAAATACTTTTACATCGGGTTGATAAACCTGAATATCAGTACGCTCTACAAACTGTAATCCATAGAGTTTATTAGCGACTGCAAAAGCTCCCGCCCGTACGTTTTCTAATTTTAAATATGGACGCAGCATTTCTTCGTCGAGATCATACTTTTCTTTCTTAAGTTTTTCGGCATAATATGTCCAGTCCCACGCCTGTAGCTTAAATGTATTTCCTTCTTTATTGATAATCTCCTGCATTTCGGCAATTTCAGTTTTAGCTCGTTTTAAAGCGGGCTTCATTAACTTCCCCATAAAATCATAAACTGTTTCAGGATTTTTAGCCATGCGTTTTTCAAGAGCAAAATTGGCATAAGTTTTATAGCCTAACAAATTAGCTTTTTTCAGTCTTAAAACAGCCGTCCGGGCGACTATTTTTTTGTTATCGGATTCGTCGTTGTTGTTGCCGCGGCTTATGTATGCTTTGTAGATTTTTTCTCTAAGTTCGCGGTTTTGGCTATACTGTAAAAAAGGAGTAAGACTTGTTTTCTGCAAAGTAAACGCCCATTTACCGGGAAACCCTTTTTCTTCAGCTTTGATTGAAGCTTCCTTAATAATAGGGTCAGGCAGTCCGGCGAGGTCTTCTTTCTTATCTATAACAAGCGCGCAGGAATTTGTTTCCTTAAGAATGTTTTCGCTAAATTTAATTCCGAGCAAAGCAAGTTCGGAGTTGATTTTTTTTAGCCGTTCTTTTTCTTCCGGATTTAGATTTACGCCGCCTCTAATAAAATCGGAATAATAATTAGACAATACAGTTTTTTGTTCAGTCGTAAGATCGAGTTTGTCTCGCATATCATAAATATATTTTACTCTTTCAAAGAGCTTTACATTCAGATTTATCTCATCGCTATGTCTGGAGAGCATTGGCGCGGCTTTTCTGGCAATTTCCTGCATAGTATCGTTTGTGTTTGCGGCATTAAGATTAAAAAATACTGCGGATGCTGTTCGGAGTAATTCACCGGATTTTTCCAGAGCTTCAATTGTATTTTTAAATGTCGGTTTTTCTTTATTATCAACTATTAAATCTGTCTCCGCATTTTGCCTTAGTATTCCTTCTGCAAAGGCAGGTAAATAATGTTCGCTTTTGATTTCGTTAAACGGAGGAGTTTTAAATGGAGTAGTCCACTCCTTAAAAAACGGATTATTCATATTTTTCTCGTCTGTTGGGTAAATAAAAATAGAGAACAAAAACAAGAACAAGCAAGCCGTATATTTCATTCCATCATTCCTTCTTTTTTATGAAACAAAATAAGCTTTCCGCCAGTAATAAGCTCGCATAAAATATGTTTTGCAAATTCTCTTTTTTATTAAAATACAAAAAAAAAGCAATGGCTATCCTGAAAATTGCTTTCAGTTCAGCCACGCTTTGGTTCTCCGGCCAATTAGTTTTTATTTATAGTCGAAACAATTAGCCAAAAATCACGACTTTTTAATTATTTAAATATCTGTTTATCTAATATAAATCCCCTGCTGTCTATTGTCAAAATATTTTTTAGCGTTTAAACAATGCCCATCAATATACATGAATACTATTTTCTGTGTATTGACAATAAATAGCTAAAATAGCATTTTATTTATTACTTTGAATAATAGGAGTAATAATGGTAATATATAGTATTCCGGAGAAATTAGACATTATTTGGATGCCGGAAATATTGGCAATTGTCAACGTATGGACTTCTTTTACTGTTTCAATAAACGAATATAAAAACGCAATTTTGGAGCATGGAATTATTTTTGCCAAAACAAATAAAGCAGTTGCATGGATAGTAGATTCAAGCGGAGCGACCGGTTCTTTTTCTGAAGATATTCATTCTCTTATTATTAATGAAGTCTTTCCATCATTTACTAAATGCGGAATTAAATATTACATTACAATAAAATCTAAAATCAGCAGATCGGCTAAAACCACAGTTGCAGGATATTTATCTAAAATTGGTCCGCATGGTTTAACTATTGTAGATGTTGACAGCCTGGGAGACGCGGTTAAATGGATGAAAGGATATTAAAAAAAAAATCAACCTGTAAGACTTACCCAGGATTATATGAGGAAGTCTTACGTGTTGATTTCATATGACTGATTTTGTGAGGAATATTATTTCTAATGAGCCATTATCTCTTCTTTAGATTTCAGTTTTACAAAATACCGAGTATTCCATTCTTCAATCAGACCATTAACATATGCAGCGCTTTCAAGAAACTTAACTTCATCCGGATGAATTTTAAAACCGTCATTAATAATGCCTACTCCGCGCTCGAGGAACCTACGGGCTAAGTCTTTATTAAAGAACAGCGGCGGATCGGTTTCTAAATATTTATTACGGATAACGTCTCTAAGAGCATTACGCGAGAACTCTTTGTCAAAACCCATAGAAGAGCTTTCTTCCAGGAACGCTTTTAATTCATAATCCCAAACATTCTTATCTTTTCCAATTAAGATTAATAATCCTCTCAAATAATTGCTATGATCAAGAATTTCAGGAGCTGTTGAATTATTCTGAACTGCTTCCATTTATACCTCATATTATTTAACGATACACTAAAAACCAAACAGGTAAACTTCAACAAAACTCATATAGCTTATTTACAAAATAAACAAACTCCGCGCAAGCTATAAAGAAAGAGATGCATTTTGTTTCAATACGCAAAGCTTGAGCATATTGAAGGCAAACAGCTGCATTTCTGAAAATGCGCGCATTAAGCTTTACATAGAAATTGTTCTAAATACATAATTGTTTGACGCTTCAACAAAATAGACCGGATGTGTAAGTTTGCTTTCAAAACGTCGCGAACCTAACAAACTTCGTTTTTTGCTTTTCCATTCATCAACAAAATCGTTTTCTATCGCTACGCTTTCAAGAAATCTAACAGCTTCAGGATGGATTATTTTTTTCGCACCAAGGATGTCTATTCCTTTCAGAATAAAATTATAAGCAAATTTAACGTTGAAAAAACGAGGCGGTTCTTTCTCTAAATATCTGTTGCCAATCGATTCCTTCAAAGCGGTTTGGCAAAATTCTTTTTCATAGCCCAAAGAAGAGCCTTCTTCTAAAAAAATCTTTACATCTTGTTCGCAGATGTTTCTGCTTTTACCTATCAACACTAACAAACCCCTAAGGTAATTACTCTTATCGAGAATTTCCGGAACTGCTGAATTTACTTTCTGAGTTTCCATTAGATTTCCTGGATTGTTAAACAAACTAATGGTAGAATTTCTCTTTTGGGGCGACTCCTATAATATTCAAATTAGTGTAAATCGCAGCGGCAGATTCCAACTAAACCTGCCGCGACAATTATTAAAGGATCAATTTAGATTTACTTATTAGACAATGCAACATTAAAATACATTCCCTATTTCCCGCTAAAATTTATCCCTTCAAATACAAGACTCGGCATCTGAACGGAAGAATAAGGATATGGATCAGCGCCAATTTCGGAAAGCTGATTCCACAATTCTTTTGCGTTGCCGGAGATGTTCATTTCGTTAATTGGGATTGTAAGTTCTCCATTTTCTATCAGGCGTCCAACTATGCCAAAAGAAAAATCTCCGGTAGTCGAGTTTGAATTGCCGCCAAGAAAGCTGTTAACCATAATTCCTTTTTTAATATTTTTAATAAGCTCGTCAGATTTTTTAGAACCGTTTTCCAGAAGTATGTTTGAGCGGGAACCAGAATTAGGCTCCATTCCAGCTTTTCTTCCATAATAATTGTCAACAAAGTATTGCTGCAAAACGCCTTTATCAATTAGAACTCTTTTATTTGCAGCCAGCCCTTCTCCGTCAAATAAACGGGAGCCGAACCCTTTTACTATAAACGGATCGTCTATAACTGTAAGCTTTTCGGAAGCTATTTTTTTACCGAGATACCCGTCAAGAAAAGAGCTCTTTTGCTGAATAGAGCGCGCGCTCATTGCGCCAAAGAATACTGATAAAAGTCTTGATGCGGCGCGGTTTTCTACAAGCATGGTATACTGGCCAGACTCAATTTTTTTCTGCCCTATTTTTGCCAAAGCTCTATTAGCCGCCGCTTTACCTAAGAACTCGCTTTGCGGCAAATCATTATAAAACCTTGAACTTGCGTAATACCAGTCAGACGGCCTGCCGCCGTCTTTATCCTTTACAGTAACTTCCGCTCCTGCCGAAAAGAAAGTGCTGGATGATTCGCCTACAAACCCGTTGCTTTGCATTAGTACGTCTTCATAAATACTATCAGAATATTCGGACGATACGGATACAATAAGATCGTTGCCAATTTTTGCCGCGTTTTCTATATCCGCCGCAATTTTTACTCTATCCTGCGCTTCTATCTTGCTATACTTTTCGTCTTTCAATTGCAGATCAACGTCAAGCTTTTTAGGATAATATTTAGGTTCAGGCAGCTGGCGGAATTCGTCTTCAGTCAAATATTTGGTTCCTGCTACAGCTTGCTTAATAAACTTTGTTAACGATTCTTTTCTTAAATCGCTTGTGCTATGCCCAGAGTATTTTTTATTTGCATATATGTCAATACTAAGACTATTCTGCGTAGATTCCTGAAGATTTTCTATTTTCTTATCTCTATACGAAACGTCGACGGATCTGCTATTAGAAATTGCGACAGTCGCCTGGTCTGCGCCATTCTGTAGAATTTGTTTAGTGACCCATTCGGCTAAATCTATTCTTTCATTTTTATCCATTTTAAAATCCTTTTACAATTTTACTAAATTCAGTTAAACTGGCTAATGATAATTTGCAATTACGATTTAACTCCGCCTACGGTAATCTTAGAAACCTTAACTGTAGGGAGCCCCATAGAAACAGGCACGCTCTGCCCGTTTTTACCGCAAGTCCATCCGCCCTCGGCCATCTTGAGATCGTCGCCCACCATAACAACGTCAGCAAGAACTTTTGGCCCATTGCCAATTATATTTATGTCCTTAATTGGTTTTGTAAGTTTGCCGTCTTCTACAAGATAACCTGATTTAACATAGAACGTAAAATCTCCCGCGCCTATATATACCTGACCGTTTGTAAACGACTCGGCATAAATGCCATTTTTAACGCTTTTAATAATTTCTTCTTTTGAGTGAGGTCCAGGCAGCATATATGTATTACGCATTCTTGGCAACGGATAACAGCGGAACGATTCCCGCCTGCCGCTTCCGGTAGAATTAACATTGTAATACTTTGCGCTGATTCTATCGTGCAAATAACTTTTCATTATGCCGTCTTTTACAAGAAAAGTCTTTTCTGTAGGGTTCCCCTCGTCGTCTACGTTAATTGAACCGCGAACATTGGGGTTTGTTCCATCGTCTACAATCGAAACAAAATTTTCAGCCACAGGTTTGTTTATTTTATCTGCAAAAATGGAAATATTCTTTCTGTTAAAATCAGCTTCCATGCCATGACCAATAGCCTCATGCAGAAGTATGCCTGAACTGCCGGCGGCTAATATTACCGGCATTTCGCCAGCGTCCGGTTTAACGGCTTCAAATAGTTCTACGGTTCGGCGAACAGATTCTTTAGCAAGCCTGTCTATATTTGCCGGAGTAAAAAACTCAATTCCTCTTCTTCCGGAAAGATCGAAATAGTTCTGTTCTCTTTTGCCGTTTTGTTCAGCATTACAGCTTACGGAAATCTGCCCCATCGGCTGATAGTCGTACTGAATTACGCCTTCTGAAGTAGCGATAAGGATATATCTGCTTTCGTCGTTAAACCAGATATTAGATTTTATAATTCTCTTATCTTCATTAAAAACTTTTTCGTTAATCTGCTGTAAATATGGTATTTTTTTATCGATGCCAACCTGTTCCCAAGACGTCTTTATGGAATAGTAGTCGGCTAATTCGCTCCTTTTAAACTTAACCGGATTAAAACTGCCCGAACCGCTTGCAATATTAGCTGCAGTTTTTGCCGCAAGCTTCATAGCTTCCGGAGTAATTTCTTCAGTAAAAGAATACCCGGTCTGGTCTCCTTTAAGAACTCTTATGCCCACGCCATAACTTATATTGCTATAAGCTTTGTTAACCGCTTTATCTTCCAGCCCAATGTAATTCCCTATGGTATGCTCAAAAAAGAGATCGCAATAATCGGCTCCTTTTGATAAAGCCGCCGCCATAACGTCGTTAATAGTTTTTTCGTCAACATTAAAGCGGTTAAAATAATCCTGGAGTTTCATATCAGTCCCCATAGCTTTGGCAAATACTTTGTCAATATCGCTACCAAGAAATGTAGGAATAAAAGCCGTGGCGACTAACCCCTTGCCTCCTTTTTCCAGAAACGCGCGTCGTGAGATTTTTTGGCCCATAAATTCTCCTAAAATAATTTAATAATTGGTCATGCAATAGAACATTACAAAAAATTTGAAATACGGAACAATTTTAACCTTAATTTATATCCAAGCCGCTTACAAAATCAAGCCGTTTATTTATTAAATTTCCCGTTCATCAAGTATTTGCCAACTTATTATTATGTTTTGTTGCTATTATATAATAGTTTTATTACATTTTCTTTCAGATATTGAATTTAAATAGAAAATAAATGATTATTTGTTCGATAATAGAATCAGAACGTAATAATTAACGATAAAATTTATGAGATTAATATAAATCAGGGAGAAAGATGAAAACATTTTACAAAATTTTGGTTCTTTTTACGCTACTGGCATTTAATGCCAGCAATGCTTTTTCGCAGTGGGGAGAAAATAGTTCGTTTACGAAAGCCCAAACTGCTTCTTATGTGGTAAATACAGAAAACTCTTACGGATCTGTTTTTGCGCCGTCTATTAACATAAACACAATGCCTTCAGAAGCTATTGAAGCCAATTTATTAGACGAAATGAACGTTGAAGCGGTTGCCGATATGCAAAGTCAATCAGACGCCCCTGGCGATTATAATTTGAAGCAGAATTATCCAAACCCATTTAACCCGTCTACGGTAATTAAGTATTCGCTTCCTTTTGAAAGCAGCGTTAAACTGACTATCTATAATTTGATTGGCGAACAGGTCAGACAATTAGTCAACAAAGTAGAGAAAAAAGGCGTTCACGAAGTAAACTTTAACGCTTCAACTCTTTCAAGCGGAGTTTATTTCTACAGCATTGAAGCTTCATCTATTGATGGCAGACAAAATTATAGATGCACTAAAAAGCTGATACTTCAAAAATAAAAATACGTTTATATTGCATATAGGTTTTTAAAAGTCCCGATTGATCGGGACTTTTTTTATATTCGCTCCCCTTTCTTTAATTAGCATCTGCTTTATATTTACAATCATTACTGTTTTAATAACAGCTTATTTTATTTAATTTTAGGCAACTAATATTTTGATATTTCAAAATATTTTGCGTTCTGCATAATTTAGAAAACATAAATGCACGTTTCGGAAAACAGAAACAGATTCAGGAATTTACCATAAATGGATCGGAAATACGTTAAATATGCCACTGAAAAAAACAGCTATACAACAGACTAATGATTTTTTGCTAAACGATGAAATTTACAGGATGATTTTTGAGACTGCAAACGAAGGAATTGTTTTAGCTGATAACCAGGGAATAATTTTATTAGCTAATACAAAATTTGCCAAATTAGTTGGGTACAGAAAAAACGAAATCATTGGCAAAAATCTTGATTTTTTTGTTTTCAAAGACGAGTTAACCAGCTATTACAAAAGGATTGAACTACAAAACAATGGGGTTAAAGGGCATTATGAAAGGCGTTTAGTATCAAAAAATAACGATATCGTCTGGGTATCTATTTCAACTGCGCCATTTAAAAACCCCAAAAATTCTTTCATCGGATTTTTGGCTATGTATATGGAAATAACTGAAAAAAAAACGATTGAAAACGCTTTGATAAAAAGCGAAAATCGTTTTTGTCTGATAGCTAAAAATTCAACGGACGCCATTTCCTGTTTTTCAATCGAAGGTATTATTTCTTACATATCCCCCGCCTGTGTAAGGCAATTTGGCTATAAAGTAGCTGAAGTTTTAGGACGGCACATATTTCAGTTTATTCATCCGGACGATATTGAAAAAGTTTTAAATTGTTCCAATAAGACTTTGCCATATGCCGATTTAACTGCCATTGTTTTAAGAATACGGCATAAAGACGGCTTCTATATTTGGTGCGAATCAAACGGAAGAGCTGTTTTAGATAAAACTACAGGGGAAATAAAAGAGTATCAATTCGCTTCGCGGGATATTACGCTAAGAATAAGATCCGAAGAGGAGTTGAAAGAATCGCGCGCAAATCTATTTGCGCTTTTTGAAAGCACTAATGATTGTATTTGGTCAGTTGATTCTACAAATTTCGGAATTGTAGAATTTAACTCCGCGCTTTATTATGGCATTAGAAAATGTTTAGGAATTGATATAAAATGCAACATGACCCCATCCGAGTTCTTTCCTACAGCAAAAGCTACAGAATGGCAAAACTTATATAATACTGCCCTATTAAAGAAAAAAATTAACGTTGAGTATTATTTTGAAGAAATTGACGCGACTTTTGAACTATCGCTTAACGCTATTACCAAAGATGAAGAAATAATAGGAATTTCGGCATTTGCCAGAAATATAACTAAAAGAAAGCGAGAAGAGGCGGAACTTAAAGCTTATAAATCTCATCTGGAAGAATTAGTGAAAAGACGAACAATAATGCTTGAGGAAGTAAACCACAAACTTGTGGTAGAACTTGCCAGACAGAAAGAAAGCGAAGAAAAAATAATGGAACTCCTTGAAAAAGAAAAGGAATTAAACGAATTGAAATCGCATTTTATTTCTGTCGCCTCGCACGAATTCCGCACTCCCCTAACAGTTGTTTTATCGTCTACGGAACTTTTAGAACGTTATGGAAATGATTGGAGTTCTGAAAAGCTTAATAAACAAATAAAAAAAATAAAAAAAACTACTCTGCATCTTAACGATATAGTAAGCGATATACTTACTATAAGCAGAACGGAAAATGGGAATATTACTTTTACGCCGCAAAATATTAATATTAAGAAATTATGCATAAGCATCCTGGAAGATATTAACCACATCCTTACGGTTAAGCATACTTTAACGTTTGAATTCAAAGCTCCCAGACAGATATACTTTCTTGACGGAAAATTAATTCAATATCTTCTTTCTAATCTTCTTTCAAACGCCGTTAAATATTCTCCAAATGGAGGAAATGTAATATTGCATGTAAAACCAGAAAATAATAACTTAGTATTTAAAATATCTGACGAGGGCATAGGAATACCGGAAAAAGATCAGATATATTTATTTGATCCATTCCACCGTGGATCAAATATTGGCGACATTCAGGGTACGGGTCTGGGTATGTCAATTATAAAAAGATCAATAGAGCTGCATAGCGGAAAGTTATTCTGCGATAGCTCTGAAGGGAAAGGAACGAGTTTTACTGTTTTTATCCCTATAAATAAATAAAGTTTATTCTGGATAATCGTTATAATCATGTTTCAAAAAACAACTTTAATTTTCTTTGCCTCTTTTAATTTGCCGCCGCAAAAAGGCGCCGTTGATTTTCTTTTTTTTTACTTACTCCGCGTCATTTACTAATTAAAACAGGGTTATACAATGGCAAAACGAAAAATACTTATTATTGAAGACGATTTTGACATACTCGAAAATATTACTACGCTGCTCGAAGCGGAAAGTTATGAAGTTGTTACCTGCAATAACGGACCTAAGGGAATTGTTTTTGCAGAAAATTTACGCCCCGATTTAATAATCTGCGACATTATGATGCCAGATTTTGACGGTTATGAGGTTCTTGAAGAATTAAACAAAAAGAATATTACTCCGCTTACTCCTTTCATATTTTTGACTGCAAAAGTAGAGAAAAGCGATCTGCGTAAAGGAATGAACCTTGGCTCCGATGATTATATTTTTAAGCCGTATACGGCTCAGGAGCTTCTAAAATCGATTGAGACAAGGCTTTCTAAATGCGAGATCGTTAAAACAAAAGTCCTTGAAGAAGATGAAAATTCATCTAAAACTAATGGCAAAAAAAGATATAAGGAAGGAGACAACATTCTATTTAAAATTCACACTTCTAAAGAATTTATAAAAATTGAACGAATTAAATATATACTTGCTGAAAACCAATACACTAATGTAGTGTTAGACGATAATAGACATATTTTAGTCAGAAAATCTCTTAATATATGGGAACAGCTTTTACCTGAAAATCTTTTCACGCGTATTCACAGGTCTGTTATCATCAACATAAACTATATAAACAAAATACAAAAGTTGGTTAATAATTTGTATTCCTTATCGCTAAAAAATTGCAGTTCCGTTTTTTCAATTAGCCGGCGTTATTCTAAGATTTTAAAAGACAGAATTTAGCAGATTGAGTTATTTTATTTTTAAAAAATATTACAGTAAACGTTATTTTTTCAATTTTTGAAATTGATATAATTCTAATTTCTTATTTACTTTTCCACCGCAGCTTTTAAGTTATTTTACCATTAACAACCTTTTTCCGCCTTTAACAACAAATTTGCAAAGAATACTATACTCGCATCCGACTATACAGTTGAAAAAGAAAATTTTTTATATACGCGGTTTTCATAATTGAAGGAGCCCCAAATGAAATGGTTTTATAATCTTCCTGTCGCTAAAAAATTAATTTATTCATTTTTGCTTGTATCAGTAATTACTGGGCTGATGAGCATTTACAGCATACTGAACCTGCATTCTCTTGCGAAACTTGATCAGGGAATGTTTGACGATTCAGTAATATCATTAGAAAATCTTGGACTTGTAATGTCAAGATTTGAAAGAGCTAATTGCATTCTTACAGAAATGTCTACAAACTCCGATAAAACTTTTCTGGCAAACAAAACTACCGAGTTTAATGAACTTTCACGGCTTAACGGCGAAGCGCTAAAAAAATACGAAAGCAGCCTGACTGCGCCTGAAGAAAAAGAGTTGTACGATAATTATATCCCATTACGTAAACAATACGTAGAGATTGTAAAAAAAATTACTACGCTTATAAATAATGGCAATACAAAAGAAGCCAATGCAATTGTTGAAGGAGAGCTTCAACAGTTCAGCGCCGATTATAGAGCCGCTATAACCAAACTATATACTTACAACGTAGATTCGGCTCATAAAACCCAGGCGACTAATTCTGAGACTGCGTCGTCGACAATTTTATTTATGATTATCTTTGCCATAATTGGAATTGTTATTTCGATGTGGCTTGGCATGTTTATAACAAAAGTAATTAAAAACCCAGTACTGAAAGTTTTCGATATGGCTGGAGAATTACTTAAAGGACATGTAAAAGCAAGAGTGAATCTTGAAACTGAGGACGAGCTTGGGCAAATGGGTAAAATGCTAGACCGTTTTGCAAAGTACCTGGACGAAGAAGTAATTGGCTCATTTAAAAAAATATCAGAAGGCAACGTCAAATTTACTATCCCCTTGCAAGATAATTCTGATGAAATTGCCCCGGTTATTAATCTTGTAAATACAAATATTAAGGAACTTATTGCCGAAGTGGGTTTGTTAACCAAAGCGGCAACTGAAGGGAAACTAAGCGCTCGCGGCAATGAAGATAATTTCAAAGGCGGATATAAAGACATCGTAAGCGGAATAAATAATACGTTAGACTCTTTAATTCAACCGCTAAATATTGCAGCCGAATACATTGACAGAATAAGCAAAGGCAACATACCCGAAAAAATTACTGATAATTACAACGGCGATTTTAACGAGATTAAAGTAAATCTAAACCAATGTATCGACGCTATTAACGCTTTAATATCAGACGCAAATGCTCTTTCAGCAGTGGCAGTACAAGGCAAACTAAGCGTACGCGCTGACGCGACTAAACATTATGGAGATTTTAGAAAAATTATAGAAGGAGTCAACAGCACATTAGACGCCGTCATCGGACCTTTGAATATCGCCGCCGAATATGTAGACCGAATCAGCAAAGGAGATATTCCACCCAAAATCAGCGAAAACTATAACGGCGATTTTCAGGAAATAAAAAATAATTTGAACATATGTATTGACGCTATTAATGCGTTGGCGTCAGACGCTAAAGAGCTTTCGGCGGCGACAATTGCAGGCAAATTAGATTTTACTGTGGATACAGGCAAGCATGGCGGAGACTTCCGTAAAATAATTGAAGAAATTGGAGCGGCTACCCACGCGCTTAGAATACCGTTAAAAACTGCAATCGCTAATATTAAAAAAATTGGTTCTGGCGAAATTCCTGAAAAAATTACAGAAGAATATAAAGGCGATTATAACCTTATTAAAGACAGTATTAACGCCTGCGTAGACGGCATGAAAGGATTAACTGAAGCCGCATTTGTGCTGGATAAAGTATCATATAACGATTACACAAACGTAGTTAACGGAAGTTATCAGGGTATTTATGCAAATATAGCAGAGTCAGTTAATCTTGTTATTGACAGACTTTCAAATACTCAAAATATAATAGTCGAAATTTCTAAAGGAGACTTACACAGATTAGAAGATTTAAAAAAATTAGGCAGAAGATCTGAAAAGGATCAGTTAGTGCCTTCGTTCATTCTTATGATAAGCAGTATAAAAAATCTGGTAGCAGACGTTGACGGGCTTACATTGGCGGCTATAAACGGAAAACTTTCTGAAAGAGCCGACGTTAATAAGCATAGCGGAGATTACAGAGAAGTAATTGCAGGCGTAAACAAAACGCTTGACGCTCTTATTGCGCCGCTAAATGTTGCAGCCGAGTATATTGACAGAATAAGCAAAGGCAACATTCCTCCTAAAATAGACGAAAATTACAATGGCGATTTTAACGAAATAAAAATCAACTTTAACACATGTATCGACGCAATTAACGCAATGATAACAGACGCAGAAATACTTTCAGCTTCAGCTGTTGAAGGCAGATTAAGCGTAAGAGCCGACGCGTCTAAACATTCAGGCGACTTCCGCAAAATAATTAAAGGCGTAAACGATACTTTGGACGCGGTAATTATTCCTATCAATGAAGGAGTAGACGCTTTAGGAAAAATAGCTAACGGCGATATGACTATAAAAATAACTAGCCAGCATAAAGGCGATCACGAATTAATAAAGAACAGCATTAACATCCTGACAGAATCGCTTTCAAATGTTCTGTTAGAAGTAAACGAAGCGGTCGACGCTACTTCAAGCTCTGCCAATGAAATTTCAGCAAGCACTGAAGAAATGGCCGAAGGAGTAAACCAGCAAAGCGCGCAAACAGCAGAAATTGCAAGCGCAATTGAAGAAATGACAAGAACAATTCTTGAATCGACAAAAAATGCTAATTTTGCCGCAGAAAACTCCGAACTGGCAAAAACTAATGCAGAAAAAGGCGCAGAAAAAATTGAAGACACTAAACAAGGCATACAGAAAATTGTTAATTCGTCTAAAGAAACCGCCAAAATAATTTCAACTCTTGCAAGTAAATCCGATCAAATTGGCGAAATCACTCAGGTGATAGACGATATTGCAGATCAGACAAACCTTCTTGCCCTTAACGCGGCTATTGAAGCCGCCCGAGCAGGAGAACAGGGACGCGGTTTTGCAGTTGTGGCGGACGAAGTGCGCAAACTTGCAGAAAGAACTTCTAAAGCGACTAAGGAAATTGCCGATACAATTAAAACCATTCAGGTAGAAGCCCGCGAAGCAGACCGTTCTATGACGGAAGCCGAGGCTCATGTAGTAGACGGTATGAGATTAACTGGAGAAGTAGCTCAGGTATTAAGCGATATTCTTCAGGTAAATCACAAAGTGTCCGATATGGTAAATCAGGTTGCCGCCGCAAGCGAAGAACAATCGGCTACATCTGAACAAATAAGTAAAAACATTGAAAGCATTAGCAGCGTAACCCAGCAATCGGCGGCCGGCTCTCAACAAATTGCAAAAACTGCCGATGATTTAAGTAGACTAACCGTCAACCTCAAGGGCATTATAAATAGATTTAAGCTTGATCACACATCTATAGGTTCGCGTTATTCCATTGACAGGTCTGCTAATTTTGAACATAATTAAAAAATAAGAACAGCATAATACGTTGTTAATTAAATTAATTTAAGAGAATAGCATGAAGTGGGAAATTGAACTTTTAAAGGATGATAATGTAATCTTGGTTAAAACGCGCGGAACCTGGAAGAAAGAGCTATTTCAAAAAATACTTAAAGAAATCACTGAGTTTGCAGAAACAAACCAGACAAAAAGTTTTATTATTGATAACTTCGATCTGGATTCTTCATTTAGAATAATTGATATTTTCGTTATCGGCGAGCAATTATTTCATGTGGCGGATTACAAAACAAAAATCGCAATGATTAATAGTAAAATGATGCATCCTTCTGACGAGAAACTTGATTTTTTCAAAACTGTAGTAGATAACCGGGGAATAAATCTTGAATACTTTGACGGTTTTGATAAAGCTCTTGAATGGATAAAAAGTTGATTTCCCATTTGTATCTATACTTAAATTTTATGTTTCTAATATTAATTTTCTTTGCGTAAAACCACACGCTGAGAACTCCCAAACCCTTTTGGCTCCTCTCCATGATGGAGGAGCCGGGAGGGATTTTATTACTTTTGGATGATCATCTTTTTTGTTTCAGTAAAACCGCCTGACTCCGTCCTGTAAAAATATACGCCTGACGATAATCCAGCGCAATTAAACTGCGCCTGATAAACGCCCGCTGACTTGTTCTCATTAACCAATTCTTTTATCGCCTGCCCTAAGATATTATAAACTACAATTTTTACTCTCCCCTCTTTTGCTACAGAATAAACAATATTTGTAACAGGATTAAAAGGGTTAGGATAATTTTGTTTTAGCAAATATTTATCTGGCAAAGTATTTTTATTATCCTTTATTGCTGTAATTTCAGAAATAGGAATTTTCCACAAGCCCCATTCCGAAGCGCCATACAGATAAGCGGAACCAATTGCTAACGACGAAAAATACGGCGCGTTCATTCCCGCAATGATTGATTTCCATTTATCGCCTTTATCGTCAGAGAATAAAACATCGCCTTCAGCCGATACCAAAACATATTTATCGTTTGAAACAATATTGATTGCATAAGCAAATTTTTGATCCTTCCAGGTTGTTCCATAATCAGTAGAACGAAAAATGCCAGAAGGATCATAAAAACCGCCTCGTCCCTGAATTGCAAATAATATAGTATCGCATATTGCAATTCCAGCTATTGAAGCGTCAAGCCGCGAAATTGAACTTATATGCCATGTTGAGCCATAATCTTTTGAACAATATGTTGCATTGTTATAATCTGTCGCAAAAATAATATTCCCTTTGATTGTCAGGCGACTAATCTGAAGTAATGAAAGCGTTAATGGGACGCCCCATGTTTGCCCCCAATCGGTAGATCTGTATATCGTTTTGTCATTTCGATTATACAAATTATTATCGTCAATAATTAGCGAATATGACCTGACAACTGTATTCGTATCCGCCTCCCATGTTTTACCGTCATCTGAGGATTTATAAAGACCAGAATCAGCCGCGGCAAAAATATGGCTGCTACGGCTATACAATTTATAGACCTGATTTTG
>WSSedL1CaDRAFT_10000926_pt1 | contig 18929 bp, 18 predicted proteins | sample WetSurSL1Cattail_FD_9464 | JGI IMG/M metagenome (IMG submission 9464)
CGCGATNCAACCAGGTCACCACCGACCCGATGAAGGTCACCGTGACCGTGACCCCGGCAAAGTCCCTCGTCGATGTGCTGGGCATGCCCGGTATCGCCACGATCGTTATTGTTATTCTTGCCGCGCTCGGGTACTTTGTTTACACCAGGAGGTTCAAACCCCGGTAAGGACCCTTTTCCTTTTTTACCCCGGTTTTTTCCATTCTTTCCCCGTCACCGCCGGAGCTCTCACTAATTCCCGAATTCTTCCCCCCGTTTCCTCTCCCCTGCCCAGATTAGCCATCTTTGCGAAGCATGATATTGATGGAGCAATAACGCTCTAGAAGCAAGGAGCATGATGCACATGGACAGTCCGACACTGAGCCTGGCCCTCGTCCAGATGGAGATTGGGCCGGACCCCAAAGAGAACCTCGCAAAGGCACTCGGGCGTGTCGAACGTGCATTACAGGACGGGGCAAAGATCGTCTGCCTGCCGGAGCTCTTTCGTTCCCGGTACTTCCCCCAGCAGATTGGAAAACCCGACCCGGCATTAGCCGAGGCCATACCGGGAGAGTCCACGCAGGCGTTTGCCCGGCTCGCACGCCAGTACGAGGCGGTCATCATCGTCCCGGTATTTACGACAGGCGACGACGGGAAGTTCCGGAACGCTGCGGTTGTCATCGACGCCGACGGCAGCCTTCACGCCCCGTATTACAAGATCCATATCCCCGAGGACCCGGGGTTCTTTGAGAAATGCTACTTCTATCCCGGGGAGCACTATGCCGTGCACGATACCCGGTACGGCCGGATCGCCGTTTTGATCTGCTACGACCAGTGGTTCCCCGAGGCGGCCCGCTCGGTTGCCCTCGACGGTGCGGACATCATCTTTTACCCGACGGCAATCGGGAACCTCTGCGAGAACCCGCCCGGGGAGGGCGACTGGCAGGAGGCCTGGGAGCTGATCCAGCGCAGCCATGCGATCGCAAACAGCGTGCATGTCGCCGCGGTCAACCGGGCCGGAACGGAGGGCAATATCCGGTTCTTCGGCGGATCGTTTGTCTGCGATGCGTTCGGGAAGATCCTCGGCCACGCCGGGGAGGGCGACGAGACGGTCATGGCGACCATCGACATCAGCATGAACGCCGCCATCCGGGACTCCTGGGGGTTCTTCCGGAACCGCCGGCCGGATACCTATACCTCGGTCTGTTCGCGGGTGCCGGAGCACGACGCAACCGCACCGATCCCGCGGAAAGGGGACACCCCGCGGAAACTGGGGTACTTCATGCCCGCCGAATGGGAGCCCCACGACGCAGTCTGGCTCTCGTGGCCGCACAACAAGAACACCTTCCCGCACCTAAAAGAGGTCGAGGACGGGTATGTCCGGTTCATCGCGGCAATCACCCTCTCGGAACATGTCGAGCTCTTTGTCCCAAACCCCATGACCAACCGGATGGTCAAAGCCCGGCTCCGGGCCGCGGGCGTGGAGCTCGACCGGGTCACCATCAGGACAATCTCCTACTCGGATGTCTGGATACGGGACTACGGCCCGACCTTTGTCACCAACCCCGCCCTCAAAAAAGCGGCCCTGGTCCGGTGGAACTTCAATGCCTGGGGCGAAAAGTACGAGGACCAGATCGCCGACGGCCGTGTGCCGGGCGACATGAACCGCTGGCTCGATCTCCCGGTCTTCTCCCCGGGCATCATCCTCGAAGGAGGCTCGATCGACACGAACGGCCGCGGCACGATCCTGACCACCCGGTCCTGCCTCTTAAACAAAAACCGCAACCCCTCGCTCTCCAAGGACGATATCGAGAGTTATCTCCGTGAATACCTCGGGGCCACAAAGATCCTCTGGCTGAACCGGGGGATCGCGGGGGACGATACCGACGGCCACGTGGACGATGTTGCACGGTTTGTCTCGCCCACGACCGTGGTCTGTGCGTACGAGGAGAACACGGGCGACGAGAACTACGCAGCCCTGCACGAGAACTACGAGATCCTCCAGAAAGCAACCGACCAGGAGAACAATCCGCTCACGGTGGTAAAACTCCCGATGCCAGCCCCGGTGGTTTTCGACGGCGAGCGCTACCCGGCCAGTTACACCAACTTCTATATCGGGACAACCGTCGTGGTCGTGCCGGTCTTTAACGATCCGAACGACGAAAAGGCCCTGGCCATCCTAAGAAAACTCTTCCCGGGGAGGGAAGTCGTCGGTGTCGACGCCCGGGCAATGGTCGAAGGCTCCGGGACATTCCACTGCGCCACCCAGCAGCAGCCCCGGCCGTAATCCCCTCCGGAGTGTGCCTGTTTTTTAGAGCCCGGGTTCTTTTGGATCCCCTTCACAACAGTTCCCGGGGGGTCACGCTTATGAGCCCGGCAGACAGATCATCTCACAGGTATCCATGAACTTCCCGGGCTGGTCCGGCCGTTTTGCATTCACGCCAGAACGGCGGATGATGTATTACCTCTCCCTGCTCGGGTTCTTTGCCATCTTCTCGACAACGATCTCCAAAAACCCGGTGCTCCCCCTCTTCTCGAACGCGATTGGGGCGGACAGCGCCGTGATCGGCCTCATTGCGGCCTTCTCCCCGCTTGCCGGGATCCTCTTCTCGTTTCCGGTCGGGGTGATCTCGGACCATATCGGGCGCCGGCGGCTGCTTGTCCTCTCAGGTGCGGTATTCCTCATCGCTCCCGTCCTCTACCTCTTTATCACCGAACCGGTCTGGCTCATCCCGGTCCGGTTCTTCCACGGGACGGCAACTGCCATCCTCGGGCCGGTCATCTCCGCGGTGATCGCCGAGCGGTTCCCGGACACGAAAGGCGAGATGCTCGGGCAGTACTCCTCGGCAACGCTTATCGGCCGGACCCTCGCACCGCTTGCCGGCGGGGCCATCATCTCATATTTCATCCTGTACCCGGGGCTCGTGCCCTACCGGGCGGTCTATATCGTCGCCTTCCTTGCCGCCGTGCCGGTCTTTATTATGACACTGCTCTACAAGGAAGAAAAGTCCCTCCCCCTAAACACCCTGCCGTTCTCCGCATTCCGCGAGAGTTTTGTCACGTTCTTTGCCAACCGCAGGCTCCGGGGCACGGCCCTCGCGGACATGGCAACCTATTTCGCGTTCGGGGCAGTCGAGACCTTCCTCCCCCTCTACCTCTTCGGCCTCGGGATCGGGGCGTACCAGACCGGGATCATCTTTGCCGTGCAGGTCGTGGTGATAGCCGCAACCAAGCCCTTCTTTGGCAGGATCGCCGACCGGGTCGACAAGAGGATCCAGATCGTTCTCGGGCTCGCCGTTACCGGGATCGCTGCCGCAGCGCTCACCCTTGCCGGCTCCTTTGCCGGGTTCCTTGTCGTGAGCGCCGTCTTTGGCGCGGGCATGTCGCTTTCCACGGTCGCAACGAGCGCCTATGTCGCTGACGTTGCGCGAAAAGAGCAGTTGGGAGCGTCCATGGGGGCACTCTCCTCGATCATGGACATCGGCCAGACCGCAGGCCCCGTCATCACCGGGATTATCGTCACCGCCGCAGGATACAGCGCAGGGTTCGGTGCCAGCTGCGTCATCGCCCTTCTTATCTGCGTCCTGTTCATCGTCTCTGTCCGGGAGACCGGGCGGGATGACAAAACCCCTGCCGCGTAAACAGTGTCGTGACCTCTGCTTCCCCGAGGGTGTGGCCGGAGATCTCTCCTGCCGGACGATAGAGCTGACGGTAGCGTGTGCCGGGCCACGCGTGCGGCTACGTTTATACGCTCCCCCGGGCAATATCAGCTAACGCACAGGTCAGGACACACTGCCACAGAAAGAAAGGTGAGACCGATATGATGGACACACCCCCGATCCCGCAGGAACCGGAAACCACCTCATCAAAACAGGCAGCGGCCGCATCGGCAGCCGCCCCCTTAAACTTCTGCATCACCCTCACCAAAGACGGCAGGATCGACCGGATCATCAACCGGCCGCTGGAGGAGTACCTCGCAGCAATCCCGGCGGCAAGCATCGCCTGGATCGATTACAGCACCACGGACGATGCACAGGCAATCGAGCAGATCGCCCAGGTAGCCGGGTTCACCAAGCTCCCGATCCCCAAGCTCTCCACCGGTTTTTACTCGGCATACGAGGATTACGACACGGAGCTCGGGATCATGCTCCCTTCCGTGACAATGAAAAACGACCAGATGACGGTCCACCCGCTCTTTGTCTTAATCCGGGAGAACTTCATCCTAACCGTCCACTCCGAGGATATCAACCGCCTGCTCCGGTTCTCGCGGTACGCCCAGCCGTTTTTCAAGCGTATCAGCTCGATGTGCACCTGCGACAAGATCACCCTGATGCTCGAACGGATCATCGACGAGAACAATGACCGGAACTTCGAGTACCTCCGGGAGATCGAGGCGCACGGGGATGCGATCAGCAAGTCGCTCATCGAAGAGGAAGTGGCAAAACGCCAGATTGCCCACCGGATCTACCGGATGAAGCACGTTTTGATCGATTACCTAAACGTGCTCTGGGCGACAAAAGACGTGATAAATTCGCTCCAGTACGGGGACGCCGACCTGATCACCAACGACGAGAAACTGCTCGGGAGGATCGGGATCCTCTCCGACAATATCGAGCGCCACATCGAGCTCTCCGAGCAGATGTCAAACGTGCTCGCATCGGGCCTCGAAGTGATGCAGAGCATCTACAACAACCAGCTCCAGAGCCTCAACAACCGGTTTGCGCTCGTCACCGCCTACCTGACGGTGCTCGGCACGGCATTTTTAGTCCCGAACACGATCGCAACCATTGCCGGCAGCGGGGTCATGGGAGGCCAGATGGGATCGCAGTGGTGGTATATTCCGCTCCTCGCTACCTCGACCGTTGTGGCGACGGCCGCTTCGTTCCTCTGGGTGCTGCACGTCTGGAAGTCGAGAAAGGACGAGGTTTGATCTTCTCTTTCTTTTTGGGGAGCTCGTCCCGCCGGACCCGGGCGAGCTCGGGTTCGAACCAGGCCCCGATGCACTGGCGGACAACGCCGAGGCCGGCATCGCTGTCCAAAAAGATTGCGCCGATGATCGCTTCCATCGTGTCCGCTAAGATCGTGTCTTCCCCGGACCGCCAGAGATCCTTTGCCCCGTGACCGAGCCGGATAAACCGTTTTATCTTCATGCGGTGGCCGATCCGGGCAAGGGAGGCGTTATCCTCGAGCTGCTCTTTGACCTGCGTGATCGTGCCCTTGTCCTGGATGCCTTTTTCCATCAAAAACAAAATCAGGCTCGTCTTTAAGACCGCATCGCCGAGGGTGCTGTAGGCTTCCTGGGTAAGGCAGATCCGGTTCTGCTGGATCAGCTCGTTTGCATAGGCCGGGTGCGTAAGGGCCCGGATCAGGTGCTGGGGTTCGAAAAAATGGTACCCGATGATCCGTTCTATCCCGGCAATATCGTCTTTCTTTTCCATTGACGTTCACCAGAGTTTCGTCCGGACTACTACATGAATGCCACGGTCGGGGGGGTTTTAAAAACCCTCACAGGAGGACGGACCCCGTGAGGATCCTAATGCCGATCGCCACAAGGATCGCCCCGCCGAGGATCTCGGTCCGGTGCCCGAGGATCTTCTCAAGGCGCATCCCGCAGAGGACCCCGGTGACCGCAAAGGCGAAACTGACAAGGCCGATCACCACCGCCGGTACGATTACCGCGCTCCCGATGACCCCCAGGGATACCCCCACGGCGAGAGCATCGATGCTCGTTGCAACCGAGAGGATAAGGACCGGAAGGACCGCAAGGTTTGCCAGGGGCGATTCGCTCTCCCCGCGGATCCCGTCGTAGATCATCTTTGCCCCGATGACGGCAAGGAGGAGGAAGGCGATACCGGGGCCGTATGCGGAGATCTCCGTATAGAGGGTAGCCCCGATACCCCAGCCGGCCACGGTCATGGCGGCCTGGAAGATCCCAAAACTTGCAGCGATCACGAGCGCGGTCTTTGCAAGGTTCGATCGTACCGAGGTTCCAATCGCAAGCGAGACCGCAAAACAGTCCATCGCAAGCCCGATCCCGACAAGGAGGCTGGTGAGGAGATCCATGAAATACGGTACAGACTGGGGCGGGATCTGCCATAAACCCTCGTCGGAATATCCGGCCCCCCCTGTCCGGCAGCCGATCCGGGGGGTTAGTCCGGACACTGTTCCGCAGGCATCCGGCAGAACGAGAGCGCTGCCGAGTTCATGCAGTAGCGTTTGCCCGCCGGCAGGGGCCCGTCGTCAAAGACATGGCCCAGGTGCGCCCCGCAGCGGGCGCAGAGCACTTCGGTGCGGTCCATGCCGTGCGAGAGGTCCCGGCCGGTCCGGATATTGAGCGGGGAGACCGGGGAGGTAAAACTCGGCCAGCCGGTGCCGGAATCGAACTTGTCTTCCGATGAGAAGAGCGCCGTGCCGCAGCAGGCACAGCGGTACATGCCCGGTTCCTTACAGTCGTGGTATTTGCCGGTGAAGGGATATTCCGTCTCCTGTTTGCGGGCCACGGCATACCGTTCCGGGGTAAGGATCGCCTGCCATTCGGCATCGGTCCTCACGATCTTTTCAACGTACTCCACCCGGTCGGTCCCGAGGTTAAACACCGGGATGGTGCCGGTGGTGTCTTTTGTTGTTTCTGGTGTCGTAACCTGCACTCCCTTTCCCGCGTATACGTGCGATCTAGGGAGCAGGGGGCAATAGACCCTCCGGTCGTGACAACGGAGGGTTACATGCCGAAGAAACTGAGGATCCGGCGTTTGGGGTCCTTATAGAAGATCCGTGCCCCGTCCCGGATGTTTCTCACATCCTCGATGGTGTAGAGGATGTCGGGGTATTCCTTTGAGAATATGGCAAGCAGCCGGGAGAGTTCTTTTCTTGGGACGATCATGAAGATGATGCTCACGGTCCCGGAAAAACTCCCGGTCCCCTCGATCCGGGTCATGCCGTAGCCGAGCGTGGAGAGCCGGGCCATGATGGGCTGCGGGTCGGCGGGGGTGATGAGCCGGACGATCACGTACCCGATCGAGATGAGGTTCTCGATTGCCATGCCGAGCACCGTGCCGATACCGTACCCTGCAAGGTAGGCAAAGAGGTTCCAGTACTGGGTGAGGTTCGTAAGCACGAGCCCGGTGGAAATAAGCCAGATACCGGTCTTGACGATCCCGACATATGCGGCGAGGTTCGCGTGCCCCTTGCTGATATAGATCGTCCTGACCGATTCAAGGCTTGCCTCGGCAATACGGGCAATGAGGATCAGGATCGGGATCGCTGCCGCCGCCCAGATGGTACCTATATCCGTGCCTTCTCACTCCTAACCACAGTAATCGCACCGGATTGGTTGTATAGGTTACGGAAATGATCTGATGGGACAAAGGGATATATTAAAAGAAAATGGGCGAATGGACCCACGGTGCTGACAATCCCGATATGACACTTGGAGATAATGATAGTTTTAGCAATTAATTGTCAGGGAAAAAAGTAAAATTGGTTATTGGGGCGCTTGTGGAGTTTTTGGTGCAGGAATCTGATACATTGCGACAGTTGCTTTTAATTGATCTCCCAAGGTGAATATGTCCTGTAGACTGGATATGGGAATCTTGGTCTCTTCACGATCTTTGTTGTTAAAGACCCCCACATACTTTTGTTTGCCGTCAAAATATAACCGACAAATCGGTCTGCGATTATTGTTCTCATATAGTATCGCGCAATATGATTTTGCATCCCGAATCACAATTTTTGAAGGGTCAATCACATCGTGTAAAATTGCTTTGACGAAATAGTAACCCTCCCACTCTTCTTCAGTTGTTACAATCACATCTGTCGGTTCTACAACGGGTTTGTTTTCAGGAGATTGCACATCTGGTGTTTTAGAGGGTTCAGGTTTCATGGCGGACTTTAATCGCTCATTAATTTTTTCAGATAAAAATTGGTCTAACGATTCTTTGGTTATCGCAGAGAAATTTTCAAGTGCTTTTTGAGTTAGTTTTCTGGGGTAAACCTGTTGTGCAAAAAACTTGACAAAATCTTCAGACGGTTCAGAAAATTCTTTGTTGGCAATCTGAATAATTTCTTTAGTGTATTTCAATTGAGTTGCAGTATCGTGAAGTTCATCGAGATTAAGACCCTGTTTTGTATAATTTTTAAGCTGCTCAATTAATGGTTCTTTGATATCTAACAAATTAATTTCCAAAAATGGTTTGACATCCATTGTATTTTCTTTTTCAAGGTCAGTAAAAAAGCGATAAATTATCCCATTTGTAAGTATGCCGATTCTCGCAGGAGTTACAGAAAAATATCGATATAATTGCGATGCCTGTTCTTTATTCAAATCGGAATTAATAGCCTTACATTCAATCAAAATACAGGGTTTTCCGTCTTTTAAAATTGCATAATCAACCTTTTCACCTTTTTTTGTTCCGACATCTGCAACATATTCGGGATTTACTTCATCCGGATCAAAAACATTATAGCCCAAAATTGTGATAAATGGCATAATTAGGGCATTTTTCGTACCCTCTTCGGTTTGAATTTTTTCTTTTAGGTTCTGAATAGTTTTTGCATGAGTTTTAATCTGATCGATAAAGTCCATGTTGTAATGGGAGTTCGTTTTTATATATACACATTTTGATTTTAAGCTGTATAATACGCGAGTATTATTATAATCGATATTGACTAGGTCTCTACTTTCCAAATTAAGTATCGTTAATTTTGACCTGTGATTTTGTCTATACCCTCATATATGGACTCTCTATCCCATGACCCCGCCGGGACATCGTGGGGCAGGGAACGAATTAAGATGCGTTTTCCATCACTGATCCGCCGCGGGGGCGCCCCGTCGGGGGCGGCGGCACTCCTCACTTGCGGGGGTATGGGGGCATCAGCCCCCATCATAATGATCGCCCGGCACGGTCGGATACCAATAAATCCGGCAGACACTTGCATGGGGGGAGGGTACCCCCCACCCGGGCCGGCACTGGGGGGAGGGGGTGATCCCCCCTCTCAGGTCAAACAGGGTGGGGGGGTACCCCCACCCCCCTCCCCCACTTGACCGCACAACGATCGCCCCGTTCCGACGAAGGTTTTACACCAGGCACCTGTTTACGGCCCGGGAACTATGGGGGGGTGACCCCCTCCTGAAAAAAAGAGGGGTGGGGGGGTGAGCCCCCTTTCAGGTTAAACGGGGCGGGGGGGTACCCCCTGCCCCCCCGCTGCATATCCTGACCAGAGTCCCTTAAAGGACCTGGAAAAAACACCGGATTCCGGTTGCGGGAACCTCCGGAAGAGTTCGGGAGTTGTTTCGTCACCTTAATGCCATTTCCAGCCTATGATCGATACAGGACGAAGGCGAACCTGACGTGGTCTTCCGGTGTCAGCAGTGCGGTGAATGCTGCAGGTATATGGGGGATATCATCGAAATCGAAGAGCAGACCGGGCCCGGGACCTACCGGATCCGGTTCCCGGTTACCGGGGAAGAGCGGACCGTAACCCTCGACCCGGATAAGGCAGACCTCTTTTCCTCGCAGGATAGTACCCGATCGCACCCCATGGCCTGCCCGTTCCTCCGGTTCCGGGACAAACGGGCCTTTTGCACGGTCCATGCCACCCGGCCCGGGCTCTGCCGGCAGTACGGGTGCTTCCGGGTCCTTATCCTTGACAACAGCGGCCGGCACCTCGGGAGGGTCCGGGATGGCTCGCGCACCTTTTCCTCCCTGGACCCCGCCCTTCATGAACTCTGGGATACGGAAGTAACAGGCACCGATATCCTCGATGAGGCTGCATGGGAACGGTGGGTAAGGGATGTATTCTCCCGTGCAGGCTACCGCGTGGTAATCTGAGCTCTTTTGCTTTTCCGGCATTGTTGCACGATGCCCGTACCTGCCGGTATCCCTCGGCAGGAATGCTCTCGTGGGGAACAGCGGAGCAGCCCCTTGTGCATAATTTGTGCCAAAACGGGGAGATCCCGCATATTCCCTGCAAATAAACCGCATACGGGTTTATGCTAAACCCGGCGATCGTGCGGTTTACGACAGGGGATACAGGAATATTCCAGGGGAAGAACAGGTGTATGCCGTAGGTCGCAGCCCGGCGCCAGGCCGGGAGCACTTTCACCGTGCACGGCCGATCCCTTATCCCAGCCGGTTTAGAGAAAAATCCGGGATGAGACGGGGAGTGCATCTTGCGATCGGCCTGCTGGCGTTCTGCAGCTATGCGTACCTGGGACACTTTTTGCAGGAGATACCCCGGGGGACGCTGGTCTTCGGGCTTTTTGCCGCACTTGCCGGCTCGGTCCTCCCGGACCTGCTCGAACCGGCCACAAGCTCCCGGCACCGGGGCTTCTTCCACAGTAAAACGGTACTCAAAGGGGCCGGGGCGGCTTTCTTCGGACTGGCACTCCTCTGGCTCCTGCCGGAAGTGCCGCAAAAAACCGTGGCGTTTGTGCTCTCCGCTCTTGCACTCGGGTACCTGCTCCACCTTGCAGCAGATTCCATAACGCCCCGGGGACTCCCGGGATGACATAAAAAAAGTTCTTTTTTGGTTTTTTTTAAAGGTACTATCAGCAGCCGGACTGCCCCGTTTCCAGCAGGGCCAGCACCGCGTTGCCGAACGCCCGGGTGCCGGCCGATCCGCCGAGGTCCCGGGTCTTTATGCCTGACGCGAGCACGTGCTGAATGGCAGATTCGATCCGGCCGGCACCCCCGGTATCCCCGAGGTGGGCGAGGAGCATTGCAGCGCTCCGCAGGGCAGCGACGGGGTTTGCGATGTCTTTTCCCGCAATATCGGGAGCGCTCCCGTGGACCGGCTCGAACAGGGCGTACCGGTCGCCGATATTTGCGCTCGGGACAAGGCCCAGTCCCCCGACCAGGTACGAGGCAACGTCGGAGAGGATATCCCCGAAGATGTTCGTGGTCACGATCACATCGTACGCCTGCGGGTGCTGGAGGACGTCAAGACCGAGGGCGTCGATGAACTTTTCGTTATACGGCACGCCGGCCTTTTTGGCCTCTTCGGCGCAGATATCGCGGAAGAAGACATCGGACTTGAGCACGTTTGCCTTGTGCCCGATGGTGAGACGCCCCTGCCGCTGCTGTGCACACCGGATGGCGGCCCGGGCGATCCGTTCGGTTCCCGCCCGGGTCACCACCCGGAGCGTGGTTGCCCGGTCCGGGCCCCGTTCCTCGATCCCTGAGTACAGCCCCTCGGTATTCTCCCGCACGATCATGATATCGAACCCGGTGCCTTTCACCGGCCGCAGGTTTGCGTACAGGTCGAGCGCCTTTCTGATCCGGAGGACAACGCTCTGGTAGTCCTTCACCGGGGGGGTTGTTATCGCCCCAAAAAGGACCGCATCGGCGGTCTTTAAGGCCGCAATATCGGTATCCCCGCAGGGACAGCCGGTCTCTTCCCACCGCCCGTATCCCACGTCGACCGGGAAGTACTCGTACTCGGGGTGGAGCAAAAAGAGCGCCTTTTGTGCAACCGGGATCACCTCGCGACCGATCCCGTCGCCTTCGACAACGGCAATCCGCGTCACTGGTCCCTCCACCGGCCAACCAGTTCCTGCACGGACCGGGCAATCTTTGCCGGGCTTGCACCCCAGTGGACAACGACCCCGAACTTCCCGTTCCAGGTACGGATTCCTTCGCGCTCGGACCGGCAGCACCGGGCGATAAACGGTTCCCGGTCAACCTGTTCGAGAGGGCAGATGTTCTCCAGCGTGAAATCCTTACCATAGCATTCCGTGCAGAGCTGCGATGCCGTCATACACCCGGCCACCCGCTCGCCGCCGTGCAGGGGGTCGGCATCCAGCGTCCGGGAAAACCCGGCTGCCCGGCAGGGATAGAGATCGGCAGGTATCCCGGCAATGTCCCTCACATGGTGCTCGAAACAGACCGAAAGCTCCCCGAAAAGCCCGGCTGCCTCCAGTTCCGTTATACCGGCCGAGAGGGTGGGCCGGGGCGGGATCACGTCGTAGACATGTATCGTTAAAAACTCCGAGAGATCGGGATCGAGGACAAAGGTCATGTTCTCTTCGAGGCTCGTAAAGACCGTGCAGCGGTACCCGCTTTCTGCTGCAAGCCGGACCAGCCGGGCCCGGTCATGGATCTGGACCTTCCCGGGATACCGGTACACCTCGTCCGGTGCAGCAAGGACCCGGGAGAGGCGGATATCCCGCATCACGGTATCCTGGGCCGGGTCGGGGACGATCTCGATGAGTTCGGGCCCTTCCGGCGTCTCCCGCACGAGGTACCGGCTGAGGGCATAGACCCGGTCGCCGCAGGGCTTTGTCGTTGCATACCCCACGTACTTGCAGTGCTCGGGAAAGATCACGGGTGATCCCTCCAGTATTCCACCAGGCCGCCGGCTTTGAGGATATCCTGCATCCGTGCCGAGAGCGGCCGGATCTGCCGGCGTTTGCCGTTGTTTTCGACCCACCCTTCGGTCAGATCGAAGGCAACCCCGCTTCCTTCTTCGCAGGAGAGGTCGCACTCGATGAGCGGCAGGCCGATGTTGATCGCGTTCCGGAAAAAGATCCGGGCAAATGAGGGAGCGATCACCGCAACAACGCCTGCCTCGCGGAGGGCGATGGCTGCCTGTTCGCGGGACGACCCGCACCCGAAGTTCTTCCCGGCAACGATCACGGCGCCGTTGAGCCGCGGGGCGATCCCCGGGTCGAGGTCCTCGAAGATATGGGTTGCCCAGATGCTCCGGTCTTTCGTCCTCAGGTACCGCCCGGCGATGACGATGTCGGTGTCGATATCGGCAGGCAGGCAGACTGCCGTTCCCTTTCCCTGCATTATGCCGCCTCCGGTGAGGCGATCTCGCCTTTTATAGCGCTTGCCGCTGCCGTTGCAACGGAGCCAAGGTAGATCTCGCCGCCGACGCCCATCCGGTTTTTGAAGTTCCGGTTCGCGGTCGAAAGGCAGACCTCGCCCTCGCCGAGCACCCCCATATGGTACCCGAGGCAGGGGCCGCAGCCGGGCGTCCCGACCGTGCAGCCCGCTTCGACAATATCGGCGAGCACCCCGGTCCGGATCGCCTTTTTTAAGACCGCTGCCGAAGCGGGAACCACGATGGTGCGCACGGCAACCTTCTTTCCCTTTACCCACCGGGCAAACCGGGCAAGATCGGAGTACCTCCCGTTCGTGCAGGTCCCGACAAAGACCTGGTCGAGGGGCGTCCCGGCGAGATCGCCGACCGGCCGGACCGTATCCACCCGGTGGGGGACCGCGACCAGCGGGACGATATCGGCAAGATCGAAGTCGAGTTCCCGGCAGTAAGTGCAGGGTTCGGGAGCCTGCACGGTCCCGGCCCGGCCCTGTTCCCGGAGATAGCGGACCGTGACATCGTCGGCATAGAAGAGCCCGGCCTTTGCCCCGGCCTCGACCGAGAGATTGGAAAGAACGAACCGTTCGTCCATGGAAAGCGAGTGTGCGCCTTCGCCGACAAATTCGAGTGCCTGGTTTGTGGCCCCATCGGTGCCGAGTTTTCCCACATAGGCAAGCGCGAGATCCTTTGCCTCGGCAGCTCCCGATAATTTCCCGGTGATGTGGATTGCGGCCGATGACGGGACTTTAAACCATGTCTCCCCGGTGAGCCAGATGGCAGCCATGTCGGTTGCACCGACGCCGGTGGCAAACGCCCCGAATGCCCCGCCGGTAACGCTGTGGGAATCGGCACCCACCACGATCTCCCCGGGCAGGATCTCGTCCTCGCACATAATCTGGTGGCAGATACCGCAACCGACCTCGGAGAACCGCATGGACTTCTCGCGGGCAAACTCCCTGAGTTCGTGCTGGAGAGTTGCAGTCGTGCTGTTGTTTGCCGGTGCGATGTGGTCGAACTGGATGGAGTACCGGGTCTCTTTGCCGAGCCTGTCCTTTCCCATCCGTCTCCACGCTTCAAGGGCAAGGACTCCTGTACCGTCATGGGCATACGCCCGGTCCACCTTCCGGTCAACATAATCCCCTGCAGGGGCGCCGAGGATCCGTTCCGAGAGCGTGCTCATACCGGCGTCTCCGCCTGTGCCCGCCGGATCAGTTTTTTGAGGATCTCCGGGGTGATACTGCACTTCTGCTCGGAATAGTCCTTGACGAGGTCGAGGACACGGCAGATCTGCGGTTCGGTAAGCTCGTACCCGAGCGTTGCCACCACGTGTTCGAGCGCCTTTCTCCCGGTATGCTTGCCGAGGATGAAATGCCGCTCCCCCCCGACAAGGTCCGGCGGGAAGTACTCGTAGGTTTCCGGGTCCTGGAGGATGGCGGCGATGTGGATGCCGCTCTCGTGCGAGAAGGCCAGTTCGCCGGTGACCGGCTTGTTTCTCGGGAGAGCAATGCCGGAGTACTTCTCCACCTTGTGGGAGAGTGCGGACAGGTGCGAGAGGTCATACCGGTCGATGCCCCCTTTCTGACGGAGGATCACAAGCACCTCCTCTAAAGAGGCATTGCCCGAGCGCTCGCCGATGCCGTTTACCGTGGTATGGAGCTGGAAAGCGCCGGCCTGTGCCGCCGTGATGGTGTTTGCAACCGCACAGCCCATGTCGTTGTGGCAGTGGGCGCAGAACGGGGTATCGACCGATGCAACAAGATCGGTCATGATCGTGCGCATCTCGTTGGGGATCAGGCAGCCCACCGTGTCGGCAAAGCTGAGCAGGACGGCCCCGTGGTCGGCCGCCCTCCGGTACACCTCCTTTAAGAAGGGGAGATCGGTACGGGAGGCGTCCTCGGCCGCAAACCGCACCTGGACGCCGTGATCGTGGGCAAAATCGATCATTTTGAGGGCATCTTCGAGTACCGCTTCGCGGGGTTTTTTGAACTTGAGCCGAACGTGGAGTTCTGAGGTGGGAATGAAGATGGAGACCATGTCCACGCCGCAGTCTACGGCGTCCATGATATCCGGCTCGCGTGCCCGGGCAAAACCGCAGATCCGGGCGTCGAGCCCGAGGTTTGCGATGGCTTTCACGCACTGCTTTTCGCTCGTCGAAACGGCCGGGAACCCGGCCTCGATCACTTCGATGCCGATGGCATCGAGGGTGTTTGCGATATCCGTCTTCTCTTCGCAGGAGAACGACACGCCGGGTGTCTGCTCCCCGTCACGTAAGGTTACGTCACAGATCTCAACATTCCACGGTTTCATAACGGGCCCCCTTCGGGCAGTTTGCTTCTACCACGATCGTAGTCGGTTTGTCCGCAGGGCGGATAACCTCACGAAGGCGGGATTCATCTTCCGCACGGCAGATGACGGGGAGAGCCCAGTCCAGGTAGGGGACGGGATCGAAGGCGGGCTGCCGGCCGGTCATTGCTGCACAGTGGTTCTTCATCACGATGCACAGGAGCGGAAGTCTCTTTTCATACACGTCGATCAGGGAGGGCAGGCCGGAATGGAGCAGGCCGTAGTCCCCGATAAGGGCAACACGGGTACTCCGGGCGGCAACGGCAATGCTCGACCCCATGCCGTAGCTGGCGACCCCGATCTCATAGGGGGGGTTGAGCCCGTACACGGAGCAGCCGGCATCGCAGACTGCCTGCATCTCACGGGATTTGAGAAGGGCAAGAAGCGGTCGGAACGGGCATTCCCGGCAGAAGGTCCGGTAATACCCCCTCCCTTTCCGCGACTCCGGCTGTCCCGGATCGTCCGGCAGGGTCGCTGCACGGTGATCGCGGACAAACGGCCGGCCGTACTCGTGTATCCCGGCTCCTGCGAGGCGGGCAGGCGGCGGGTAGACCGTAACGACCCTGCCCGCGCCGGGCGCCGGGCCGGCCCCGATCGATCCCTCCGTCCAGCGGTTGAGGGGCGAGGACGTGGACCAGTCCTGCATGGATCGGAAGAGAGAGGCAGCCGCCATTACCCGGCCGTGCACGGTCCATCCCGGATCGGCGAGCCGGCCTTTCAGGTCACCCCGGGGGAGGGGGTGTCCGTTCGCCTCTGATTCCAGCACTTCCGGCGTGAGCCGGATCATGGCAACCCGGGAGAATGATTCCGATGCTGCAAGTGCTGCCTCGACCCCGGCATACCAGGACGACTCATCTGGCTCTATTACCGGGATCTCGGCAAGCTCCCCGTAATACCGGGAGTCCTGGGCGGTCTGGGAGCCCTTTGCTTTTGGGTCGTCACCGGCAACAAGGATTACGCCCCCGACAAGGCCCTGCACGGTCGCCTCGCAGAGCGGATCGGCACAGGCATTTACCCCGACATTCTTCACAATAACCGCTGCCCGCCGCCCGGACAGGGAATCACCAAGGGCATACTCGAGCGCAGTCTTCTCGTTAATCACCATCTCGGCACCGGCAAGCTCCCCGAGTTCGGTGACGGGATAGCCGGGCACGGTATAAACCCGGTCGGTAGCGGCACGCAGCGCTTCAGCAAGAGCCTGTGTGCCCTTCATCTAGTCCCTCCCCGGAACAAGGTCGCAGCCGGCGCAGTTCGTGCACATCGTTTGTGCCACGAGGGGATCGATCCCCGCAGCGGCAAGCGCCCTGCTGTGGACAAGATATGCGGCTCTGATGCGTTCCGGTGACGGGCGGGGTATGCCGGCAAACCCTGCAACCGGGTTGAGCGGGCGGAGCACCGGGACCACCCCGCGGGCAACGAGTTTCTCGATGCATGCAGCGAGTTCGGCATCGGTTTCACCCAGGCCGATGATCAGATTGGAAAAGACCCTGCCCTTCCCGAAGAGCTCCACGGACCGATCCAGTGCCTGCCAGATCGTAGCGTAATCAAGGCCGGGACAGGTCTCTTCAAACAACTTCGGAGTCGCAGCCTCGATATTGAACTTCACTTCCACGACCCCGAGGGCATGCAGGTGGTCCGGGGTCTTTTTTGTCGGGTAGATCGAGACACCTATGGGCAGGCCAAACCGGGTGAGGTTCTTTATCACACCGCAGACGTACGCCTCTTCGTCCTCAACACTTCCCGCAACGCCGCTCGTGAGCGAGATGGCACTGATCCGGTCTTTTACGGAATCGACAAGGCCGACAATCTCCTCGATGCTCTTGCGCTTTCCGGCAAGACGGGGAACAGAGCAGTATTTGCAGGAGAAGATGCAGCTCTCTGTCACGGTGATAAATGCCTGGTCCGGGCAGTGGAGGCCCGGCCGGGCCAGCCGGCCCGGGATCTGCGTTCCCGCAAAACAGAGATCGGCAACACCATCGCCCCGGTGGACAATCTCGACAGGTGATGAGGGGTTAAGCGACAGCTTGACCCGGTGGCTGCCCATGGCAAAGAAGACCGAACCTCTGCCCCCGGCCCCCGGGCCGGCGCTGGACGTTGCAATATATTCATCAGCCGGTTCGCCGCTGATCCGGGCTGATCCGGCAGAGAGCAGCCGGGCTTTTAATTCGTTCCACTGCATAACTCGAGCGCCTCCTCGTACCGGGTATAAAACGGCAGGGCAGCCACGGCACCGGTGATCCCCCGGCCGTTCATGACGATCGTTAAGGAGGGATCGGCGAGGTTGTGGACCAGGTCGGGCCCGACCTCTCCCCGCTTTACCCGGCGGCCGTAGTCAAGAAGCGCGGGGGACGGGGAGAAACCGGTATAGACTGCCATCCCGGTCTTTTCCGAAAGGGTGTACTTTTCGAGCAGCCGGCGGAATTTTTCCACGAGGAGGTCGGGTTCGGTTGTCGCAAACTCGGCGACAAGGCTCACGCAGTTCTTGGTCCGGTATGCGACCGGGAAGAGCTGTACGATAGTGTGGGAAAGATACACCGACTTCTCGTCTTCCACGGCCTTTGCAATATTATGTACGAGCGTCCAGGTGGCGCCCGCCTCGCTCGTATCGGTATCGTCGACACCGATCAGCACACGCTCCCTTCGGGGGAGCCAGAGCGTGGCGGCGGCAACCTTTCCCCCGCCGGAGGGATCCGAGTGTTCCCGCAGTACTCCCTTTGCCGCAGCACGGCACGAGGTGGCCCCGACTCCGCCGCCTCCCATACCGATATAGGTGACCGCGATCTCGTTTTCTGTTACCGATACGCCGGAGATACCGGCCGGGAACCGTGAGCCCTGGAGGGCAAGATCGACCGTACCCGGCTTCAGCAGGTATCGGCTGGTTGCTCCCACGCACCGGACATTTTCGACAAGCGGGCTTTGTGCATAGTGGTGCTGGGTCCACATGGCCCCGCCCACGCAATCGAAGAACTCGACAAGTTCGACCCTTTCGCCGGTCCTGTCGGCCACCGCCACGATCTGCGGGTACCGGATGATATAGGGATCAGAGATGCTCGCCATACAGACCCGCGGCTTCGATTCCCCGGTTTGCCCAGAGCACGGCACCGAGCGCCCCGATCCTTCCCTTCCTCCCGTTCTTATCGAGGAATTCGATCCCGAGCCGCTGTGCTTCCTTTTCGGCGTGGTCAACGGTCAGGATCTCGGTCTTGATGGCCTTGAGATACGGCGATTCCTTCTCCATCCCGATCCCACGCAGAAACGCGATGCCGGTATCATTTGAGACGGTCTGTTTTTCAACAAAGGAACAGACGAATTCCCGTAATGCCGGGATACTCTGTGGCCGGGCGGCAAAGTTCAACGCCGAACCAACACAGTTTGTCGTCTTGTTCGGGACCTTCGGGTTGAGCTGGACAAGGCGCATGTTTAAAAATTCCACGCCCGCGATATGGCAGGCCTCGGCACACTTCAAGGCCATCACCCAGGTTGCACCCTCGGCCTTTGTGTCCGTATCGTCGATACCAAACGAGACCTTCTCGTACTTTGGCGAAATGATCCTGACATGGTTGGTACGGGCCCCGCCAACCTTGAGATCCTCTTCCGAGGGGTATTCTGCCCGGAGAACGCCCGGTGCCTGGGGCAGGCATGCAGCGATACCGACCCCGGCTCCGGCTATGCCTTCCCAGGAGGTGATCGCCTCATCGCCATTCACTTCGACCCCTTCGAGCGCCTGGCCGCCGATGGTATCGGCTGCCGGCCCGAAGGTAACCACATGCCGGCCAAGGCGGGCATGGA
>WSSedL1CaDRAFT_10000927_pt1 | contig 18889 bp, 10 predicted proteins | sample WetSurSL1Cattail_FD_9464 | JGI IMG/M metagenome (IMG submission 9464)
AACTTCTTTTTCGTTTTTTGCTTTAGGATGTAGCGACACGCTTTGGCTCAATAAAAATTCTAACCCTTCTTCTTTAAGGCGTTTTCTAAAATGAACAAACTCACTTGGATCAAAAGGCTGATGGGTTTGGAAAAATTCTTCTCCTGTAAAATATTGCCAATACGCATTTTCAATCCAACATTCCACTACCGATTCGTCACTCTCTTTAAACATTTCTTTCAAAAGCAACATTCCTGCTATTTTACGAATAGGTATAGAGGGTCTGCCTTGAGTCGAATATAAATTTTCGAACTCAACCTCCATTTTATCCCAAGAAATCTCTTGGGATAATTTTACCAATGGATGTCCAAGGTTGATAAGGTCTGTGAGCCTAGTTTTGAATAAATTTTGTTGTAAATCGGGTTTTATTTTGCCTAACATATTGCCACTTTTTTATACTCAAATATACCATTTTTGGCAATTATTATCATCTCTTTATAACTAATTCTTATCGTAATAAAATAACAATCAAGTAGTTATTTACTTTTTAAGGAATAACTAGTTAAGGATTTTATTTATAACCTGAGTTCGATTATTAATACAACACTAACTGTTTAGTATTTAGTGTTTCAAATTTTATTGCTGGTTTTTTAGGTAAAAATTGGTATGCAATAATCCCTGCTATAAGGTTACACATAAAATTAATCACTGAACGATGTCTTGAGTGTTCAATCTGACAAATATTTTTCAATTCATCATTAACAGTCTCAATTACAGACCTTTTTCTCAATAATATTTTATCACTCATAAGCATTAAGCTATTTTTCATATTATTGCGAATACTGGTTATCAATTCAATCCCATCAACAAATAGAAGTTTGTGCAATTTATCAGAAATATAGCCTTTATCGGCATACAGCTTCCCAAATATATCTTTCAAAAAGCCTTCATTTTTCAAGGGGTCACGGTCATCTACATTGGCTTGGGTAACACAAAAACTTAACAGTTCTCCTTTATCATTAATAACGATGTGAAGTTTAAAACCGTGAAACCAACCCATTGTAGATTTGCCAGTTGTTGCAACATCTTTAAACACCTTATTCCTTTTTATTGCTTCGCCTGTTCGCTAACGCTCGGGTCTTTTATTTTTACAAACTCTAATTGGGGTTGAATCTACAAAAGATATTCCTGTACAATTACCTAAACAACAGGTTTTTGCAAACATAGTCATAGGCAACAAAGTAGATTGCATCAGCTCTACAAATCGGTTGTATGAAACGGTATCTGGAAAATCTTCTTGCATATGCTTTTGTATGTAAAAGATGTAAAAATGCTTAAAACAACGAAATCCTCCTAGATGAAATAAATAGTATATGGTAATCACTTCAGCTGTACTCATTCTAGGTTTTCTCTTTGGTTTATTTCCAATAATAAAAGATTCTGTTGTTTTTTCAAAATTTTTACAAAACTCATCTGTAATGCAAAATAATTCAGTAATTTTATCCAAGCAAATCATAAGGCAATTGTTAGTTAATTATTTAATATTTAGCATTTTAAATATACTAACTTTTGCCTTTTTCTCCAAATTCACCTAACTCTTTTTTGCCTTTTTTCTAATAAATTATTAATCGAACTCAGGTTAATAGTGAAAATACAGATTGAAATTAAACTAATTACTGTTAGTTAGTTGTGAGTATTTTTAATGTAAAAGTGAATACTGGTAAAAAACTTGAATTTTACAATGTTTTAAGTATGGATCTAGAGACTTTCCTTTAACAATTAATTTGCAGTGACTGTTAGAGTAAATTATTTTTTATACATTTTCAACGAGGATAATATTGCTGTAAAGAAAATTATTAATACAATAATAAAAGTTAAAGTTATACTAAAAACCACTCTAATAAAAATTGAGTAGGGTTTTTTTATGTAAAAAAAGAGTATTGATTATTTTAGTTTTCAATTTTAAAAAAAGTTAATTTGTTAATCATAGTGTTTTTTTATTCTTACTTTTTTGAAATAGATGTAGTAATTGGATGATTTTGTTTAATAATACTAATTTACCCCTTCTTTAATGTTATAATTACCCCCCTTTAACTAATAGTGTTCTGTTAGATTTGTAGTGTGAATTATATGTTAATATTAACAAATGTTTGAAATAGCTTTGTCTAATGTTGCTATGGTTTGCAAGACTAACAAATTATTAATTAACCAAAAAAAATATTACCAAACATGACAAACTTTATTAGGATGAAAAAAGCTCCTGATTGTGTATCTGGATTTGATTTGAAAAAGAAACTTACAATATTTTGTGTATTGGTTTCTTTCTCTCAAGTACATGCATATACTATTGGTCTCACAAGTACCTCCAGGCTAGAAAAGGTGCAGCAGCAGAAAAGCATAAGCGGGCAAGTTAATGATGAAAATGGAATGCCTCTTCCAGGTGCAACGGTCTCGCTAAGGGATACTAAAATTGGAACTATAACTGATTTTGACGGAAAATTTACTTTAAAGCTAGATACTAGTGCAAAGATTTTAGTGATAAGTTCTATAGGTTATACAACACAAGAATTAACAATAGGTAATCGAACCGATTTTAAAGTTTCAATGAAGCCAAGTTCAGAGGGTTTGGATGAAGTTGTTGTTGTTGGTTACGGTACACAAAAGAAAGGAAGTGTAGTAAGTGCCATAACAACAATTCCTGTAGGAGAAATTAAAGGTCCTTCGAGTAACTTAACTACTATGATGGCGGGAAGGGTATCAGGTATGATTGCTTATCAAAGAAGTGGAGAGCCAGGTTCTGATAATTCTGATTTTTTTATTCGAGGTTTAGGGTCATTTGGAGCTGGGAAAGTAAATCCTTTAATTTTGATTGATGGCGTCGAATCTACAACGACAGATATGGCGCGTTTGCAACCTGATGATATCGAAAACTTTTCAGTATTAAAAGATGCTTCCGCTGCATCTATTTACGGTGCCCGTGGTGCAAATGGAGTAGTGTTGATTACCACTAAATCAGGTAAAGCTGGAAAACTTAAATTTAGATTTAGACAAGAGAATAAAATTTCAAGTAATACGAGAAACTTTAAGTTTGCCGATAATATTACTTATATGAACTTGGCTAATGAGGCAGTTTTGACTCGTAATCCAATAGGTGTTTTACCTTATTCTCAAATTAAAATTGATAGGACGGCTGAAGGAGCAGACCCGATATTATATCCAAGTAATAATTGGATTGACCAATTGATTAAAGATTACACCTTTAATCAAGGGTACAATTTAAGTGTTAGCGGAGGTAGTGACAAAACACAATATTACGTTGCCAGTACTTACAATATTGATAACGGAGTTTTAAAAGTGGATAATTTGAATAATTTTAATTCTAATATTAAATTAAGAAATTATTCTTTTAGATCGAATGTTAATATTAAATTGACTCCATCTACTGAAGGTATTATTAGATTTTATAGCCAATTTGATGATTATACAGGACCGTTGGGAGGTTTTGATAATAATGGTAATTGGGTTGGCGGTGGTGCTAATATTTTTAATAAAGCTGTTTGGTCTAACCCTGTAGCTTTTCCAGCTAAATATCCAAGTGAGTTGCTGCCTTATATAGAGCATCCATTATTTGGTGGTGCTGTAACAGGTATTGGAAGTACTACTTTGTTAACCAATCCATATGCGGAAATGGTAAAAGGATATATGGTCAGTAAGGCATCAACAATTCAGACCCAATTGGAATTAAAGCAAGATTTAAAATCAATTACTCCAGGTCTGAGCGCCAGAGCAATGACTTATATTAGAAGATATTCGTTTTATAGTCTTTCCAGACAATATAATCCATTTTATTATTCAGCAACTATTAATCCCGATACTGACGAGATTAACTTAAGTTTGTTAAATCCTGGCGGTGAAGGGTCAATTGGAATTGCAGGTACAGAATATTTGAATTATAGTGAAGGTTCTAAAAATCTTAGTTCGGAAATATATTTGCAAACAGCAATAAACTATAATAGAACATTTGCAGAGAAACATGATGTGTCAGGAATGTTAATTAATATTTTACAAAATGTAGAATCAGGCAATCCAGGTAGTCTACAGGCATCATTGCCATCTAGAAACTTTGGTTTATCAGGTCGTTTTACTTATGGTTATGATAATAGGTATTTAATGGAGTTTAACTTTGGATACAATGGGTCGGAACGTTTCGCAAAAAATAATAGATATGGTTTCTTTCCATCACTAGCTGTAGGTTATGTACTTTCTAATGAAAAATTCTTTGAGCCATTGGTAGACGTAATAAGCAATTTAAAGTTCAGGGCTAGTTACGGATGGGTTGGTAATGATCAAATTGGAAATGCATCAGATCGTTTCTTTTATTTATCTAATGTTAATTTGAATAATGGTACTTATGGAGCTAGTTTTGGAGATTTAAATGGATATTACCGCAATGGGGTTTCTATATCAAGATATGCTAATGATAAAATTAGTTGGGAGCGTTCAAAACAAATTAATATTGGAATGGATTTGAAATTATTCAATTCTATTAATATTGTAGTTGATGCATTTAAACAAACCCGTTCTAATATTTTACAAACTCGCTCTAATATAGGTTCTACTTTAGGACTTATGGTTACTCCATCTACAAATTTTGGTGCTGCAGAAAGTAAAGGTCTTGATGCGTCAATTAATTACAATAATAATTTTGGGGAAAATTGGTTTACGAATTTAAGAGGGAATTTTACCTACTCTACAAGCAAAATTTTAAAGTATGATGAAAATTACTATCCACCAGAATTAGATTATTTGTATAGAAAAGGAAATTCGATCGCTCAAAACTATGGATACATTGCTGAAAGATTATTTGTAGATGATCAGGAAGCTGCCAATTCTCCAAGGCAATTTGGTACCTATGGAGGAGGAGATATAAAATATAGAGATGTTAATGGAGATGGAGTTATTACTGCTCTTGATAAGGTGCCGATTGGATATCCAACTTCACCTGAAATTATTTACGGTTTTGGTGGAACTTTAGGTTATAAAAAATTTGATTTTAGTGTATTCTTTCAAGGGTCTGCTCGTTCTTCTTTCTTTATTAATCCAGAAAATATTTCACCATTTGTTACTAATGGTGGTGCTCAAAATGGATTGTTAAAAGTTGTTGCAGATGATCATTGGTCTGAAGATAATAGAAATGTTTATGCTTTTTGGCCAAGATTAAGTAATACTTTTATTGAGAATAATAACCAAACTTCAACCTGGTGGATGAGAAACGGTGCGTTCTTAAGACTTAAAAGTATTGAATTAGGTTATAATGTTTCAAAAGAGTTTTTAGATAAATTTAGAATATCTAGTTTGAGATTGTATGCTAATACAACAAACCCTGTTGTGTTTAGTCACTTTAAATTGTGGGATCCTGAGATGGGAGGTAATGGTTTAGGTTACCCTGTTCAAGCAACTTATAACTTTGGAATTTTGCTTGATTTATAATTTCTGATTATAGATTAATCAAATAAAAATAATGATTATGAAAGAAAATAATAAAATAATAAATAGATTAAAAAAATCTATTTTTCCTGTAGCAACATCTTTAATCACAATGTTTGCAATAGAATCATGTTCTGGCGATTTCCTTGATGTGATACCTGACAATGTAGCTACAATTGAAAATGCTTTTAAGTTAAGAAACGAAGCAGAAAAATACTTGTTTACCTGTTATTCCTATCTCCCAAAAGATGGAAGTATATATCATAATGCAGGGTTTTTAGGTGGAGATGAAATGTGGATTCCTTATCAAACTTCGATTACTAGTGATGTTTTTGAAATAGCAAGAGGTAATCAAAGAAGATCAAATCCATATTTTAATGTTTGGGATGGAAATTATTCAGGAGGAGGACCTGGTGATGCATATCGATTATATACTGGAATTCGCCATTGTAATATTTTTTTGGAAAATGTTACAGATGAATCTAAAGTTCCTGATTTAACAGCAACAGAGAGACAACGTTGGATTGGAGAAGTTGAATTTTTAAAAGCATATTACCATTATTATTTGTTGAGAATGTATGGGCCTATTCCTCTTATGAAAGTAAATATTCCAATTGATGCTCCTGAAGATGAAATTAATGTAAAAAGACAGCCTGTTGATGAGTGTGTTTCGTATATAGCTGATTTATTGGATACAGCTACTACAAAGTTGCCAGAAGATAATGATTTAGTTCCTACTACAGAAGCAGGTAGAATAACTAAAACAATTGCTTTGAGTGTGAAAGCAAAATTGTTATTAATGGCGGCAAGTCCATTATTTAATGGAAATAATGATTACTCTTCCTTAGTTAATAAAGATGGGACTCCTTTGTTTAATACAACTTATGATGCTAATAAATGGAAATTGGCTGCTGACGCTGCACTAGTTGCTATACAATCGGCTGAAGCAAATGGTAAAAATTTGTATGTTTTTCCACAAACTCCTTTTACGTTGTCATCAGAAACAATGACACAAATGAGTATTCGTCAGGCGGTATGTGAAAGATGGAATTCGGAAATTGTTTGGGGGAATTCGAATAGTCAGACATCTGACATTCAGAGATTAGCTATGCCTCCGTTGGATGTGGCACATAATCATAATGATGCCAGAAAAATCCTTTCACCACCTCTTAAGATTGCCAGAATGTTTTATACTAAAAATGGGGTGCCAATAAACGAAGATAAAACTTTAGATTTTAGTGAAGATACAAAATTACGTGCAGCTACAAATGCGGAGCGTTTTAATATTAAAGAGGGTTTTGTAACCGCAAGAATCAATTTTGATAGAGAACCACGTTTTTATGCTGATTTATCTTTTGATGGAGGAGTTTGGTATAAATATGATAGTCCTTCAAAATCAGATGATGGTACAGTGTGGGGATTAAAAGCTAAATTTGGTGATCCTGCAGGAGCATCTCATGCATTTCATACCAACGTAACCGGTTATTTTGTTAAAAAAATTGTTGATTGGAATCAAATTACTTATACAACTGGAGGGTCTTCTTATAAAGCTTATGCATGGCCTGAAATACGTTTAGCAGAATTATATTTAATGTATGCTGAAGCTTTGAATGAATCTGAAGGTCCATCTTCAACTGTTTATGATTATTTAGATCGTATTCGATCAAGAGCAGGATTGGCTGGAGTAGTAGATTCTTGGACAAACTTTTCTTCGAATCCTACTAAACCTTCAACACAAGCAGGTCTTAGAGAAATTATTCAAAGAGAAAGATTAATCGAATTGGCATTCGAAGGTCACCGTTTTTGGGATTTAAGAAGATGGAAAAAAGCCACTGAAAATTTGAATACACCAATTACAGGATGGAACGTAAAAGGTACTGATCAAACTTCTTACTACCAGGAGTTAACAGTATATCAACAACAATTTATTGCGCCAAGAGATTATTTTTGGCCAATTCCTGAAAGCGCAATGATTCAAAATCCAAACTTAGTTCAAAATTTAGGTTGGTAATTAAAAAATATAAGATATGAAATGTAATATATTCAACAGAAGTATTTTCACAATGATGATAGCTTTAATAGTTGTTAGTTGTGATCAAAATAACCTGGATCCGCTTGAAAGCAATTCAAATCCACCAGGACAGGTTTCAAATGTTAGTGTAGAGAATTTGCCTGGTAAGGCAAGATTAACATATAGTTTGCCTTCAGATCAGGATTTATTATATGTGAAAGCCGAGTATACACTTGCAAATGGTAGAAAAATGGAAGTGAAATCTTCTTATTATAATAATTCACTTTTAGTAGAAGGTTTTGCTGATACTGATGAACACGATGTTAAATTATATGCGGTTAACAGAAGTGAAACAGCTTCTGAAGCTGTTGTCGTTAAAATTAAACCGCTGGAAGCACCTATTTGGGATGTCTTTAGAAGTATTAATACAGGAGCAGCATTTGGAGGAATTTATGTTACAGGAGATAATATTACCCGTGAAAATCTATCGATTTTGGTTATGCAAAAAAATCAACAAGGAGATTGGGTTGTAGATCCAAAAAGTATTTATACTTCTACAGATGTTATTAATAAAACAGTTAGAGGTTTTGCTGCAGTAAATCAGGATTTTGCAATTACAGTTAGAGACAGATGGTTAAATACTACTGATACTTTGTATGTTAGTATTACACCATTAGAAGAATTTACTATTCCAAAATCTGGTTATAAGCATTTTCCTTTACCTGGAGATACACCATCTCACACTACTGCAGTTCCATCAGGTATGTGGGATGGAAATATTATGGATTGGCCAAAAGTATTTTTGACACAGGGTGCTGTAGCTGGTCAACACGTCGTAACAATTGATACAGGAGTGTTAGGTAAAAAGAGCCGAATTGTTATCTGGGATTATCCAGAATATTTTAATGGTAGAATGTATTATTATACTGGAGATTTGAAAGAATTTGAAATTTGGGGTTCAGCTAATCCAAATCCAGATGGAAGTCTTGATTCGAGTTGGGTTAAATTAGGTTCATATAATGCGGTAAAACCTTCGGGTCTTCCATTTGGTCAGCAAACTACAGAAGATTATAATACAGCAGTAGCTGGATTCAGTTGGGATTTTGATCCAACAGCACCTCCAGTAAGATATCTACGAATTGTTTCTATTAAAAACTGGGGTGGAATTGGATCTATGGCAATTGGTGAAATTCAGGTTTATGGTAGTGCTAATTAATGTTTAACAAGAAAAAAGTGTTGTTATGAACAAAATAAAAAAATACGGTTTTCAAACCATAATCATATTGGTTTTGTTAGTTGGTCTATGGTCTTGTACAGGCATGGATGAAGGGTATAAAGAGTTTATTAAAAATGGAGAGATTTCTTATACCGGAAAGATTGATTCATTGCATATTTATGGAGGCAAAAACCGATTGAATGTTAAAGGATTAATTATCTCAGATCCAAAAGTAACTGAAGTGCGCATTTTTTGGAATACAGGAAAAGATTCTACAGTTGTACCTATTGTCAGAACGTCGGGAGTTGATACTCTTGATGTTATTATAGATGATTTGGAAGAGAATATTTATAATTTTGAAATTCGTACATATGATAAGCTTGGTAATAAATCTGTACCTGTGAATAAGATTGGTAATACATATGGTGAACGTTATCAGGCAACTTTAACGGCAGCTATTATGAATAGAAAAGTAATAGTAGGAATCAATACTGGTACTAATCTGGATTTGACAATGGAGACATTGAATGATTACACTAAAAATTCTGCTTATACGATACTTTCGTATACCGCTATTGATAATTCGGTAAAGCAACTTAAAGTTTTACCTACTGAGCAAAATTTAATTATAACGGATTATAAGACAGGTACAGATGTTGCATATAAAACAGCATATCTCCCTGAGAAAAATGCTATTGATGAATTCTTTACTCCTGAAAGATTGTTCTCTACTCAAACAGATGTTACTACTACTTATTTAGTTAATTACGATTTTGAAACAGGTCCTATAACTCCTACTACCGCATATGCTACTGTAGTTGATGGTGTTTTTGCAATACCAGGTTGGTCAACAAGTACCGCTCCAGGTACTAATATAACAACAGGGAGTGTTAAAAGTAATCCATTAGTGGAATTTAGAAAATTAGCAGCAGTATATTATGACTCAGCATATAATACTGCGGGTAATGTATTTGGAACCACTCCAAAAGTAACTGCTACAGGAGGTAGTGCACTTTTAGCAATTAAAGAGCATTGGATTCCTGCACCACCTGAATTATATGTTCAGCAAACAATTACATTGCCAGTTGGAACATATACCTTGACTTGGCAATCATTAGTTGGTCAAACTTTATCAGGAGCATCTAGTATGATGGGTTATGTAATGGATGGATTAGGGGTTTATGACGGATTCCCTTCTGATGTAAATATTTGGAAAAATCACAGTTTAGTTTTTACAGTTACAACTCCTAAGGCAGTAACATTTAGAATGGGTTACAAGAAAACGGCCAATGCAGGAGGTGGATCGAGTCCAATTCTTTTTGTAGATAATCTTAAGTTGTTACAAGCTAAATTATAGAACAGGATTTGTAATCTGGTTTAACACAGAAGTGATAGGTTGAATGTTTTACGACAGACCACAATTGGTTTCTGTCAGGGATACTTTTGCCATAGACTATCACTTCTGTGATAAGCTTGTACTTTTATTTTTAGTTATTTGTGTTTGATTTTTTGAGTTGAGCTACTAGTTTAACTTTAAATTTATAGCTAGCCTTTATCGATAAAAAAATATTTCCCTTCAAAAAATTAATAAGTTAAGTAATTTTTTTATAGCTCAGTTTATAAGCTTATAATATCCCTTTTAGTCATTTTTTAGAATAAAAGTCACGCTTCTTTTTTAGAATTTATAGTATGTATTTTGTCTAGTGTCTTTGTCAGAAAAGATTGGGTTTTTAGCTCAAATACAACTGGTATTTTGGGATTTAGTATAAGAGGGGTATTTGTTCTTTTATTAAGACATTATAATAATGTTTTAATCTCTACAATTTAAATAAATAATATAGTCGGATAAAATGAATCGAAAAAAATACTTATTATTACTGATTCTCTTGGTCTTCGGGATACAAATGTTTGCTCAAGCACCAAGTTTACCAGTAAAAACCAATTTGAGTACTAGTTTAAGTGGTGTGAAATCATTTAATACTACTACTGGTTTTGATACTATGATTTTGCCTTTTACAGGCGCTAGCGAATTTACTCTTGAGGTAAAAGCTAAAGTAAATTCTGCCGTTGGACGAGGACTTGATGTTCAATTGAATAAAGGAAATAATTTTGGTTTTCGAACCTCTTTAGATAAAACAACCTTTAATAATACGGCTAATTTAACGGTAATCGATAACCTAAGTATATCAATCGATAATGCTCAGGAGCAAATTTACAGATATGCAGTAAAAGATGGAGTAGTACATATTTATCAGGATGGTCATTATTTGGCATCCAAAGCTTTGGACTATCTGACAGATGGTAGTGTTGTTACCCAAATTGTTGAATATGGTACAGATAATATATTAAGTAATTGGGCTGGATTTATTGGAAATAATTCTGGAAAACCTTCTGATTATGGTTGGGCTAATACTTCTACAACTTTACCTTGGAATGGAGCTAATTTAAGTGGTGGAGTTAGGTATGTAGATGTCACTTCTGGACATACGTTCGAGTCTGATGGTACAACATATCAAGGCCGTTTGATGTACATTCGTTGGGATGGTAGTAGTTATTCATCATCAACTTATAGCTATCCTATTAAGTTGGAATATGGTTATCAATATGAGTTTTCCTGGTTATATGAATATTTGGCAAATGCTGCCGCAGGGGCTAAAATGAATGTTTCAATATCAAAAGCTGCTGATGGGACTGGAGCATTGTTTTCAAAAACATTTACAACTGGCAGTGCTAATAAAATTAGAAAAGGGGATTTGACTTTTATGTCAGAATTAGAAGGTACCTACTATTTAACCATAACAGGTGATTATGCTCTTTTTGGTATTGCTGATTTAAAACTAAAATCTTCAAATTTAATTAATAACTGGGCTGGTTTAACAAATAACAGTACTGGTACACCAGCTGCTTATGGTTGGAAAAACACCTATTCCGGTATTTCTTGGAGTGCTGCAAATACTACTTCTGGGGTACGATATGTTGATGTAACTTCTGGACATGCTTATGAATCAGATAGTTCTATTTTTAGTGGTCGTTTGATGTATTTGGATTGGAGTGATCCGGCATATCAAACTTCAACTTATTCTTTTCCGGTTACGGTTGTCGGGGAGAAAAGTTATGCTTTTTCGTGGATTTATGAATTAGCATCAGGTACTGCTGCCAATGGGATGTCAGTTAGTATTTCTGCTTCTGAAAACGGAAGTTCGCCTATTGCGACAAAAACTTTTGCTTGTGGAGCAATTAATAAATTGAGAACAGGTGAGTTACAATTTAATGCTCCCGCAGATGGTGTTTACTATGTTACAATAAAAGGAGACGCCGCCTCTTTTGCAATAGGTAAATTAGGTGTAAAACAGGTTTCGAATACGGGGTCAAATATTACAATAGGTAAGAATTATGCAGATGGTGCAGTGGATATGGTTGTGAGTTCAGTAACCTATGAAGATACAGCCTACGCTCCTGAAAAAATTATTGCTCCTTCGGCATTAACGTTAGAAACAGCTAGTGCTTTAACTGCAAATACATATGCCAAAACAAAAGTTGTTCTGAATTCTTCAGCTTCACTTACACTTAAAAACGCTTTTACTCCATTAATAAATTCAACAGTTGATTTAAAGTCATACGATACCAGAATTTATTTTCAGAATATTACACCTGCCAATGTTATTAGTTCTCATTTGACGAATTTATCTGTTAATGGTGCTCCAGCAGTTAGTAATGAAAATGTATATGTTTTAAATAGCGGCTCTGGTTCTGTTATTGTTCCTTATGTTGCTAATATACCTTTGGAGGTCTTCACAGCAGAGAATTATGGTGGTACTTCAAAACAGTATCAAGATATAATTCGATATATGGATTTAGGAGTTTTAGACAATAAAATAAAATCTTTTAAATTGAAAAAAGGGCATATGGTCACTTTTGCATCTAATGCTGATGGTACGGGATATAGCAGAGTGTTTATTGCTGAAGACGCTGATTTAGAAGTGCCGGTAATGCCTGCTTATCTAAATGGAACAGTATCTTTTATAAGAGCTATGGTTTGGCATTCAGTAACTAAAAAAGGTTTAGCTGGAGGTAGCATAGAAGAACGTTCTGGATCAAAAGTTACTTGGTATTATAACTGGAATTCAGGAAGTGCCACTACACCACAAATGGAGTATGTTCCTATTAGGCAAACACAATATTGGCCTGGATTTGAAGCTGCTTATACTAAAGAGGGGTATACTCATCTTTTAGGGTACAATGAGCCAGATCGTCCAGACCAAGCAAATATGACAGTTGATCAGGCAATGAGTGGTTGGCCAGGACTTTTGGCATCAGGACTGAGATTGGGTTCCCCATCCCCGTCAGATCCATTTAATGGTTGGCTTCCAGATTTTTTAAAGAAAGCTGATGCTGCAAATTATCGTGTAGATTTTACGGCAATTCACTGTTATTGGTACAAAACTGCAGCTCAATGGAAAGCAGATTTAGAATATGTTTATAACAATATTAATGGTAAAAGACCTATTTGGATTACTGAGTGGAATATTGGTGCAAACTGGACAGGAAATTCTTTTCCAGATGGACCTACTTTACTAACAGATGCAAATGCTACTAGGCATAAAAATGATTTGATTGCTGTATTAAATGTATTAGATAATCTTGATTTTGTTGAGCGCTATTCTATTTACAACTGGGTACAGGATGCGCGCGCAATGTTTGTAACGATTAATGATACATGGAAAGCGAATAATCCGAATTGGGAAAATTACCAATGGTTGAAAACGGCTCCAGTGGTAGCAAGTTGGACAGGGAATTACACCGTTTTGACACCTGCAGGGGAGTATTATGCTAATAATGCATCAAAAAAAGCATATAATTCTACAAGAGAATATATTCCTACGATGATAATTCCAAAGACAGAAACCTTAAGTTATGCGATAGCTGCCAACAATGAAAAAGTTAATGTGAAATGGACTGGAATCAATAATGATTTGGTGAATAAATATATTTTGCAAAGAAAATTAGAAGGTGAACTTAATTTTTCTGTTTTCTATGAAACTACAGATTATACGAAGTTAAATGTGGATGATTTATTGGTTTATACCAAAGCCGAATACAGAATGAAGGTATTAAGCAAAGACAATAGAGAATCTGCTTATTCGGATGTTATTACAGTTATTAATCCAGATGTTGATAAAGACGGTGTTTTGGATGAAGTTGATAAATGTCTTAATACACCTGTTGGTGAAACAGTAGATGCAAATGGCTGTTCTACTGGACAGTTGGATGATGATAATGATGGGGTAATAAATAGTTTAGATAAATGTCCAAATACGCCAAGTGGTGAATCGGTAAATGCCAATGGATGTTTTGCTGTTCCTGCAAACAATTTTTCTATTACTCAAGTTGGTGAAACATGTCCGAATAAAAACAATGGACAAATTGCTATCGATGCAACAGCATCTTATAATTATGTCGCTACTATAAATAGTGTGGCTCAAAATTTTACCAACAATAAATTGTCGGTTAATAATCTTGCTCCAGGAAGCTATTCGGTTTGTATTACCATTCCTGGTAAGACATTCGAGCAATGTTATTCGATAGAAATTCCAAAGAGTAATGCTATTACAGCAAAAACTGTTTCAAACACCGATAAATTAAATGTAACTATTGAATCAGGTACGGCACCTTATCAGGTTCTTGTAAATGGAGAACTTCAGTTTGAAACTTCTGAAACAAATTTTAATGTTAATGTAAATGCTGGAGATGTTTTGGAAGTTATTACTTCTAAAATTTGTGAAGGAACTTTCGCTAAAACAATAACGTTGTATGATGGGGTTAAAGCTTTCCCAAACCCAACATCAGGTGAATTTGATATCTATTTACCTACTAACGATGAGGTTGTTACGATTGGGGTTTATACTGTTGATTCTAAATTGGTATCTAAAAAGAACTATCAAATTCAAAACGGTAAAGTTCATTTAAACATCGAAAAAGAAGCAGCAGGAGTTTATTTCGTGAAAATTTATTCTAATCCTGAAGAAGTTGTTCAAATTATAAAAAAGTAAAAGATGAAAAGGCTGTCTATATTTATATTGTGTTTAATAATGTTTTCTTCTTGCGGAGGAGATGGTGGAGGATCTGATGATCCTGCACCAATAACAAATAGTGCTCCTTCAGTTCCAAATTTATCTTATCCGACAAACAATTTGGTATGTACCAATAATATTATCACTTTCCAGTGGAGTGCATCTACCGATGAACAAAATGATGCAGTTAGTTATCAATTAGAAATCGCAACGGATAATGCTTTTAGTCAAAATCTAAATTCAACCATTAATAGTGGTTTGACAAAACAAATTACTTTAGAAAAAGGGAAGTTGTATTACTGGAGATTAAAAGCTATTGATAATAAAAATAAATCAAGTGCTTATACGTCAGTATATAGTTTTTATACCGAAGGAGAAGGAGTAGTTAATCATTTGCCTTTTGCACCAACTTTGGTGATTCCTAGTTTAAATTCAAATCAAACTAAAGGAACCGTAAACTTAAGTTGGACTGCTGTAGATGCAGATGTGTCAGATGTTTTAAAGTATGATGTGTATTTAGGAACGACTAGTAATCCAACAGAAAAAGTTGCTTCGGATTTAAGCTTAAAAACATTTGATGCAACGGTATCAAATTCCGGAAATTATTATTGGAAAGTTGTAGTAAAAGATGGAAAAGGAGGTACTACTGTTGGTCAGGTTTGGAATTTTAAAGTAAACTAATTTCTTAAAGCCGTTCCATATTAGTTCTGGTGTGTTTTTATTATTGTCCCTGTAAATATCTATTAAAATTGTCGTTGTGATGAGGTTGTTTTTATTAAGATTTTTAGCTTTTGCTATTGTATTAGTTTCGATTTTTGGTTTTCTTTCAATTGAAGAGCAGCCTAGAGTATATGAAGGTTATCAATTGGTTTGGAATGATGAATTTAATATTGATGGGGAACCAAATATAAATAATTGGAATTATGAAACTGGATTTGTTCGTAACAATGAAGCGCAATGGTATCAGAAAGAAAATGCTTATTGTAAAGATGGTTTTTTGATAATCGAAGCAAAAAAAGAGATACGATTAAATCCAGATTTTGTTGCAAAAGATCATAAAAACTGGACTAAGAATAGAGATTCAATTAGTGTGACTTCTTCTTGTTTAATCACACGTGGAAAACATTCTTGGCAATATGGTCGATTTGAAATATGTGCCAAAATTCCTGTGGTAAAAGGGATGTGGCCAGCATTTTGGACATTAGGATTAAGTGGCAATTGGCCAGCAAATGGAGAAATCGATATTATGGAATATTATAGGGGTAAATTGTTAGCTAATGTAGCTTGGAAGTCAGAAACAGATAAGGTTGAATGGGATAGTCATGTAATCCCTTTGGTTGATTTTGGTAAAGATAACTGGGCAAATGAATTTCATGTTTGGAGAATGGATTGGAATGAAAATGTAATAAAATTATATGTAGATAATCAATTAATAAATGAAACAGTTGTTAATGATAAAATGCAATTAGAGCATTTAAAAAGCCATCCTTTTAGACAACCTCATTATATATTACTGAATTTGGCAGTAGGCGGTAATGAAGGAGGAATCTTTAATGATGATAGTTTTCCTTCAAAATTCATTGTTGATTATATAAGGGTTTACCAAAAAATAAAATAAAATGAAATTATATTGTTCAATATCCTTTTTTATTCTCTTTTCTTTTATGACATTCAGTCAGAATAATTCCTTTATACCAGCAAAAGAATGGAAAGATACTGATGGAGTGTATATTAATGCCCATGGAGGAGGTATAATTTTTTCACAAGGACGGTATTACTGGTATGGAGAATTTAAAACAGAAGGTCCAGATGGAAATCTTGCCCAAAAAGGAGTTAGTTGTTATTCCTCTTCAGATTTATATAATTGGAAAAACGAAGGCATTGTGTTAAAAGTAGAAGATAATTTGAATTCAGAAATTTCTAAAGGTTGTATTATCGAACGTCCTAAAGTAGTTTTTAATAAAAAAACGCGGCAATATGTAATGTGGTTTCATCTTGAGCTTAAAGGTAAAGGTTATGAAGCAGCAAGAGCAGCTGTAGCAGTTAGTAATAATCCAAGAGGACCATTTGAATTTAAACAATCATTTCGGCCAAATCAAAAAGTTTGGCCAATTAACTTGGTTGATACTATACAATTTGAGCCTAAATCATTGAGTAGATTAAAATCTTGGAGTCCAGAATGGATAAGTGCTGTAAAAAATGGAATATTTGTTCAAAGAGATTTTGAACATGGACAAATGTCCAGAGATATGACGGTTTTTGTCGATGACGATGAAAAAGCATATTTAGTTTATTCTTCAGAGGAAAATTTAACGCTTCATCTCTCCGAACTTACCGATGATTATTTGGATTTTACTCAAAAGTGGTCAAGGATAGAACCAGCAGGTCATAACGAAGCCCCTACCATATTTAAAAAAGCGGGTTATTATTATATGATTACGTCAGGTTGTACGGGTTGGGAACCTAATGCTGCTCGATCTTTTCGTTCGCAATCTATTTGGGGTCCATGGGAATCTTTAGGTAACCCATGTATTGGTATAGGAGCTGAACTTACATTTCATTCACAAAGTACTTTTGTTTTACCTATTCAAGTTAATAAGGATCAATTTATTTTTCTGGCAGATCGCTGGAATCCAAAAAATCCAATTGCTGGAACCTATATATGGCTTCCAGTTGAATTCAAAAATAATAAGCCAATTTTAAAATGGTTTGAGGAGTGGAATTTAGAAATTTTAGAAAATTATTAATTTTTAAAAATAAAAAAATGAGAAAAAATATTAATGTATTTTTACTGTTATTACTTATAATATGTGCTTGCTCTTCAGGTAATTCTTCCGAAAATAGTGAAGTTGAGATTCCAGTTGATAACTCTGTTTTGGCTACTGTACAAACTAATGAAGCTGAAGATGTAGCGGTTCAACAAGCTTCTGTTTGGGGGAAGATAGTAAGTGATGGTGGTAGTAGTATTTATGAACGAGGTGTTTGCTATAGTAAAACTACAAATCCTACTTATACGGGGATTAAAAAACAAGCAAGTATTACCAAGGGTTCTGGTGAATTTAAAGCTGATTTAACTGGTTTAGAAGGGAGTACTTTGTATTATGCACGTGCTTATGTTGTGAATAAAAAAGGGGTTGCGTATGGAAATGAGATTGGTTTTAAAACTAAAGATCCAGCTTCGCCTTATTTAGTTTTTGGAACAATAAAAGTAGCAGGTGCACAGGATTTGTTTTTTGATGTAGTTCTAAAAGAGCATGGTGATTTGTCAATCCAAGAAATAGGATTGGTTTATAATACTTCAAAAGAACCTACTGTTGCGAATAATAAAATTGCACGTCCAACTGTTGAAAATAATTTTAAGCAGCGTATATCTAATTTAACACCGGAAACATTATATTACATTAGGCCTTATGCAGTAACTCCAAGCGGTGTTATTTACGGTGAAGAGTTTATACTGAGTACTATAAAAAAAGGTAATTTTACATATTCCTTTAATCAAAATGGTGCTGATGCAGCTACTGTTACGAGAATAAAAACAGCTTTTGATAAAGCCGTTCAGTATTACAATAACTTTACATCTATTGTAAAGCATGTAACCGTAAATTATTCACCAGGAACACTTACAGCCGATGCAAATTTTGCTGGCTGGATTAATATGGGGGCTAACTCAGCTTATCAAAAAGCAGGTACTGCTATGCATGAAATGGCGCATACTGTTGGCGTTGGTCAACATGCTAAATATTGGGAATTGATGTATGCTGGAACATGGCATGGTACAAGAGCCAATGAAATTCTACAAATGATGACCAATACCCCTACTGCGATAGTAAAAGGAGATAACACTCATTTTTGGCCATATGGTATAAATGGTGCGCATGAGGATGATGGAAGTGATTTCTTGTATATGATGAATGCTTTAATATTACAAGGGATGAAATCTGATGGAATGCCAAGTAATTAAGATTAAATAAAGATGTTGTAAGCGAAGCATGAATGGAGTAATTCATTTATGCTTTGTTTTTTATTGGTCTCAGTTTCGGGTCTAAAACCCTGCAATTTATTGCAGTACTTTAGTAATGCGAAAAAGTATATTCTGATTTTTCAGCATTGATAAATAGTTTTCAA
>WSSedL1CaDRAFT_10000928_pt1 | contig 18873 bp, 9 predicted proteins | sample WetSurSL1Cattail_FD_9464 | JGI IMG/M metagenome (IMG submission 9464)
GGTTAAGAGGCTCCCAATTTGCATATCCTTGATTATCTGATTCCACATTAGGAGGTTCCAGGTTATCGGACTCCTGCTTCGCCAATCCCTGCTTAGCAGGCTCCTGCTTTGCTGGTTCAATTGTCTTTAGCTGATCTGGCGCGCCTTGTAAAAAATCGCTGCGGACTTCATGGAACAGAGCTATTATTTTTGGCGAAATATTTTCAGAGTCAAGATTGCAATTCCTATCTGTTTTAAGCATTTCTATGAAACTATTTTTTGCCGCCGCTTCGTCGGCAAGAGCATAATAAGAAGCCGCCTTCATAATTAAGATTTCTATAATATCATGTTTTGACAACGAATCTTTTTTCTGTAACATTTCTTCAGAAAGGTTGATTACCCTCTTATACTCAAAAGCTTCATACAGATTTTTCGTTTCATCCAAAATGCTTTTTTGTTGAGCGTACGCGCCTGAAAAAAACAAAACGACCATAAAAACAGACAGGAATAATCGTTTCATTTTAAGACCGTCATTTTTTTTGTTTCAGAAAAGCCGCGGGCGGAAGCTCCTGAATTTAAGGAAGTTGAAACTTTTAGCTGATAAAAATAAACGCCGCTTGGCAAAGCGGAAGATTTAAATGTAACATTATAGTCCCCTTTTTTCTTTTCGGAATTTTCAAGTTCAGCTACCTGACTGCCAAGAATATTAAAAACTTTTAGAGATACAAAACCGTCTTCTGCAAGTCTATAATTTATTACTGTAGAAGGATTAAATGGGTTTGGGAAATTTTGAGATAAGGAATACCCGGAAGGCTGATTACTAGCTTTTACGTCTGTTGCCGCTGCGTTATATTTTTCAATTTCAGGAACAAACTGCCCAGTTTCGTCAAATCCGCCCATAACATAAACAGAATTATTAAAATTAACGGCCATGCAATCCTTTCGTTTAAAATTCATAGGCATAAGCGATTGCGCAACTGTTGTAACTGAATCAGTTAAAGTATACAGTTCAACAGTATTAAGAGCCTTTTCGCTTTCATCGTATCCGCCCAGAATCATAATACTATTATTTGCATTCATTTTAAGGGCTTGTCCGTTTGAGCGCGGCTTTATCATATTGCCGGCTAAAGAAGGAGTATATTGGCGCGTTGTTATTGAATACCTCGAAATACTATTTAAGACAGTATTAAAAATTCCGCCGAAAACATATATGTTATTATTTAAAATTGCCGACATTTCCTCCTGCGGCATTGAAGAGTAATTGTTTTTGTAACAATAAAATATATTTTTTGTATCTACATTATACTCAAAAATATAAGGATAGTTTTGGTTACCGCTATTATAAAGCTGCCCTCCAACTACATAAAACAAAGAATTGTTTATTGAACCTGTTGCAAGAGAACGGTTAAAACATTTATTCGAATCTACAATTGTAGTAGTAAAATCCTTTGTATTGAAAACTTCAACAACGCCATTGGCTTTATTCTGACTTATTACTTCGCCTCCCAAATAATAAATTTTGCTCCCAACTTTGTCAGCCAGAAAATCCATCCTTTTTTTCTGCATATGACCGACAAAACTCCATTGATTTGTAGCCGGTTTATAAGCGTAAATCCAATCAGTTACGCTTTGAAGAGAATCAGAATACCCTCCAAGAATGTAAATAGCCGAATCGACAGCGACAATTGCCGAACCATAAAGTCCCTGCGGCATCTTCCCAACAACATTCCATTGCCATCCTGAATTTTGTCCTATTGAAGGGCTGCAATACAGTATAAATATAAAAAATATAACCCTACATATTGATTTCATAGAAAAATTTTCATCCCTAATCCTTTATGCATAGCAATATATGTACCAAAATAAATATCATATAAGAATCAGTTTAAATTTTTAAAATTGTGTTTTAATTCAAAAACCTGGTTTCGTTTAATCTTTACGACAAACTCAACAGGATTAAAATTTGTATTCTTTAAAACTATGCGATGTTCGCCAGGCAAAAGTCTCATCGGAATCTGCAAAGGAGTTTGCCCGCGCATCTTTCCGTCAATATACACTTCGCACCATGGGAAAACTTTACAATCCAGATATCCAAATAAAGTATCAAGTTTAATTTTCATTTCAGTAAGCTGCAATTGTTTTATAGTAATTTTTCTGGCATATACCGGATAATTAGGATTTACTAATTTTAACCGGTATTCTCCTTCCGGCAAAGCTATGCTGTTTTTCAACGGCGTGGTTTCAACTTTTGTAGAATCTATAAACACGTCAGCCCATGGATAACATTCTATAAATAACCGTCCATATTTCTTTTCAACTGCGGCTGCAGGTTTCTTTTCAACATCTTTTGCTGCTTCTTTTTTCTCTTCTTTTATATTTTCATTATTTTTAACCGGATTATTTACAGACAAAATACTTTTCTGCACTTCTGTAACAGGTAAAGAGCTTTGGCTATTATTAACTACTACCTGAGTAGAGTTGTTTTTATTTATATTGAAATAAACGAATATAACCGCCAAAACAATAAACCCTAATATCATAAAATAAGCAGTTTTCTTTTTTTCTTTTAAAATGCTATAATGCCCTTTTTCATATAAGTTATCAGATATTTTGCTCTGCTTTACTTTATCCGGCATCGCTTCCAAATCGGCGCCTAAAAGTTTTAAAACTTCTTCAGCATTTTTTAATCGCTTTGATTCGTCTTTTCTCAAAAGACTTTCAATAATCAGTTTTATATTGTCTGGAACCGAGACAGGAATTTCTAGCCCTTTTGCCTCATCAAAAGAAATTATTCTGTTAAGAGTTTCGTTAACGTCTTTACCAAGGAAGATGTTCGTTCCGGTAAAAAGTTCGTACAGAACTATTCCAGCCGAAAACAGATCGCTCCTGTAAGTTAGTTTATCTCCCATAGCCTGCTCAGGCGACATATAACAAGGCGTGCCAAGCGCAGAATACTGCGAAGTAACAAAATTTTCGTTTATGACAAGAGCCAGACCAAAATCGCCTATTTTCAATTCAAGCGAATCTGAAACAAATATATTTTCTGGCTTAATATCACGATGAATTATGTTGTTCTTATGGGCGTAATCCAACCCTTTGAATAACTGTATGGCAAGAAAAATCTTTTGTTCGTCAGAAAAAGAGTTTTCATTTATATAATATCTAAGATTATTGCTTACAAAATATTCAAACGAAATATAAAAGAGATGCTCATACATCCCAAAATCCAAAACTCGGATAATATGCCTGTGTTCTACCTGAGCAAGAATTTTTGCTTCTCTTTTAAATCTTTCAAGCGGCGAGTTATCTGGCAGATTTTGCGTATTAAGAACTTTAAGAATAATTTTTTTGCTTAAATATATATGGTTTGCAAGATAAACGGCGGCATGATCGTCTTTTTTAAGGCAATCAATTATTTCGAATTTCTCGAATAATATACGCTGTCCTTTATCCGGCATATTTATTGGATTCCCATTTCTTTAAGTTTTAGCTGCACCCATCTAACCGAAACGCCAAGCGTAGCGGCAGTCTGGGTCCTGTTTTCGCCGCATTTTTCAAGTCGGCTAAGCAATAGCTGCTTTTCATAGTCGCGAATTGTTCCGTCAAAATTTATTGTTTTCTTTGTCTCGTCAATAATAATGTGTTCTTCGCCAATCTGATCTGCATCGCATAAAATTAAAGCTCGCTGCATAACGTTTAGCAGCTGCCTCACATTTCCGGGCCAGTAATAATCTTCAAGCTTTGCCAACGCGTTTGATTTGAGTCTGATTTCTGGACGGCTGGATTTCTTTATGAAATAATCGACTAATAAGTGAATGTCGTCTTTTCTATCGCGCAGAGGCGGAACCTTGATTGGGAATACATTTAAGCGGTAAAAAAGATCTTCCCTGAATTCTCCAGACTTTACTAATTCCTGCAAGTCCTTATTTGTAGCCGTTATAATTCTTACGTTAATTTTCTTCGCCTGGGTATCGCCAAGCCTAAGAATTTCTTTATTTTCAAGAGTTCTTAAAAGTTTTGCCTGAAGCGCAGTAGAAATATCAGCAATTTCATCAAGAAAAAATGTTCCGTTATCTGCAACTTCAAGCAGCCCTTTTTTATCGCTAACTGCGCCCGTAAAAGCTCCTTTTTTATAGCCGAATAGTTCGCTTTCAAGAAGGCTATCGGGAATTGAGCCGCAAAATTGCGCCAGAAATGGTTTCTCGCTTCTTCCGCTAAGTTTATGTATAGCCTGCGCCACAAGGTCTTTACCGGTTCCGCTTTCGCCTAAAATCATAATAGTAGCGTCAGAGCTTGCAACCCTATGAAGAATTTTCGCAAGTTCTTTCATCGGTTTACTTTCGCCTACCATATCCGGAATGAGCATAACAGACTCGACTTTATTTTTGAGTATCCTGTTTTCATCTTCCAGTTTTTCAAGTCGTATTATACGGTCAAGCGCAAGCGAAACGAGATTTGAAAAGAAGCCGAGAAAAATAAGATTGGATTCGGTAAATTCTTTCCGGTTAGACTGACTATCCGCCACAATAACTCCCCAGATTTTACCGTCGCGAAAAATTGGCACGCCAATAACTGACTTAATATGCGAAAGAAGCACGCTTTCATACTGCGAAAGATTCGGATCGTTTTGCGCGTCATGGAATACAAGAGGCTGCTCTTTCTCCACAACATTTTTTAGAATTCCTGAAGAAAAGCCGGAAAGATCGTTAATGCTTTCGCTATTTATATTCCGCGCTGCAATGATAGAAAACTCTCCATTCGTTTCGTCATACTTTACGCAAAGGCCTCTTTCGGCATTAATTATATTAATAACCAAATCAAGAGTCTCTTCAATTAAAGAATCCCTATAAACGGCAGAATTTAATTTTCTGCTTATTAAATAAAGAGCTTCAAACTGTTCTTTAGTAAGGTCTTTTATATTTTTTATCTGCTCTCTTAATTGCATTATTTTTTTCGTTGTAAGTATTTAATATTCTAATTGCCAATACTAAATGAGTTTGATTGCGAACAGCTCCTGTCGTTATACTCGTCAATACACCAGATAACCCAATAGAAATCCGTATAATAAGGAGTAGGCGTTATTGGTTTGTCAACTTTAACAGAAATACTATCGGATGAAATATTATCATTATACCACAAAAGCACAGGATCATTCCAGCCATTTTTAGCATATATTTCAGCTCTATACCTAAAAGTAAAGCCGGGTTTAAATCTTGTCCATTTCAAAATCGGATAATTTGTATGTACAGTATCATAGTTTTGGGGAGAAAGAGTTACAATCTTACTTTCAATAATTCTTTTCACGTTTGAACTTCCAATAAAGTAGCGTTTATTTTCATCTGTAACAGCATAAATACTAAATGTTTTCCCTATCAAGTCGTTAAATTCAGAAAGGTCCAAATTATAATCAGAAAATTTTCCCTCAAAAAATCTGGCTGAAATTTTAGGAATCTGGATATGAATTTGAAGTTCAGGACATACGGCTATAATGGAATCAATATCATTATCAGCGTCGTATGCGTTAATTTCAAATACAAGCTGATATTCAGGAGCTCCGGATACGTTGGGCGCTATGCTATAGATACGAATACTGTCAAGCGTAGGAGAAGCGTTCATTCTTTCAGATATCTGATTTCTTTTCTTTCCTTTCCATTCTACATAAACTGAATCTTTTGTAAAACCCTGCTTTTCAAAACAGAGCCAACCATCTTTTGTATTGTCACAATTTATTTTAAAATAGCCAAGCTCGTCTGTTAAAACCTCTACATTTTCATTTCCCCAAAAAACTTTGACTTTATCTATAGGCGAAGGCGAATATTTAACAGTAACTACATATCCCTCAATGCAGAACATTTTGTTATCAGGATTATCTGGATCAAGTGGATTATCGTGTAAGGCGTCACAAGACGCTATCATAATCCCTAGAGCTATAATCAAGAAGAAATTAATACAAACATTCGACATTAATCAGTTCAATATTTAATTGGTAAAAATTCTATATTCTAACACTCTATACAAATATAAAAAAAATTTGTCTGAATAATAAACAAGCTTGTACATTTTATTATAATAGTAGTAATTAAAACGAATTAGTTGGCGTTCTGTTCTTTGTAAAACCCTCTAAAAGTTTTTACAAATTGGCATTTGTATATGGCAAGAAATACAAATTATTCTTAATTTCGTAGTAATAAAATATAAGGCGTTAATATGGAAGATTTTCAAGAAGTAAAAATCAGCTTTTTACGCCATACAGTAGCTGTTCTATGTTACAGAGGCGGGAAAATTTTACGCGACGCGCCTGAGGCATTTGGAGATTTTCGCATAAATGATTCTTCAAGAACTCCGGTTGAAATTCTTGCCCACATAAATGATCTTTTTGAATGGGCTATGAGCCTTGTAAGAGGCGAACACGTTTGGCGCGATTCAAAACCAGGCGACTGGCAAAGCGAAACAGTTCGGTTTTATGATGCGCTCAAAAAATTTGATAGCTATCTCGCTTCAGGAGCTCCTGTTGAGTATTCGCCGGAAAAGATATTTCAGGGTCCTGTCGCCGACGCATTAACTCATTTTGGTCAAATTGCAATGCTGCGTCGTCTTGCCAGCTCGCCAGTGCGCGGAGAGAACTACTTTAAAGCAGATATTCTTACCGGTTCTATTGGACCGGAACAAGCCGCTCCGGTTTATGAATTTTAGCGATTTAACAATCGCCTAATTCGCTTTTATGGATTCTTTAATTGGTTTTATTAACTCTTAATTCCTGTAAAAACTATTGCTATATAAATTGTTTTGCAGAACAATATAAAATTATGGAGTATTGTGAAAAGAAGTTATAGTATAATTGCCATTGTAATATTTATTCTGGTAAATGTATTTTATTTTGGGATAGGTTATTTAACCGAGCATGTTTTTCCGTATCAGATATTGCGCCCGGCAAGAGTTACCAATTTAGAGCTCAACAAATATTTTAAAGGACGAACTACGCCTTCTGAATTAGGTCTAAAATGGGAAGAGTTTAATATTACTTCCCAAGACTCAATAAAGTTAAAAGGCTGGTTCATATATGCAAACGTTAAACCGGCAAACGGGACAGTATTCCTTTTACATAGTATTGGAAGTTGCAAAGCTTCACTGTTGCCAGTAGCAAAAATGATTACTTCGATTGGTTTTAATTGCGTTCTTTACGATTTACGAGCTCATGGCGAAAGCGGCGGCGTAAATTGCACCTATGGTTACTACGAAAAAAACGATCTTTCCTCCTTCATTGATTCTGTTTCTGCAAGACGCCCGGGTTCAGGGCCATATTCAGTATTCGGGCAATCTCTTGGCGGGGCAATTGCAATCCAGGCTATGGCAGCCGATAAACGAATTGCCTGCGTTATTGCCGAAAGTCCTTTTACTGACCTTAGAGAAATAACGCACAGTTATTTTGCGCATAAATATTTTCTCCATATTAATACAATTTCAGATAAAGCTCTGCAATATTCGGAACAAATAGCCGGCTTTCAGATTGATAGCGTAAGCGCTATTCTCAGCGCACGAAAAATTGATAGGCCTGTAATGATCTTTCACGGAATTGAAGATAAAAAAATATCCGCTTCATTTGGCAAAAGAATATTCGATAATGTACCATCTAGGAATAAAATCTGGTATCCAATATTCAATGCTGAACATAATAATCTTTCAAAAGCCGGAGGCGCAAGATTGTCAAATCTTATTATCAGCTTCTTAAAGAGATTTGGAGTGGATCCAAATAGTAGGAATATTCCTCCTAAATTCACTGAAATTACATTTTAACGTCAATATCTCTTATGTAATATCAAAATAATTTTTACGCTGATTTAGGCTTAAATATTTATCGCTGAAACCTTTTGACAACTACAATTTTATTAATAATTATTAACAAAATAAATTGTTTGGACATAGTTCCTCTTTTTATTAGATTTTAACGTGTCATTAAAAAACCAAGAATTAATTAGCATAATCAGCTCACATTGCTAACTATTAAATTAGATCATAATCCATATGCAAAATAAAAACGAATCCAAATTACAAATTGAACTTGAGGCTCTAAAAAAAGAGAATGTCTTATTACGTAAAAAATTGGATAAGACCCTCTTATTAGAGACAAAATTTAACTCGCTTTTAGAATCCACGCGCGATGTAGTTATAATCGTCGACAACGAAGGAATATGTCTTGAGGTAATGCCTAAGGATACCTTTATATTTAAACAATTGGGTTATAAATTATCAGGTAAAAACATTTCTGAATTTTTACCGGTTGATAAAACCAGATTGATGTTACAAAGTATCCAGGAAACAATTAAAATTAAACTTCCTGTGCGCTTTGAGTTTGATATAATTAAAAACGATGCAACTATTTGGATTTCTGCAACCGCTTCTCCATTATCTTCCGATACTGCAATGTTAGTCTTACAGGACGTTACACAGTTAAAAAAAATTGAAGAATCCTTAAATTACCGCGAAGAGCTTTACAAAGTCTTGTTTAATAACATCCCGCTTGGGATATGCATATCGAATATGCAGCGGAAAATAGAAAGCTGCAATAACGAGTTAATTAATATGCTTGGTTATTCTAAAGATGAACTTAAGGAAATTACTATTAACGATCTTTACGTTTCGCCGGATGATAGCGACATGGTTACCGAAACGCTTATAAAAAATGGAAGCGTCACTATTTTCAATACCCAATTTAAAAGAAAAGACGACACTATTATTGACGTCATCCTTAATGTTTCGCCTCTTCCTGGAAAAAACGAAAGATTTTTCCAATCAACTATTGTTGATGTAACTTCATTCAAACGCGCTGGCGAAGCTCTTTATGAAAGCGAAAAAAGATTTAAAACTTTATCAGAAGCTTCGTTTGAAGGAATCGCTTTTATACAAGACGGCATATTTGTAGACGCAAACAACCAGCTTGCCGAAATGCTTGGCTATAAAGTTGAAGAAATAAAAGGAAAGGCTGTTGTAGACGTTGTGTCCCCTGAATCTCGCGATAATATTATCAATAATATTAGAAATAAGAGACTTGATCCTTTTGAGCATATGGCATTACGTAAAGACGGATCAAAGTTCCCTGTTGAAACTCAATCCAGGATACTGCAAATAGCAGGCAAAGAATTTAGAGTGACTGCAATTAATGATATCACTCACAGAAAAGAGTTAGAAGAAACATTACGAAACAGCGAAGCGCGTTTCCGCCTGTTAATTCAAAATTCTACCGACAGCGTTTCAATACTTGACGAAGAAGGCAGAATAAGATTTATCAGCCCTTCAATAGAAAAAATTACCGGTTATACCTGTTATGAATTAACCGGTAAAAAGTTTGACCAGCTTTGCCATCCGGACGATATAAGCAAGGTTGAAAACGCCTTCAATGAGCTAATAATCAAACCTGATATTAATCCGCAGGTTGAGTTCCGGTATAAACATAAAAACGGAGGCTATGTTCACGTAGAATCCGTAGGGCAGAATTTGTTATCAGATCCGGTAATCAATGGGTTTGTTATAAACACCAGGAATATTACAGAAAGAATGAAAATGCAGGACGCTCTTGACGAAGAACGAAATCTGTTAAGAAAAGTAATTGATTCATTGCCAATGTTCATAACCTGCGTTGATAAAAACGGCAATTGTATTGTAGCAAATAAACAAATATCTGAATATATCGGCATTCCCAGAGAAGAAATTGAAGGCAAACATTATAAAGACTTTTTACCCTGGAAAATAAAAGAGGACAGAATAAATATTTTTGAAAGATGCCTAAATGGCGAAATTGTTTATTTTGACGACGAAGATATTAACCCGAAATCCGGTTCGATTTATGTGCACGGAGTTGTGGCGCCGCTTAAAAATAAGAAAGATGAAGTTATTGGTTTTGTTATGGGCGGCATGGACGTTACTTCGCTTCGAGAGACAGAAAATGCTTTAAGAGATAGCGAAGAAAGGTATCAGACTTTCGTTTCTAATAGCTTTGAAGGAATCTGGCGTATTGAATCTGAACAGCCTGTTTCTATCTCCACACCTGTGGAAGAACAAATTGAACTGCTGCAAAATTGTACTTTTGTCGCCGAAAGCAACGAAAGATTTGCTCAGATGGGTTTGGCAAATAATTCGGCTGATCTCGTCGGGAAAAGATTATCTGATTTTATGGAATCGACTGGTATAACCGACGTCAATATTTTCCGCGATTTTGTTAATTCCGGATATCATCTTGAAGATTTTGAAACTTCCTTAATTGATAAATCCTCCGAAAAACGTTATTTCACTACAACCTTCTTTGGAATTGTTAAGGACGGACTGCTATTAAGAACCTGGGGCGTAACAAAAGATATTACGGAACGTAAAAAAGCCACTGAAGAAATTGAAAGGAAAAACGTAGAACTTAAAGAATTAAACGGAACAAAAGACAGGTTCTTTTCTATTGTTGCGCACGATCTCAGAAGCCCGTTTCAGGGTCTTCTTGGCATCAGCGGCATATTATCCGATCCTGATAACAGTTTTACGATGGATGAAATGAGACGTTTTGCCGTTCAGCTAAATACTCTTCTTAAAAATCAATTCAGCTTTTTGCAAAACCTGCTTGAATGGTCGCGTATTCAAATTGGTAAATATGAGTGCGTCCCAGATAGCATTAACCTTTATTCTATTGTTTTTGATACTTTGGAACTTCTTACCGGAAACGCTGAAAAGAAGAGTATAAAATTAGTAAATGACGTAGATAGCTATTTGTTTGTTATGGCCGATAAAAATATGCTTAGAGCAATTCTTCATAATATTGTTACTAACGCAATAAAGTTTACTAATAAAAACGGTTTAATTATAGTGTCTTGCAGAATTAAAGAAAATAATTTTGCAGAAATTTCGATAAAGGATAACGGCGTAGGCATTAACAAAGAAATTCTAGCTAAACTGTTTAGCCTTGAAGCAAATTACTCTACCAAAGGCACTGAAGGCGAAAAAGGCACAGGGCTTGGAATGCTGCTATGTAAAGAGATGGTTGAAAAGCATGGCGGTCATTTAGAAATTATTTCCGAAGTGAATCAGGGAACTGACGTACGATTCTCTCTTCAACTTGCAACAGAGACTGTTCTTCAACCGGCTTAATAAAAATTAACCGCCCTTAATCCCCTCCTTTTTAAGGAGGGGACCGGGTTTTTAATTTTTATTTCATCAACAGCATTTTGTGCGTTTCTGAATGATTACCATATTTTAGATTATAAAAATATACGCCGCTAGTTAAACTTGAAGCGTTAAATTCATATTCGTGCAGTCCGGCTTCTATCTCTCCATTAACTATCTGCGCTACCTGCTGCCCTATGCTGTTATATATCTTCAACGTTACAAATCCGCTTTTCTCTATACTGAACTGTATTTTTGTAGAAGGATTAAACGGATTTGGATAATTCTTAGCCGCTATGTTTCCAGTATATATTGTAAACGGTGAATCTGTTTCATCAAATACTTTTTTTGTTACGTAATTTGATATTCTCACTTTGCAATTTGTAGAGTTTACGCTTGGAACAAGCCAGCTGTAACACGTAAGCCCGGCTATTGGAGTTTTATTTACTTTGTTCCAGCTAGTTCCTCCGTCAGTTGTATATTCTATCTGAATTGAGCCATAAGCTACGCCTCCGGTCTTTTTCCATTCAATATATTTATATGTTCCAGCTTCCCAATTAGCTTTTGCAGACGGCGAACTGATCGTATAAGAGCCAATAGTTGTTGATTGCGACGTTGTTGTTGCGCTCTGAGGAGCAGAAGTATTAACAATTGTTCCTGCCTGATTTGCCGCTCTTACTCTATAATAATATGTTGTGCCTGCATTAAGGTTTGGTATTGTATAAGACGTTACATCGCCTACCGGAATGCCGCTATATACAATACTTGAACACGAATTGCTTGATCCGGAACCGTTTTCTGCGTCCGCAGAAATTTTGTTTATACTCGCATTATTATCGCTTGTTTTTGGTCTTACGCTTTCAAACGTATTATCTGTGGCTACGTCAAGAAAATACTTTACTGCGGTAATTACCGGAGTCCAGGTAAGCGTTAAACTTACCGGAGTTATAGTTACTACAGTTACAGACGACGTAGCCGGACTTGTTACTACCGTCATAGTATTAGAGTATCCGCTCCTAAGTCCAGCGTTATATGATTTTACTCTGTAATAATATGGCGTATTTGCTGAAAGCCCTGTCACTGGATATGTTGTCGCGTTATTTACCCGCAGACTGTCATATCCTGTAATATGATTGACAAACAAACTATCTGTTGCAGCTTCAAGATAAAAGCTTTTTGCGTTTGTTCCAGCCGAGTCCCAAGAAGCCACAAAGTTTATTGCGTTAACTGATGAAGCTGATAGTATAACAGGTTTTTTAGGAGCTTTTATTATATTAACCAAAGCCGGACCAGATATCTTATAGTCGACGGCTCCGTAAAATGCTGTATCGAATGGAGTAGCAACCAAAATATACTTGCCTGCCGTAAGAGTATAGTTTTTTATTGAAGACAAACTAGCATCGTTTGGATCGTACGGAGCGTCATCGTTAGCAACTATGCCGTTCAATAACGGCTCTGACGGATCAAAGCTGTTGTATAGAAATAATACCGCATCGTTAGACATATTGCCAAGGCTGTCTCTAAAGTCTGCGTTTGTAATTTCTAATGTATAAACGCCAGGCGTAATAACTTCAACACTCTGAGCCGCATAATAATGATTTTCGGTTGAAGGACTCCAATCAGCGGCATAATCAAGAGCATTGCCGGGTATATTCGGTTCTTTATACAAAAGTTCAGTAGAAATTGTATCTGAGTAAACGACGGTTGGGTAATCTAATGTCGTCGTAGTAATTAAATTCGAGTTTGCGCTTCCGATTGAAGCCTTGTAAGCTCTAACTCTATAATAATATGTAGTATTAGCTGTTAACCCTGTTACTGTGCATGTTAATACATTATTAACGTCTAAGTTATTATAACCTGTTACAAAAGCGCTGTCAGTCAATACGTCTAAACGATATCCAGTTGCGCCCGTTACTGCATCCCAGTGCGCCGTAAAACTGTTAAGAGAAATATCCGTTGCAACTGTTGCTACCGGAGCGGAGGGCAGCGTAGCAAAAGTAGAATCAGCGCCTGCTATTGTGCCTGCATTGTTAGTTCCTATCACCTTAAAATGGTATGTAGTTCCAGACGTTAATCCGGTAAGGGCTTTGCTGACCGAAGTATTAGAAGTCCCAGTAACAGGGCTCTGGCTTGCCATAACAGTATCGCCGCAGCTTGTCGTTAGTCCATATGCAAACTTAGCTATAGAACTTCCGCCATTTGCATTAACAATCCCGTTTAAAGTAGCGCCAGTTGTAGTAATAGAAGTAGCGCTTTTTGTGGTTGCAGAAGCGGCAGCAAATGGAGTTGCTACATTTGAAAATGACGACGTATCGCTTTGCCCTACCGAGTTTGTCGCTGTAACAATAAATCTATAAGAGGTCCCGTTTGTTAATCCAGTTACTGTTATAGGGCTGTTAGAACCAGTTGCCGTTATGCCATCAGGAACTGCTAATACAGTGTAATTAGTAATTGGGGTTCCCCCTGTAAAAACAGGCGGCGTAAAAGCTACGCTTGCCGAAGCGTTTCCGGCTGTAGCTGTTCCTATTGTCGGGGCTCCGGGAATAACTGCGATAACTTGAATATTCACGTTAACGGTTGGCGCCGCCAAGTAGGCGCTATCGCCCGCCTGATCTGCATTAATAATACACGTTCCTGCTTTTAAAAAAGTTAACTTTCCGCCGGGAGTGATAGAGCACACGCTTGGAGTAGAAGTAGAAAAAGCAGGCGTAAGCCCTGACGACGCCGTAGCAGTTAAAGTTGGCGAGGTTCCAAAGTTCTGAGCGACAGGAGCGCTAAATTCAATTGTCTGGCTCCCTTTTGGCATTACAGAGTTTGAAGCCCATGACGAATTGCTCGTTCCAGCCGAGTTTGTTGCAGTAACCTTAAATGTATAAGCGATTCCATTTGTTAATCCTGTAACTGTTATAGGACTGGTTGAACCGCTGCCTGTTTTACCGCCAGGAGACGACGTTATTGTATAACCGCTAATTGAAGCTCCTCCATTATAAGATGGAGCCAAAAATGTTACGCTTGCCTGAGCGTCGCCTGCTGTTGCCGTTCCTATTGTTGGCGCGTCGGGAATAACTGGGATAACTTGAATACTCACGGTAACGGTTGGCGCCGCTAAGTAGGCGCTATCGCCCGCCTGATCTGCATTAATAATACACATTCCTGTTTGTAAAAAAGTTAACTTTCCGCCGGAAGTGAGAGAACATACGCTTGGAGTAGAAGTAGAAAAAGTAGGCGTAAGCCCTGACGACGCCGTAGCAGTTAAAGTTAGCGAGCTTCCAAGATCCTGAACGTAAGGAGCGATAAATGTAATTGTCTGACTCTCTTTTAGCATTATGGAGTTTGAGGCCGCTGACGAATCGCTTGTGCCTGCCGAGTTTGTTGCAGTAACCTTAAATGTATAAGCGGTTCTGTTAGTCAATCCTGTAACCGTTATAGGACTACTTGCGCCGCTGACTGTTTTACCGCCGGGAGATGACGTTACCGTATAACTAGTAATAGTAGCTCCCCCGTTAGAAGCCGGAGCAATAAAACTTACGCTTGCAGAAGTGTCGCCTGCTGTCGCTGATCCTATTGTTGGCGCGCCGGGCGCTACAGGCGAAGTCGTAAATGTTACTTCGCCGCCATAAACTGTTCCAGAGTCATTAGTGGCATACGCTCTTACATAATACTTCGTATTGCCTGTAAGGCCTGTCATGCTGGCAGTAAAGGAGCCAGTTGCCGATTTTGCGCCATTATTTACTTTACTGCCCGAAGTGGTTGGCGAGCCGCTTGTGTTCCAACATACTCCGTGCGCAGTTGGATTTGAAGTCCCTAAGTCCGTTACATTTCCGTTGCCGGTAGCAGTTGTTTTGGTTATGCCTGAAACAGCCTGAGTTGTAACCGTTGGAGTTGAATACGTTATTGCCAACTGAGCTGTATTTCCCGGAGTGTGATTATCATCCGCAACAAAATCGAAATAATTGTCGCTTGAGCCGTTGCCCGTAATTATTAATGTTACAGCAACTGCCGACGTCCCAACTTTTGATTTAATATAATTGGTAATATCTATTTCTTTCCATATGCCGGCATCGCCCGCATTAACCGAAACATTTGAAACAACCGTAGCAGGATTAACTAAAGACGCGAAAGTAGAAGTTGGAGCGTTGTCAGTTTGAGCCCAGGAAGTATCATCAGTCGCCGTTATTGTCGCGGTTGGAACGCCCGATACGCCAACAATTTTTAACCGTAGTTTGACGCTTGAAATTACCCCCGCCGAAGATGTCGGCAAAGCAAATTTCAAGGCGGCTTTACAGTTGGAAGTTGCATAAGAGCTGGTTTGGTCGCCTACAATATTTACAACCGAACCATTATCAGTAACCGAACTCATATAAGAAGTTGTATACGCGCTTCCGCCGTTAGATTGATTGTTCGTTATCTGGTTATCTGTATATGCATCCTGAGTTGCAGTAATTGTTGTTTGTGCGTTGGCGTTAGTGCCAAGTAATAGTAAAAAAACAAGCGCCAGCCAGAAGGGAAGCGTTTTCCTTTCGGCTTGTTGAATAAAGTAGCATTTCATCTATTTTTTGTTCCCTTGTGTTTATTTATAGTTTTTTAATTTTCGTTTTTAAGTATTTATTGTTCAATAATTGTACGATTATAGTAAAAGACATAGAGCCTACTAATTATTATCTTTTAAACACGCTATGCGATAAATAACGCGCTTTTAAAACAAGCAGCTCGATTACTATCCTGTTATAAATAGCGTTTAATTTATATATATAAAGTTATGCAAATTTTAATGAAATATGAAGTAGGAAATGAACCATAGTTCACTATCTTGACGCAGATCACAAAAGCAAAATTATGGAATAATTTGAACCCCACCCCTAAAACATCACAAAACTATTAAACGTAGCCTACAAATTAACAAAATCTTTTTTTTCAAGAACGCCGGTTACAGTTCTGGTTATTTCGTCTTTTGTAAAAGGTTTTGCCAAATAATATTGAATTCCCTGTTCAAGGAACCGCTTTTTATCGGCGGACATTGCATATCCTGTAACGGCTACAATAGGAGTATCTTCATACTCTTTCTGTTTTCTAATTTCTTTAGCTGCCTGAAGACCGTCCATTCCAATTCCAAGATTTATATCCATTAAAATTAGTTCATATTCTTGCTGCGACGCCATTTCTATTGCTTCTTCGCCGCTGGAAGCGCGTTCAATAACGCAAACATCTTTTAGGAAACTAAAAACTACTTCGCTATTTATATCGTTATCTTCAACTAAAAGAATCAATGGCAGGCAGGCATCATCTGGTTCCCGTGTAGAAACATCTATTTTCAATAGTTCTTCATCAAGCGGCTGTTCAACAGCTTTTGCCGCCGGGAAGTAAACAATAAATTCCGAACCGACATCTTTTTTGCTTTTTACTTCAATCTTTCCGCCAATAAGCGGAAGCATTTTTTTTACTAAAGCTAATCCAAGACCGCTTCCTTCAAATGATCTGTTTATCCCCTCGCTTATCTGCCTGAATTCTTCAAATATAAATTCCAGATTATCTTCGGATATGCCAATCCCAGTATCTTTAACGCTTAATTTAAGCCAGAGATTATCGCTATCTTCTTTAGGAGAAACTGAAACGGTTATACTTCCATTTTCAGTATATTTTACTGCATTATCTACCAAATTCATTATTATCTGGTTGCATAAACGCTGATCAGTATATGCGGTGATGCTGTCGTCTTCAATGTTAAAATTAAATTTTACCCCTTTATGTTCGGCTGTTTCTATATATTGACCAAGAATATATTTAATCTGGGAACCAAGATAGAAGTGCGTGATATTTATCTGAGTATTATCGGCTTCTAATTCTGAAAGGTCTATAATTGAGTTAAGCGTGGTCATTAAACGCTTACCCGAAATTGATATATTTTTTGCAAATTGAACTAAATAAGGGTCGCTTAGTTCTTCATTTAATATCTGCGACATTCCAAGAATGCCTGTAAGAGGCGTGCGTATTTCGTGATTCATATTAGCTAAAAGAGAAGATTTAAGCTTGCTTAATTCTTCAGCCCGGTCTAAGGCGCGTTTTAGTTCTAATTCAAGCTCTTTTTTGTCGTTAATATCTTCCTTAACCGCTAAATAATTTGTAACGACGCCATTCTCGTTCTTAACAGGAGAAATAAGCGCCGACTCCCAGAAGAATTCTCCGTTTTTCTTTTTGTTTAAGAACTCGCCTCGCCACTCCCTGCCTGAAGAAACAGTTTCCCACAAATTTTTATAGACCTCTTTTGGAGTATATCCTGATTTAAGTATTCCACTTTTTTTACCAATTACTTCTTCAGCTTTAAAACCTGTAACTTTTAAGAATCTGCGGTTTATATACTCTATATTTCCATCAGTATCAGTTATAACGATAGAATTTGAACTCTGGTCTATGGCATGCGAAATTTTCTTAATTTCGTTTTCCGTTTTCATTTTTTCTGTAATATCGGTCAGATATGTATATGAAAGAGATTTTGAACCAAAATTTATATAATGGGAATGACTTTCAACAAATACTTTTTCGTCATACTTATTAATAAATGAGTATACCTGAACAGTTTCTTTTTTCTTTTTTAATTCTTCCCAGCTTTCTATCCAGCGTTCTTTAGTATGCCCGGGATTAACTTCCCAAACTTTTTTACCAGTAATTTCTTCGCGGCTTTTTTTAGCAATTTCGCAGGCTCTGTTATTCATATACAACACAGAACCTGTGTTGTCTACCCAAATAACCGGTTGAGCCGATTTATCCATCACAGTTTCCATAAACAGAAGCTGTTCATCTTTCTTTTTCTGTGCTGAAATGTCAACAACAATACCAAATAACCCCTGAAATCCGCCGGAATCAATTATAGGCTTTGAATAAATATACACAGGGAAGCATGAACCATCCTTTCGTCTGGCTAAATATTCTTTGTTGTCTGTCTCTTTTCCGGATTTAATTTTTGAAATGTTTGATAAAGCTTTTTTAGCGCTTTCCGGCTCTAAAAAATCGAAAATATTGACCCCTTTATGAAAATCGTCTTTATTAAGACCAAACATAGAGTAGGCATATTCGTTAGAGTAGACTATTTGCCACTGAGAATCTGTTTTGAAAACCGTTTGAGGTAAAAGATCAAAAAAACTTTTTAAACGAATCCCTTCATCAGAAGCGTCTTCCTGCTCTTTTTTAGACAAAAGTAAAAGTTCGTACTTTTGCTTAAGCTCCTGAAGCTCTTCTATAAGCGCTTCTTTTGATTTTTGGTGATAGTCGCTCATAATTCCCTATTATAGATAATACACCAATTATATTATCGGAAATATTAGGATAAAGTTTAGAGCGAGAACTAAGATTTTTTCAAAAAAAACACAAATTGAATTTTGTACAGGCAGATTATAGGGAAATTGTTATTTTAACAAAAAAGGCCGTCCCAATTTTACTGGAACGACCGTTAAAAATGAATATTTATTCTTTTATTACTTCATCAAGCAGTTTTGGGATTTCATGTTAAACATAATAATTCCATAATTTTGTATTTTAGACGAATTTTGAAGCTCTGGCGCTGAGCTTGCTATATAGCTGAGTTTACTGAAGCGGAGTCCTGCAAATAAAAAAAACAAAACCTCCAAAATATTTGGAGGTTAAAGAAAACAGAAACGCCGTTAGCGCCGCTTTGAAAGTCTAAGCTTATTTAGACAAAATCATTTTATTTGTAATCATTGTTTTACCTGCTATCATACGGCAGAAATACACTCCGCTTGA
>WSSedL1CaDRAFT_10000929_pt1 | contig 18854 bp, 15 predicted proteins | sample WetSurSL1Cattail_FD_9464 | JGI IMG/M metagenome (IMG submission 9464)
TTTTCTCTTGTCAGTATCTCAAATAACTTGCCGCTTTTACCTCACTTAACTTTTAACTCAATCGGTGTTCGATGAACTAAAGTTTGCGGGGTGCAAATGTAAAACGTAAATTCTTTTCTCGCAAGCTTTTTTTGAACTTTTTTTAGAAACTCTCAGCTCCTTTAAATTCGTTTTTCTTACCAGTCTTTCAGTGAACGTCTGCGTTGTTGCGGGTGCAAAAGTAGCTACTCCTCTCCGTTAAACAATACTTTTTCGGCAGTTATTTTTAACCTTTTTTTTAACTCCCTGAAAATATGAATATTGAATTTTAACTTTTTTACAAATTGTAAGAATTTGGAGTTTTTCTCATGGATGTTTCGCAAAGGTGCGCCAAGAAATCGCAAAGACTCGCGAAGGATTTTTGCTTTAATTAGCACCCCTACTATATATAGTAGAGGATTTTTTCTTCTAAACAACAATCCAATAGCCCTGATAGTAGTGGAAATCCTTGTTTTCTGGGGTTCAGAAAACAAGATTGAAGCGAATAACAGGAAATAGCTACCATAAAAAAAGCTCGCACTATATATAGTACGAGCTTTGCAAACTAAACTGTCCTTCTATTTATTTAGTAGAAAATTTAAAAGCAGTTTTTGTTTTATAAGTTTCTCCTGGATTTAAAACCGTTGTTGGAAAATCTTTTTGGTTTGGAGAATCTGGATAATGTTCTGTTTCTAAACAAAGTCCTGTTCTATGGGCATAGGTTTTTCCATCTCTAGTTGGCAATGTACCATCTAAGAAGTTACCTGTGTACAATTGAATTCCTGGTTCATCAGTAAAGACTTCCATTACCCTTCCGCTCGTTGGTTCGTAAACTGAAGCTGCAAAACGGAATCCTTTGTCTTGATTATTCAACACCCAGCAGTGATCGTAACCTTTTCCTCTTTTCAATTGCTCATTAGCTGCTTCAATATCTTTACCAATAGCTTTTGGAGTTCTAAAATCAAATGGTGTATTAGCTACATCATCTAATTTCCCTGTTGGAATAAGTGTTTCGTCAACTGGAACTAATTTATCAGCATCAATTGTTACTACGTTATCCAAAATAGTTTTTGTAAAATCACCTGAAAGGTTAAAATAAGAATGTTGCGTTAAGTTCACAACAGTTTTCTTATCCGTAGTTGCTTCGTAAAGCACTTCTAAAGTATTATCAGCAGTTAATGTATAAGTTACAAAAACAGTTAGATTCCCAGGAAATCCTTCTTCCATATCCTTACTAAGATACTTTAATTTTAAAGTTGCATTTTCCCCTCCTTTAGCTTCTTCAGCAGTCCATATTACTTTATCATAACCCATTGGACCACCATGTAAGCTGTTTGGCCCATCATTAGCCGTCAATTTATACTCAACTCCGTCTAAAGAAAATTTAGCTTTTCCAATACGATTTCCGTATCTTCCAATTAATGCTCCAAAAAACGGGTTATCTTTAGTATATTGATCAAAATTATTAAATCCAATCACAATTTCTTCTGAAACTCCTGCTTTATTAGGCACTTTTAAAGAAGTAATTCTTCCTCCATAAGTCATAATATCGACTTCCATTCCTTTTTGATTTTTCAGTTTGTAACTGTCAATTTTTTCACCTTTGGCAGTAGTAGCATACTCTGATTTCTCAATAGTAACGCTGTCTTTTTGAACAGCAGCTTGTTCTTGATTTTCTTTCTTATCCCCTTTGCACTGAACAGAAAGTCCGGCAGTAGTAATAACTGTCAATCCTAAAACACAACTTTTTAATAGATTCATAATTTTTTATTTTTATTGGTTAATAGAGAAGTCATAAAGCCAAAAGCTATCTTAACTCTTGACTTTATGACTTAATAAATTTGTTTATAAATAAGATTACAATCTTGTTTGAAAGATATGGTAATATGCTTCATTAGCATTCAAAGTATCTTTGAAACTACGAATTTTAGTATCGTTGTCAATAACTACCAATTCGATTCCAGCGATATCAGCAAAATCTTCCATAAACTCTGTAGTTACTGCTTGACTGTAAACTGTATGATGCGCTCCACCAGCTAAAATCCAAGCTGTAGCAGCAATATCAAGGTTTGGTTTACAATCCCAAAGTACACGTGCAACTGGTAATTTTGGTAATTCAGCCATTGGTTTTACAGCTGTTACTTCGTTAACAATTAAACGGAAACGAGTTCCCATATCTACTAAAGATACATTAATTGCATCTCCCGCAGGCGAATTGAATACCAAACGAGCTGGATCTTCTTTTCCACCAATTCCTAATGGATGTACTTCGCAAGATGGTTTTCCATCTGCAATTGAAGGACAAATTTCCAACATGTGAGAACCTAATACATAAGATTTCTCAGGAGTAAAGTGATACGTATAATCTTCCATGAAAGAAGTTCCACCTTCAAGACCAATGTTCATTACTTTCAAAGCACGAACCATAGCTGCTGTTTTCCAGTCCCCTTCTCCACCAAAACCGTAACCATCCGCCATTAAACGCTGAGTTGCAATTCCAGGAAGTTGTTTCCAAGCGCCAAGGTTTTCAAAAGTATCAGTAAATGCACCAAAACCACCTTCCACAAGGAAAGCTCTTAATCCTAGTTCAATTTTAGCAGCTTCAACTAATGAATTTCTTTGCGCTCCACCTTCTTTTAAATCGGCAGTTAAATTATATGAAGCTTCGTAAACCGCTAATAAATCGTTTAATTCTTTATCCGTAATTTTCTCAATGTGTTTAGTTACATCTGAAGAATCATAACCATTAACTGTAACACCAAAACGAATTTGCGCTTCTACTTTGTCTCCTTCAGTAACGGCAACTTCACGCATATTGTCCCCAATACGAGCTACTTTTAAGTTTTGTAATTCGTCCCAACCTAGTGCAACTCTTGTCCAGTTGCCTAATTTAGTTTGAACTCTTTTATCTTCCCAGTGACCTACAACCACTTTGCGTTTTTTACGCATTCTAGACATGATGAAACCAAATTCTCTGTCTCCGTGAGCCGATTGATTTAAGTTCATGAAATCCATATCGATAGAACTCCAAGGAATTTCAGCGTTGAACTGGGTATGTAAATGACAAATTGGTTTTTTAAGAATACTTAAACCATTGATCCACATTTTTGCAGGTGAAAATGTATGCATCCAAGTAATAATACCAATACAGTTTTTATTGTTGTTTGCTGCCAAACATACATCTGTAATTTGTGATGGTGATTTTACAATATCTTTGTAAACAATTTTTACAGGAATAGCTGATGATGCATCCAATCCTTTTGCAATTTCTTGTGAATGTACCGCAACTTGTCTTAAAGTTTCTTCACCGTATAATTCTTGGCTTCCTACTACAAACCAAATTTCTTTTTGAGAGATATCTATCATGTTTTTTGTTTATGTGTTTAATCGTTTATTTGTTGAACTTTTTATTTATTGAACAGTTTAATCGTTGAACTGCTGAATCGAATATACGATTAAACGATTCGTCGAATAAACTCTTTATTGTCCGTAATAAGAATCTTTTCCGTGTTTACGTTCGTAGTGTTTTTTGATTAGAGAATCCTTCAATCTTGGAGCATTTGGATTAATCAACAAAGTTAAATGTGCCATTTCAGCTACTACTTCTAAAACTTTAGAATTATAAACTGCTTTTGCTGCATTTTTTCCCCAAGCAAATGGACCGTGATTTCCTATCAAAATCATTTCAACTTCCTCATAAGAAAGTCCTTTTTGTTCGAAACAATCTAAAATTTGAATTCCAGTATTGTGTTCGTAGTTTCCTTCGATAAGTGCATCATCCATTGGCGGAGCACAAGGAATATCTTTAGTTAAGTGATCAGCATGAGTAGTTCCAAAAATTGGAATATCTCTTTGAGCTTGAGCCCAAGCTACCGAATAAGTAGCGTGTGTATGCGCAACTCCACCAATGTTTGGCCAGTTTTTGTATAAGTAAGCATGCGTTTTTGTATCTGATGATGGACGCATATTTCCTTCGATAATATTGTTATCAAAATCAACAATCACAATATCTTCAGGTTTTAACTCTTCGTAAGCTACACCACTAGGTTTAATGGCAAAAACGCCATTTTCTCTATCTACTGCACTTACATTTCCAAAAGTATAAACGACTAATTTCAATTCGTTTAATTGCATATTAGCTTCGTAACACTCTTGTTTTAACGCTTGGTATTTTGACATACTACTTGATTATTTTGTTATAGATTCTACAAATTGGGCTAAATCCGAATACGAATCCATCAATTCTTGGTATTTCTCGATTTTATCTGCCTGAGGGAAATATTCACTTTCAAAATCACTTCCCATTTTTTTACTTGCTTCAATCACATTAGGATAAATTCCAGCAGCTACAGCAGCATAAATAGCAGCTCCTAAAGCTGGCGCTTGATCAGAAGCACAAACTTTAATTGGCTTATTCAATACATTTGCCAAAGTTTGCATGATAAATGGTGACTTTCTAGCAACACCACCAATTCCAATCACACTATCAATACGCACACCTTCCTCTTCAAAACGATCTACAATTTTCTTAGAACCAAAACAAATCGAGTTAATTAAGGCTTTGAAAATATGAGGTGCTCTTGTTCCTAAAGATAAATTAGTCATGGCACTTTTTAAACATTGATTTGCATCTGGAGTTCTACGACCATTTACCCAGTCCAAAGCAGTAGGAATACTTTCCGATAATGGAATTGCTTCTGCTTGTTCTGTTAAAGTTTTAATGAAATTAGATTCTACTTCTTCTTTTAATTGTGCTTTTTGCTCTTCAGATAAAATAGCTGAATTGTAAACCAAATTATCTAATGGCCAAGACAAAGTATCTTTAAACCAAGCCAACACATCTCCAAAAGCGGATTGTCCTGCTTCTAAACCAATGTATCCTGGAATCACAGAACCATCTACTTGTCCGCAAATACCTTTTACTGTTTTAGTACCAACTGCTTCTTTTGAAGCAACCATAATATCACAAGTAGAAGTTCCCATTACGCGAACTAAAGCATACTCGTCTATTTTTGCACCAACAGCTCCTGAATGTGCATCAAAAGTTCCAACAGCAATAATAGTATCTGTAGTTAAACCTAATTTTGTTGCCCATTCTTGATTTAAAGTTCCAGCAACAATATCTGAAGTATAGGTTTCATCATATAATTTCCCTCTTAGCTGCGCCAAGTAAGGATGTAATTTTTCTAAAAATTCTACTGGAGGTAAACCATTCCAGTCTTCGTGCCACATTGCTTTATGTCCTGCTGCACAACGACTTCTTTTGAATGTTTTTAAATCTTTATTGTCAATTAACAAATACGTCATTAAATCGCAGTGCTCTAACCAAGTATGAGCTGCATTTCTAACCGCTTCATCTTCGCGAGCAATGTGTAATATTTTTGCCCAAAACCACTCAGAAGAATAAATTCCTCCTTCGTATTTGGTGAAATCTTCTCCACCCCAAGTAGCAGCTAATTCATTAATTTCATTCGCTTCATTAATAGCGGTGTGGTCTTTCCACAAAACCATCATTGCATTCGGGTTTTCAGCAAATTCAGCTGTTAATGCTAATGGTGTTCCATCTTCAGCAACTGGAACAGGTGAAGATCCTGTTGTATCAATACAGATACTTTTTATCAAAAAAGGATCAACCTTACTTGTAGTTACAATATTTTTAATGGTCGATTCCAATCCTTCGATATGATCCAAAGGATGTTGACGGAATTGATTAATGGATGGATTACAATATTGTTTGTTTTTCCATCTCTTATAATGACAAACATCAGCGGCTAATTCTTGGCCGTTTTCGGTATCAATTAATACGGCACGAACTGAATCTGATCCGTAATCTAACCCTATTACATAATTTTTCATCTTCATTTTTTAAAATATGGTTACAAATATAACATAAAATTACATTAAGTGTATGTGTCACACTTCATATAATTTTATTAAAATTTGCTATTTTTTGTTTTAAAAATAAGTCTACTCCTTTTTTCGGAATTTGAAGTTTATTTCATCTTTAATTTCAACACTGCGAAAGAGTAAGCAGGTACAGTTACTGCCGCTTTTTTACCACTTACTTTGTATTGTTTTTCAGTAGGAATAATTTTAGTTGGCTCAGCCAATGTGTTGTAATCATCTAATTTATCATGAGTTAAAACAATCATTTTTCCTTTAGATTCAACACTTTTTCCTGACAAATTAATAACAAGATCTTGTGCATTTCCTGAAGTATTAACTAGTTTTAAAATCAATTCTTTTTTAACTACATCAATCGCAGCAGTAGCATACAAATCATTTTGTCCAGTTAATGGTTTACCATCTTTTGTTATACTAACCACATCCGTACCACGATTGTTTGAATACAACTTTTGAACATAGTAATTTGCTGTACCAAAAGAATTCAAATTATCAAACCAAATCATATCTGGCGCCCATTGATAAGCATCAACATGAGCCATCAAAGGAGCATAAGAAGTCAAATGAACTATATCTGCATTACGTTCTAAACCAGTCATAAATGCAGATTCGGAAAGTGCCGATAGCCAATTATTTTCTTTCATTCCATCTTCAACGCCTTTTGGATGCGCTGCATATTCTCCTGCAAAAATCTTCGGTCCTTTTCTATCATAATTATCATATCGCGCTGCATTTTCTTTAAACCATTCTGGGTTTTTATAAAAATGTTCATCTACGATTTCTGCATTTAATTTTTTCAATTCTTCCCATCCATAATCAAACATTGCTCCATCAGGAGAAGGTCCTGAACCAGAAACGATATTCATGTTTGGGTATTTTGATTTTATAGCTGCTGCAAAAACCTTGTATCTTTCAATATACTGTGGTCCCCATTGTTCGTTTCCAACTCCTATAAACTTCAAATTAAATGGTTTTGGATGTCCCATATCAGAACGTAATTTTCCCCATTTGGTAGTTACAGCTCCGTTAGCAAATTCAATCAAATCCAAAGCATCTTGAACATAAGGATCTAATTCTTCCATTGGAACCAATTCTCCTGTATTGTACTGACAAGCAATTCCACAGCTTAAAATTGGCAACGGCTCTGCTCCTACATCTTCTGAAAGTTGGAAATATTCAAAAAATCCTAAACCAAATGACTGAAAATAATCTGGGGCTTGTTTGTCTTTAAATTCCACATTCCATCTATTAATCATGGTCTCTCTGTTTTCAACAGCTCCTACGGTTTTTTTCCATTGGTATCTGTTTTCCAAAGTTCTTCCTTCAACAATACATCCACCAGGGAAACGTACAAATCCTGGTTTTAAATCGTATAATAATTGAACAATATCTTTACGCAAACCATTTTTTCTGTTATTCCAAGTTTCTTGTGGAAATAACGAAATCATATCTAAATCAATAGTTCCTGTTCCTTCAAAAGTGATTTTCAACTGCGCCTTTGCTTCTGTTGCTGTGGGTGTGATTACTGCCGAATACTCTTTCCAGTTTGTAGAAGATGGAACAATAGTAGTTTCTCCTAAAACTTTTTTGTTAGCATCAATAAATTGTACAATTATTTTTTTAATTGCATTATCATGATTAGCTGCCATCAAAGAAAGATTGTATTTTGCATCTTTCTTAATTCCCATTCCTCTAAATCCTTCATTGATTATTTGGTAGCCTTTATCATTATTGATGATAATTCTACAAAAATCAGGATTGTTTTTATTTTCTGAAGTACGCATCGGAGTTGCTATACCAGAATCTTTATTAAAGGAATGCACATTGCTATTGGGTTGCAACCATCCCATAAGTGGAGTATCAAATCCAAAAGTTCTATTCTTAACCATTTCGGCATACAAACCTCCATCAGCTGCAAAATTGATATCTTCAAAAAAAACACCATACATTGTTGGTTGAATTTTAGTAATCGATTTGCTCAAATCAACTTCCAAATTTGTTTTCTGGGCTGTTGTCAAAAAACCACTAAGTAGCAAACCACAAACGGCACTTTTTGTTATCACATTTAACCTCATTTCCTTTTCTTCTTAATTATTTATTGAAATTTTATCTTAGGGTATTTCGCTATGAATTGGATTACTGATCTATAGAATCTTTTAAGATAATAAACAGAAATAGCTCCTACTGCAAACAAAATCAATGAAAATCTAAACTTTTATAAAATCTATTTCTTTCCTTCTAACATCACAACAGAAAATGCTGGAATAGTAATTTCTAATTTTCCTTTGGCATTTTTAAATCCTTTGAATTCTTTAGGTTCAATTGCATTTGGTTTGTCAAATGAATTGTAATCTTGTAATTTTTTAGAAGTCAAAATAGTTCCAGTAAAGTTTTTCAAACCAAGTTCAGCTAAATCAACTTCAATTTTGTTCTCTTTTTTAGCATCAATATTTACTAATGAAATATGAACTAATCCGCTTTTATCTTTTGAAGCAGAAGCTGAAATAGCCGGAAGTGTTTTTCCTTCATAAGTATAATCTGGAGATTTGAAAGCAACTGGCAACAACTCGGCATCTTGATGTACGCGGAACATTTTCATGATGTGGTATGTTGGCGTTTTAATCATTTTGGCTTTGTCAGTCAAAATAACGGCTTGTAATACATTCACACATTGCGCTAAATTAGCCATACGAACTCTATCTGCATGATTATTGAAAATATTCAATGTTGAACCTGCTAAAACCGCATCTCTCATAGTATTTTGTTGGTACAAAAATCCAGGATTACTTCCTTTTTCTACTTCATACCAAGCTCCCCATTCGTCAACCATCATCGCTACTTTTTTCTCAGGATCGTATTTGTCCATAATAGCCGAATGTTTGGTAACATATTCTTCCATTTTTAAAGCCGAAGTCATCGTTTGAAAATATCCATCTTCATTAAAATCAACTGCATCTCCTTTTTTAGACCAATTGATTACTGCATAATGATGCACTCCAACTCCACCCAACATATTTAATGGAATATTTTTCATCAAAACTTCTGTCCAATTGTAATCGCTACCATTAGCTCCAGAAGCAATACGCGTTAAACCACCCGTATTTTCCCAGTCAGACATGAAAGTGGCAAATTTTCTATATTCACCAGCATAATATTCTGGAGTCATATTTCCACCACATCCCCAAGCTTCATTTCCAATTCCCCAAAATTTTACTTTCCAAGGTTCAGTTCTTCCGTTTTCCTTACGTAAATCACTCATTGGACTTTTTCCAGAAAAATTAGTGTATTGAACCCAATCAGCTAATTCCTGAACGGTTCCACTTCCTACATTTCCCGATAAATATGGTTCAGCCCCTAGTAATTCACACATATTTAAAAAATCGTGTGTACCAAAACTATTGTCTTCAGTTACCCCACCCCACCAAGTGTTTACAATAGTTGGTCTATTTTCTCTTGGTCCAATACCATCTTTCCAGTGATATGTATCAGCAAAACAACCACCTGGCCATCTTAAATTTGGTATTTTCAATTCTTTTAAAGCTTCAATAATGTCATTTCTAACTCCTTTTGTATTTGGAATTTTTGATGTATCACCTACAAAAAAACCTCCATAGATACTTCTGCCCAAATGCTCAGCAAAATGTCCATAAATATTTTTGTTAATAGTAATAGGTTTTTCAGCCTTTTTAATACTTAAAATTGTGGTTTCTTTTTGCGAAAAAATAAGTTGACTACAAAAAGTTAATGTTAATAATAAGAACATATTTTTTTTCATTCTAATTCAGTTTTTTTGATTGATTATAAGTGTGTCTTTGACATTTGTAAATATAATTAAAATAAAAGGATTAAAACAAACTAAAAATCAGAAATAAAATCGAAACACTCCTCTATTCATTGACCTAATTGAGGACTAAAAGAATTGAATCCCGTAAAATAAATTGGAAATAAAATGTAGCCTAAAATTCAGCTGAGTTAAAAATTTGCATTATTACTAAGCATATTAAACAAAAACACTTTTTATTTTATAGAAAAATGAAAATTAATTAAATTATGATACTTTTTCGGAAGTGAGTATATTTACCCAAAAATATTCAATTAATGATGTTAAATAATTATAGCACCGAAGACAAAGTCTTATTATCAGTCGATTGTATCATTTTTGGTTTCGACAGTGAGGGCTTAAAAATCTTATTAATCAAGAGAGATTTTGCTCCCGAAAAAGGAAAATGGTCTTTAATGGGTGGTTTTTTAAAGAAAAGCGAATCTTTAAATGGTGCTGCAATTCGAGTTCTTAATCGCTACACGGGGCTTCAAGATATTTATATGGAGCAACTTTATGCGTACAGCGAAGTAGATCGTGACCCTGTGGACCGAACCATTTCGGTAGCTTTTTATGCACTTATTAATATAGAAAATCACAATACAGCTTTAATACAAGACCATGAAGCTCAATGGTTTAGTATTTCCAAAATGCCTCATTTAATTTTTGACCATAACGAAATGGTGATTCATGCCATAAGAAGATTGCGCTACCGAGCTTCAACAAAGCCAGTAGGTTTTGAACTTTTGCCAGAAAAATTTACCATGCGTCAGTTACTCGAATTGTATGAAGCTATATTTGACAAAGAATTAGACAAAAGAAACTTCATAAGCAAAATCAATTCTTTAGATATTCTAGTAAAACTGAATGAAAAAGATATGCTCTCGTCAAGAAAAGGTTCCTATTTATTTAAGTTTGACAAAGAAAAATACGATGCTAAATTACTGAATCACTTTGTTTTAAACTTATAATTCAAATTTTATTTTATTTTTTAAATTACATAAAAAAAACCGTCTCAATGAGACGGTTTTCTTGTTTTTAGTTTGTTTTAGTTCAATTTTACAAGATGTAATCCGTATTAATAAAGTTTGATTCTTTACTATTCAATAATTCTTGTAATATTTCGTTATTGTATGCATTGTCTTTAGAAGCTACAAAAGTTCTAATAGAGAATGAACGTAAAGCATCAAAAACGCTTAATGTTCCTACTGCTGAATCTTTACGTCCTGTAAACGGATACACATCTGGTCCACGTTGACAAGAACTATTTAAGTTCACTCTACATACTAAATTCACTAAAGCATCAATAAGCGGTGCAATAGTTTTAATATTTTTACCAAATAAACTTACTTGTTGTCCATAGTTAGACTCAGCCATATCGTTCAATGGTTCTTGAATATCTTTAAAAGTCATAATTGGCACTACTGGTCCAAATTGCTCTTCGTGATAAACACGCATTTCTTTGTTTACTGGGAATAAAACTGCTGGAAAAATATAGTTAGCAGAATGTTGTCCTCCTTTTTGATTTAAAATTTGAGCTCCTTTAGCAGTAGCATCATCAATTAAATCTTGTATGTAAGCTGGTTTTTCAGCTTCTGGAAGTGGTGTCAATGAAACTGATTTATCCCAAGGATTTCCAAAAATCAATTCATCTACCTTTTGAGAGAATCTTTTATTAAACTCTTCAGCAATTGATTCATGAACATATAGAATTTTCAAAGCCGTACAACGTTGTCCATTGAAAGATAAAGTTCCTGTAATACATTCAGAAATTGCCAAATCTAAATCGGCGTCTGGTAAAATAATCGCTGGATTTTTTGCTTCCAAACCTAAAACTAGACGCAATCTGTTTTTGTTAGGATGTTGGTCTTGCAATGCTATTGCAGATTTACTATTTCCAATTAAAGCCAAGATATCTACCACTCCAGATTTCATAATTGGAGAAGCAATTTCTCTACCTCTACCATAAACGATATTGATAGCACCTTTTGGAAAACTTGCTTTAAAAGCTTCTAATAAAGGTGAAATTAATAGTACTCCGTTTTTAGCTGGTTTAAAAATTACTGGATTCCCCATTATTAAAGCAGGAATCAATAATGAAAAGGTTTCATTTAAAGGATAATTGTACGGCCCTAGACACAATACAACTCCAATAGGTCCTCTTCTAATCATTGCATTTACGCCTTGACTTTTGGTAAAATGAGCATTACTTCTGTCTAATTCTTTGTAATGTTCAATAGTATCGTAAATATAATCTACTGTTCTATCGAATTCTTTTTCAGAATCACCTAATGATTTTCCAATTTCCCACATCAACAACTTCACTACTTCTTGACGAGTAGTTTTCATTTGTGCAACGAAATTTTCCATACATTTAATACGATCCGCTACTTTCATAGTAGGCCATAAACCTTGACCGTTATTAAATGCATTTTTCGCTGAATTAGCAACTTCGTCTGCTTCTTTTTCTCCCATAAAAGGGATTGTTCCTAATAATGTAGGAGCATATTCTTCGGTAGAAGAAATAGTAGAAAAAACTTCAGTTGTTTTTCCTGTCCATTTTTTTAATTCTCCGTCAACTAAATAAGTATCTTGGTGTAATAATGTTTTAATCTGAAATTCTTCTGGAATTGAATTCATCTAGTTTTAATATTTTAGTTTGTATTAAAAAATGTATTAGTAATTTAAGGAGCAACTACTTCTCCATCCCAATCTAACATACCACCTAATAAATTATAGGCATTATCAATTCCTAATTCATTCATAATCTCGCAAGCCTTTGCACTTCTTGCGCCAGAACGACAATAAACATAGTAATTTTTACTTTTATCTAAGTTCTCTATTTCTGAAATAAAACCTTGACCTTTATGAATATCAATGTTTATTGCATTAGGAATAATCCCTTCGTCACATTCGTCTTCCGTTCTTACGTCTAAAATCACTGCATTGTCATCTGCTTCGAGTTGAGCAATCCAATCTTCTTGTGTTAAATTCATAATAATGTTGTGTTTTTTTGTAAATTTACAATGTTTTTACAAAAAAACAGCCCTCTAAATTTGATTTAAGAAATAATTTAAAGAAAACGTTTTAGTGCAATTACAATAATCAACGAAACTTGCAATCCCTTAATTTTTTGTTAAAGATTACCATTTTATTACCTTGATAAATGTAATATCTGCAATTTAGCATTTGTAGTTTGAGTAAATTATTCTTAGAAAAACAGCCAACAACTATCCTCTTTTTTTAATTACTTTTACCAAAGTCTTATAATTTTACCCAAAAAACCGATATATTAATAAGATATCGATTTAAAAAACAACAATCATGTCAGAAGAAATAATTGCACTAAAAAATGCTTTCCCTAATTTCTCAAATGAGCTCATTCAAGAAATCGAAAGTAATGCTACGATACAATCTTTTAAGTCGGGGGATGTTATTATGCGAACAGGGCAATACATCAAAAATACCATTTTGATTCTTAAAGGACAATTAAAAATATACCGTGAAGGCGAAGATGGCGAAGAGTTTTTAATGTATTATTTACAGCCTGGACAAGCCTGTGCTATTTCATTAATTTGTTCAACAAAAAATCAAACCAGTCAAATAACCGCTAAAGTAGTGGAAGATGTTGAAGCCATAAGTATTCCGCTTGCTTTAATGGACAAATGGATGATGAACCACCGTTCTTGGTACGAATTTGTAATTTATACGTACCGAACTCGATTTGAAGAAGTTTTAGAAGTCATAGATAATATTGCTTTTAGAGCTATGGATGAACGTTTGGAATTTTATTTAAAACGTCATGCTAAAGCTTGTGGTTGTAAAGAAATCAATCTATCCCATCAAGAAATTGCTACCGAATTAAATACTTCTCGTGAAGTAGTTTCTCGCCTATTAAAAAAAATGGAACAACGCGGTTTAGTTCATTTGCACCGAAACCAAATTGAATTAGTAATCTAAAATTGTCCCGTGTGACAAATGTTACTGTGGCTAGCCGAAATACTTCTAACCTTTGTAAAAAAATACAACTATGGAATATATCGGATATTTTGCTTCAATTATAATTGGGCTCTCATTAGGATTAATTGGCGGAGGAGGCTCTATACTTACTATTCCTATTTTGGTTTACTTGTTTAAAGTCGATCCAGAACTTGCGACTAGTTATTCGTTATTTATCGTTGGAACAACAGCCTTATACGGTGGATACAGTCATTACAAACTAGGGAATTTAAAATTAAAAACAGCGCTGTACTTTGCCATTCCCTCTATTTTTTCGATATTAATTATTAGAGAAGTTATTTTTCCGCAAATAGCTTCCACTCTATTTACTGTTGCTTCTTATGCCGTTTCAAAAAATTTATTAATCATGATTGTTTTCGCTATTCTAATGATTAGCGCTTCGATATCAATGATAAAAAAGAACAAAACTGAAATTACAAACGCTACAACCAATTACACTCAACTTGCTTTTGTTGGTTTTTTGGTTGGGATTGTAACTGGATTTTTAGGAGCTGGAGGAGGATTTTTAATTATTCCTGCTTTATTGTTCTTTGCTAATTTACCAATGAAACAAGCCGTAGGAACTTCGTTATTGATTATTTTTATCAACTCGACTATAGGTTTTGCTGGCGATCTGTACCTCAACACTCCTATCGATTATGAGTTTTTACTATTGATTTCTGCCATGGCATTTATCGGAATGTTTATTGGAATTTATCTTTCTAAAAAAATAGACGGAAACAAACTAAAACCTATTTTTGGATGGTTTGTATTGGTAATGGGAATTTATATTATTGCGAAAGAGGTTTTCTTTTAATTTTTTCAACCACAAAGAACACAAAGCTTTCGCAAAGTTCATAAAGTAAAATGTTTAACCGAAAATTATGCAAATTAGCACAAATTATTTCTTAAATATCTACTTTCAATTGTCAAGATGTTTTTATACTAATCTATTTTACATCTATTTCTAATTTGTTTGGATTTTGTCTGGTATCAAAAACAGTAATAATCTCTATTTCATTTTTAACGCTGATAATTCTATAATAAAAAGTAGTTTGTTTTGTAATTACGCATTTATAAAGTCCTTTATATTTTGAAGACTGAGGACAACTTTCAGGTTGAACTGAAATCTGATTAACTTTAGAAGTAAACTTTTTTATAAAATCATTTCGAACTTTTAAATTCCATTTTTCTAACAGGTAATCATTTAATTGCAAAAGCTTGCTTTCTGCTAGTTCTGATAAAAAGACTTTCATTTAAGAAATCTTTTTCAAAAAATCTTTGAATTCAATTCTGTTACCTTTATTTAATTCTTTAATTCCTTTTTCTATTTCTTTTTGCTCTGGCAAACTTAACTCTTCCCAAAAATCAACAGTTTCCTTTTGAATAAAATCTTTAATTTTTTCAATGAATTTATCATTCTCAATATTGAGAATCATTTTTACTAATTCGATTTTTGAAGTTTGACTATCCATAGCTATTATTTCTTAACTTCAAAGTTACAAAAATTAATATTTTAATTAATTCAAGCTCAGAATATTTCTCATTTTATATTTCAATATCTCAACCTCAATATTTCTTAATGCTCCCCATACCCCACATCATCCATTTTTCCATTGAACACTTTGTATTGAATAATGAAATAACCAATTACTAAAGCCAAAGCAATAGCAAACCAATAGACTCCAACCGACAAAGCATATTCGCCATTGGCAACATTATAAATAGTCAAAGAAGGATTAACCGTATTAGTGGACGGTAAAACTTCTGGAAAAATAGAAGCCGTTGTTGAAGTAAATCCACCAACAAGGAAAAGACTAGAAAACAAAAATCCTGTTCCGTCTTTTTTAAACGTTCTTACTCTGAAAAGACCAAACAAGCCTACAAACGTAATCAACGGAAATATAAAGAGAATTGGATTATCAATAAAGTTATGAAACGGTTCTTTTTCAATGATATGCCAAACCGATAGCGAAACAATTACCAATACTAACAACACAAAATTCATTTTATAAATCATTTGTTTTAACTGACCATTCAACGATGAATTGGTTTTATAAATAATCCAATTGGCACCATGAATCATCAAAGCGACTACACTCACCACACCAAGAAAAAGTGTAAACCAATCGATAATTCCGAGTTCGCTAGCTACTGGACTCAAAGTAGGATTCCATAAAGGCAAGAAGAAAAAATGAGGTTCTTGAGTAGAAACACCATTCACTACCATTCCTAGATTTACTCCTCGAACAACATTTCCTAAAGCCATTCCGAAAAACAAAGCCAGTAATAAACTTGCTATTCCAAAAGCTTTGTCCCAAACCGCTTCCCACATTGAATTGTGGATTTGTCCTCGCAATTCTAATCCTACTGCTCTAAAAATGAGCAACCACAAAATCATCATTAAAGGCAAATAAAACCCACTAAAAGAAGATGCATACAAGGTAGGAAAAGCATAAAACAATACACCTCCTCCAGCAATTAACCAAACTTCATTGGCATCCCAAAAAGGACCAATAGCATTCGTAATTGCTTTTTTATCTTTCTCTGTTTTGGCAAAAAATAAATGAATAATTCCTGCTCCAAAATCATAACCATCAAGTACTAAATAAGTAGCCAAAATGCCAATTAATACAACATACCAAAAGAATTCCATAGTTTATTTTTTTACTGGTTCTGGACCGTGATAAATAATTTTTCCAACTAAAATAGCAAACAACATTCCTAACAAGGCATATAAACCTACAAATCCCATCAAGGTAAACAAGGTATTTCCTGAGGAAACTGTTGGCGAAGCACCATCAACAGTGCGCAATAAATCATATACTAACCAAGGCTGTCTTCCTAATTCGGCAGTATACCATCCTGTAATGTTAGCGATGTAAGGAAATGGCATCAGGAACACAAAAGACCATAAAAGCCATTTGGTTTGAAACAATTTATTTCGAGTCAATTGGAAAACTGCCAATACCATAACTCCAATAAATAACGTACCTAAACCTACCATAATGTGATAAGCATAATACAATCCAGAAATATTGGTTGGATGTACATCTTCAGGAAAATGATCCAAGCCTTTTACTTCGGTATCCCAGTTGCCATAAGTTAAAAAGCTCAAAACATTAGGAACTGCTATTTTATTATCTAATTTTTTATCTTTTACATCAGGTTGTCCAATAAGAACAATTTCTGCTCCTTTTTCTTCCGTATGAAAAATTCCTTCCATAGCTGCAAAAGTTACAGGTTGGTGTTTCACTACGTTTTTAGCTAACAAATCCCCTGTTGGCACGGCAACAATAATACTAGAAATCAATCCGAAAACGACTCCTGTTTTCAAAAATAATTTTCCGTAAGAAACATTTTTATTTAGCAAAATATAAAAAGCTCCAATTCCTGCTACCACAAAAGAACTGGTAACCATAGAAGCTGCTTGATTGTGCAAATACGACGGCCACAACCAAACATTGGTAAACAAAGCTGAGAAATTAGTCAGTACAAACTTTCCGTTTTCCAATACTTCATAGCCTACAGGATGCTGCATCCAGGAATGTGTTGCAATAATTAAAAATCCGCTTGCCCAAGATCCCAAACAAATCAATAATCCTGTTACAAAATGCCATCGATGACCGAGGATTTTTTCTCCGAAAATAAACATTCCTAAAAATGACGATTCCAGAAAGAAGGAAAACATACCTTCCATAGCTAAGGTTTGACCAATAATCCCACCGGTGAGTTCAGAAAATTTAGCCCAATTGGTTCCAAATTGAAATTCCATTGGTATTCCAGTTACCACTCCCATAGCAAAATTGAGTGCAAAAATTCGCATCCAAAAATGAGTTGCTTTATTGTAATGAGGATCATTTGTTTTTAGAAATTTCCATTTAAAATAAACAATGATTAATGAAAGTCCCATTGTTAATTGCGGAAATAAATAGTGAAAAGTAATGGTAAATGCAAATTGCATTCGATCATAAAAGAGCATTTCTTCCATAGGAAAGGAGTTTTTTTGATAGCACAAATTTAACTCAAATGCTTTGAAAAGCCTTATAAAAAGTACTGTTTTAATTTGCTTTTTTACTATTTTACACAAAAAACACAATTAGAATTCTTTATGTAACTTTAGTCACCAGATACCCCTGATGTAAACTTTATCTTTGGTACATCAAATTAAAAATAATGATTATGAAAATTGAACAAATATATACTGGATGCTTAGCTCAAGGTGCTTATTACATAACTTCAAATGGTGAAGCAGCAATTATTGACCCTTTGCGCGAAGTACAACCTTACCTAGATCGTTTACAGCGCGATAATGTAAAACTAAAATACATTTTTGAAACGCATTTCCATGCCGATTTTGTTTCGGGACATGTTGATTTAAGCAAAGAAACAGCTGCAGCCATTGTTTACGGACCAACTGCTAATCCTGAATTTGAAGCTATTATAGCTGAAGATGGTCAAGAATTCAAAATTGGTAAAATAAAAATAAAAGCATTGCACACTCCCGGGCATACTATGGAAAGTACTACTTATTTACTAATTGATGAAAACGGAAAAGAACACGCAATTTTCTCAGGAGACACTTTGTTTATTGGCGATGTAGGCCGACCAGATTTGGCTCAAAAAGCAGCTCACATGACTCAGGAACAATTGGCGGCAACCTTATACCATTCTTTAAGAGATAAAATTATGACATTGCCCGATGATGTAATTGTATATCCTGCTCACGGTGCTGGAAGTGCTTGTGGGAAAAACATGAGTAAGGAAACCGTTTCTACTATTGGTAACCAAAAAGCAACCAATTATGCATTAAGAGCCAATATGACCGAAGACGAATTCATTAAGGAAGTAACCGATGGATTATTGCCTCCGCCAGCTTATTTTGGTATGAACGTAGCGATGAACAAGCAAGGTTATGAAAGTTTTGAAAGCGTTTTAAACCAAGGGATGCAAGCAATTTCTGCTACCGATTTTGAAGCAATTACCGAAGAAACGGGTGCTTTAATACTAGATACCAGAAAAAATTCGGAGTTTGCCAAAGGTTTTATTCCGCAATCCATTAATATTGGAATCGAAGGTGATTTTGCTCCTTGGGTAGGTGCTTTAATTGCCA
>WSSedL1CaDRAFT_10000930_pt1 | contig 18840 bp, 14 predicted proteins | sample WetSurSL1Cattail_FD_9464 | JGI IMG/M metagenome (IMG submission 9464)
ACAGGCGAATTTTTCGCCCAAAACAGATCACTTCGTTCCGCCCTTCGGGCTCCACTTCGTGATCTGTTTCAATTCCATTTACACAAACTATTTTACACTCCCTACTTTTATCGTGAAGCGCCGCCATAATGCGACGCTTCACGATAAGCTTAATTGTATAAACTTTGGTGTCTTTTATGAAAAATACTATTTTTTATTTCTTTACATTTTTATTAATTGCGTTTTCTTCACTCGCCTATTCCCAAACTCCAAAATGGATTAATTATACACATAGTACTATTGTTACGGCATTTGCAAAAGAAGGGAATTTACTTTGGATAGGAACTGATAAGGGGCTTATAAGTATAAATCAGCTTACAGGAGAGAAAAAATGCGACGATGAATGGAATTCTGGACTGCCAAATAATCGGGTAATTTCGATTGCCATCGATAAAGCCGGAAATAAGTGGATTGGAAGTTATTGTGGAGAAGGCATAGCTAAATTTGACGAAACAAATTGGACTGTATAAAATACCACAAATTCAAACTTTGTTGGCCATCATATTAATTCAATCTCTATTGATACTATCGGAAATATTTGGATTGGAACTGGGGTTGAAGGATTAATCAAATTTGATGGAGTAAACTGTACTATTTATAATAAATCAAATTCAAACTTACCCGATAACTATATTAGTTCTATAATTATTGATCATTCTGGAAATAAATGGATTGGAACAAATGGTGGCGGTTTGGTAAAATTTGACGACAAAAACTGGACAATCTATAATACAACAAACTCTAAGTTATCAGATAATTTCATCAGCTCTATAGCAATTGATTCAGTCGGTAATAAATGGATCGGAACTTATAGTAACGGAATAGCTAAATTTGATGATAAGAACTGGACAATTTACCGTACCTCAAATTCAGGATTACCTGATAGTATGGTTAATTCAATTACAATAGATACATCAGGAAATAAATGGATTGGAACATGGGGAGGTGGATTAGCCAAATTTGATAATAAGAATTGGACTGTATTTAATTCTTCAAATTCAAAACTGCCAACAAATTTTGTTTACACTGTAGTTGCTGATAATATAGGCAATAAATGGATTGGGAATTACTCAGGCGATTTAGTCAAGTTTGATGGAACTAATTGGACTGTTTTTAATAGAACTAATTCTGGGTTACCTGATAATAATATTTGCTCAATAGCCATAGACTCTATTAATAATAAGTGGGTTGGAACAAATGAAGGAGGACTAATTAAATTTGATGATAAAATCTGGACTGTTTACAATACAACAAATTCTGGAATATCGTCAAATTATGTTTATACTATTGTCATAGATATGGCTGGAAATAAATGGCTTGGCGGTAATTGGCTAACAAAATTTGATGATAAAAATTGGACTGTTTACAATGCGACAAATTCAAAGTTATCTGACATTACAATTACTGCAATAGCAATAGACGCAGCTGATAACAAATGGATCGGGAACAAAACAGGCCATTTAATTAAATTTGACAATACAAACTGGACTGTTTATACGCTTTTAAATCCAGCAATTACTTCTATTGATATAACATCATTAGCAATAGATTCAGATAATAATAAGTGGATTGGCACAGATGAAGGAAGCATCGCCAAATTTGACGGTGCCAATTGCTCTGTTTATTATTATGCAGAAAGCCCTGTTTTCCCATTCCCAAATACAAACTCAATTGTAATTGATTCTTTCGGAAATAAATGGATTGGAACAAGTAGCGGTTTATTAAAATTTAACGGTAGTTGGACTTTATATTCTACTACAAATCCTGGATTACCAAGCAATTGGGTGAATTCAACAATAATTGATAAAAACGGGAATAAATGGATAGGAACTTCTACTGGTTTATGTGTTTTTAACGAAAACGGCGTTGTATCTGGGATACAAGAAAAACCTGACAATACCGTTAGTAGTTATTCTCTTAAACAAAACTACCCTAACCCGTTTAATCCATCGACTATAATTAATTACGAGTTAAAAACGGCGGAGTTTGTTACACTTAAGGTTTATGATGTTTTGGGCAGAGAAGTCTCTACGCTTGTAAACAGCTATCAGAACGCAGGCGCGCACAAAGTTAATTTTAACGCTTCCGCGCTTGCAAGCGGAGTATATATTTACAGCATCAGCGCTGGCTCTAAATTATCCGAATCCCGTAAAATGATTTTGATTAGGTAAAAATTATTACGCAGAAATCTTAGAGACGTATTGTCATTCCCACGAAAGTGGGAATCTAAGCGAAAATGAAGATAATAAATATTTTGGAGAACAAAATATTTATCCATTTTTTCATCCCCAAAATTACGAATGAGTATTAAAACAATTTTATGATAATTTATTTCATCAACTGTTGGCAAAAACTTGATCAAAAATATTTTTATTTTTGATGAAAATTGCTGGATTACAAAACTTTAATAGGAATAGTATTATGATGACAAGTAGACAATGCGAAATTGCAGCAGAATCATATGCGGCTTATTTATTAGCGCAAGCTGGTTATGATGTTCTTATTCAATATGGCGCAAATCAACCTCTTTATGATTTAATTGCTAATAAAGGAAAACGCTTTTTACCCATTTCTGTAAAAGGAAGTCAAAATGGTGCATGGCCATTAGCAGTTAAATTCAAAAAAAATAGCCCTACTTATCACGATGCAATTGATAGATGGTTGGAATCCCAGCATAGTTATATTATTTTTATATTTGTCCAATTTAAGGATGTCACATCAGGAACTTCTCCAAGAGCTTATATAGCTCGACCTAAAGAAATAGCGAAATATATGAAAACACAATGCGATGGTCGCGGTCATGCCTCATTACAAGAAGATTGTAAAAAAGATCATCCTAATTCTATATATAGTCATAAAATTCCAAATAAATGGAAGTTCCTGCAAAAAAGTATTGACTCATTAAAATAAAAAAAATGTTTTACAAATTATAGCTCCCCGTTTCCGTGGATATGACATATTTGGCTGAATTGTCAGGTTGACGCATTGACGCATTGACGGATTAAAAAGTTAACAAAGGCCATCATAGTTTTGTTTTTAGTTTTTTATAATACAGATATGTATTTATTTGGTCACATCTCGACCGTGACCGCCGAGATGAAGAAAAGCGGGTATAATATTTTTTTATTAAAACTATATTTTTTTTTACAGATAACATTAACGCCGGCCGCCTGAATATTTTTAAGCGGCCGTTTATTTTTTCTTAGAATACTGATATACGCATTTAACAGAAACGGTCGGCTGATTATCTTTGTTCATGGTAATAGTCTCAATGACATTTCCATTTACATCGTAATAAGTTAAATGATGCGCGGACATTTCTCCCCTCTCGTTATATTTTATATCCTCTACGCAATTGCCTTTGGCGTCGTAAACAAATTCGCTCCGGTAAAAAACATTATCGCCAGAATCGGAATCTATTTCTTCAATTAGACAATTCTTTGAGTCGTACTTGTAAATATATTTTGTCTGAATAGAATTATCCGCATGAGTAACTTTTTCCGCTATTTTGTTTTTTGCAGCGTCATATTCCCTGAAAATTTTTGACGTTAATTGATTTTCGTTATTATACCATTCGTCTTCAATTCGGTTTTGTTTGGAATCATATTTATAGATATAGCGCGCCTGTTGACGCTCGTCTTTTAACCAGATGACTTCCGTTTCATTTCCATTATTATCATATTTATAATAATAATTATCAACTCCGCCGCCCGGATTATTTTTAATTTCTTCAGTAATATTGCCTAATGTGTCGTATTTATAAATATGGTTTTCAACTGCGCCTGTAGGCTTGAAGTAGTTAGTTTGAATTTTGCGGTTATTTTTATCGTATGAATATAAATATTTACTTACGGAATCTTTTCTGCTTGTTCTTACTTCCTCAATAAGGTTGCCGTTCCCGTCGTAATTATAATCTGCTTTAGCTATAGTAACGCCCTTTAAGCCAAACCATATTTCGCTTAGTGGATTGCCATTATTATTATAAGTAGTTTTTGCGCTTAAAAAGCCTTTATCATTTGGCCGTACAAGCTGATAAGTATACTCTTCTTTGGCTTTTATGCCAAGAGTTTTAATTTTTTCAGATGCTTTATCTTTTGTTTTTCCAGAAGGATAAGCAAATGTAGAAAAGACGACAATTACAGAAAATAATAGTAAAATAACAGATTTATTTTTCATAATGTTAGCATATTGAGAAATTTTATAATAATTTATAATTTGGTAATCAGCAATAATTTGCAATTGTTTTAAAATAAATAATTTTTCTGGAATTAACTACGGATTAATCCTGTTCATTAAAAAACACGGCAACTAAATAATTCAAAAACAATTCAGTAATCCGATTTATGATTTTTCAAAAATCAAATAAATTATTCATTAAACATTCTTGCGTAATTGCATTTTTTGCTCTATTCTGCGTCTTTTTCTCTCCAATACATAATTATCTTGGTTATACGGCAGGCGCATTATTACTGGCTGGCGTATTAGCAGGCGGATGGTTTTTTGGCGTTTGGGGCGGAGTAATATATGGTTTTACTCCAATAATAATCAACCTCGTTTTTTACAGCAGGTATACCGGTTTATCCCTCAGAGATACTTTTTTTATGAGCCTTCCCGCTTATTTGGTTTCTATTCTTACCGGAGCCCTAACAGGAATAATCAGCGATATTTTAATAAAATATAAAATAAAGACAAAAGAATTAGAAGAAAAACAAAAAGAGCTTAACGATGAAATAGAAAATAAGATAAAAGTAGAAAAAGAGCTTGTGGCAATTCGCTCAAACCTTGAAGCTCTAATAAAAGTACGGACTAAAAAATTAGAAGAAACTCTTGAAATACTTGAGCATGAATATAACATACAGAATATATTCAAAGAACGGCTGTTAATAAACGAAGAAAGGCTAAACATAGCTCTTGATATTTCAAAATACGCCCTTTGGGATTTGAAAATTCAGGATAATTCAATGTATATTTCGCCGCAATATTATAAAATGTTAGGCTATGAGCCAGACGAATTTATCCCTTCTCCTGATTTATTAAGAAGCTTCATCCACCCGGAAGACATCCACGTCTTATCCGAAGTAAAATTCGGCAAAGAAAATCATCTTTTGGAATACAGAATGATGAAAAAAACGAGGGACTGGGTATGGGTTATTGAAAGAAGCAAAATAGTTTCCCGCAGCTCAAACGGCAGACCTCAACGCGTAGTTGGAATATTAATAGACAATTCTGAACGGAAAAACTACGAAAAACAGCTTTTGATCTACACAGAAGAACTAAAAAACCTGAATATAAGCAAAGACAAATTTTTCTCTATTATCTCTCACGATCTCCGCGGACCTTTACAGGGACTTCTTGGAATTTCTGAAATATTATCGGACGATACGGGAGATTTAACACGTAAACAAATTGCCGTTCTTGCTAATGAATTAAATAAAACGGTAAAAAATCAGTTTAATCTGCTCACTAATTTATTGGAATGGTCAAGAATCCAAACCGGAGCAATAAAATACGCTCCTGTGCAAATAGCTCTTAGCGTTTTAACCGAACAAATTATGCTGCTTTTTGACGAAAATGCAAAACAAAAAAGCATTAAACTTGAAAACACAATTGAACCAAATAAAATAGTGAAAGCGGATAATTATATGCTTAATAGCGTTATTCGCAATTTACTTTCTAACGCAATAAAGTTTACGCCAAGCAATGGTAAAATTATAATTTCAAGTCATACGGAAAAAGATTTTGAAATTGTTACCGTATCAGACACCGGAGTAGGCATGAGCGAAAAGGAATTAAATAAACTCTTCGCTATAGAAAATAAACTTTCTAATCCAGGCACCGCAAACGAAAAAGGAACCGGGCTGGGACTAATACTTTGCAAAGAGTTTGTTGAAACAAACGGAGGGAAAATCTGGGTTGAAAGCAAAATCAATCAAGGCTCTGAATTTCATTTTACAGTACCAGTTTATAAACAATAATTCCAAATAATCCACGCCGGAGAATAAATTATCTCCGGCAGATAGATAAACTACAAGTACATTTCTCTAATAACATTTACATGATGAGCCGTATGCCCTCCAATAATATAAGCAATTGCGCGAACAGACATTCTGTTGTTATTAGCTATACCCGTCTTAACACAATCTTTAACGCTGAGCCGTTTAAATAAGGAAATATTAGCTTCTCTCGCTAATTCAAAATCTGCGATTAATTCATCCAGACTAAGAGAGTTGTAGGCTCCTTCTTTAGCCCATACGTCCTGATCGTAGCCTGGCAATGCAGAAGTCCCTCCGCGGGCAAAATAGAGCGCACGGAAGCCATAAACGCGATCTGAATCAATTATATGCCCTATCACTTCCTTGATTGTCCATTTTTCAGGCGCATATTTATAATTTCCTTTTTCTTCAGAAATTGATTTGATTAATTTTATAAGATCATTCTTTTGCTCAGCCAAAAAAGTTATTACATTTTCTTCGCCAATCATATCAATATATTTACTGAAATGAGGAGCGTGTTCAGAAAGATCAGGTTTAGAAATATTAATATCCATTATGCTCACTTTGATTATTTAATTAAAATCATTTTTTGCGTATCCTTATAGACTTTTTGATTATTTACATCGACAGCCGATAAGGAATAAAAATAAACGCCGCTTGGCAAGGAACCCGCATTAAATTCATAATTATAATTCCCCGCTTTGTAAAACCCGCTTATTTCGTTTTTTACCATTTGTCCTGCTATATTATAAATTACCAATTTTACATTACAATCAAAAGGCAAAATAAACGAGATATTTGTAGACGGGTTAAAAGGATTTGGATAATTTTGTTTTAGTAAAAAACTGTTTGGTTTTTCTGCATTATAATTCTTTACGTCAGTCGCCTGAAGATTAAGCCAGGCGTCGGCCATTCGTTCACCCAAAGTAAGAATACCAGAAGTAAGATAATGAATATTATCAGAACCGACAGAAAAATCATCCGTATCGACCCATTTTACATTTGATCCCTGCTTTGTAATATTAACCTGCGCAGTGCGTACAGTTTCTTTGTATGTATAAGCCGATTTTATACCTATCCGTCCAAGAATAAAAGGCATTTCCGGATTGCCTAAATCAGTCCGAACGTTGTAAATAAATTTCTTTATGTTAGATAAATAGTTAGCGGCGTAAGATGAATTTTCAGCGTCAGACTCCCCCTGCATCCAAAAGAATCCGACTACTTTTGTTTTATAGCCAGATTTATGAATCTGTAAAAGCGCCGAATCAATCTGCTTCATTATTTGGCTGTAAAGCAAATTGCCCGTAGTTGAATTTTTATTCCAATCGTTAGCCAGATTTGTTCCGGCATATGCGCATTTAATAACGCTAATTTTATTCCCAGCCTTATAAATTTTGCGCGCAAGACTCATTTCAGGACCGAAGAAATTTGTATCTAAAGCAATGAAAGGATCCTGTGTCTGATATTTTAAAGTAACCCACTTGCCTTTAGACGTTCCATTAAACGGCGTGGCATTGCCTTTTGAGGGAGGCATTCCGCTATGATAATAAAAACCAATTTTGGCGTCAACGCTGTCTTTTGACAAAAGCGATATATCCGTATGCCAGCTTAAAGCGTTTGATTGCCCGGCTACTATTATGATATTTTTAGTGGAATCATTTTCATTCTGACAAGCGTAGGTTGAAGAATTAATATTACAATCGATTAACAGAAGAGAAATTAATAAACAAATTTTTAAGAATTTAATTTTCATTTTAGTGTAAATAATTTTTATAGTTAGTAATGTAACAATAATTTTTCAGTTTTAACATATGCACAATGCGATTATTTAATTATCGAATTTTATCAACTGTCCACAATAATTAGAAGTAAAAAGCAAAAGTATTGTGCATAACTTTAAGGAGCATGCATCCGAATTAATTTGCTATATGTATTGGGTATCATGCCATAGATACTGGGAGCACGTTGGCTATAAATATGGGAGCACACGCCTGTATGTCGTGCTCCCCACATAATTACCAGATATTGTTTTACATAGCGTTTCAAGACACAACATATACACTTATTAACATAATTAAGAAATAGCCTGGTTTGCTTAATGCAATTGGTTAGCGTTTTAGTTTTATCCGGCATCTTATTGTTATTAATGCAGTTAGCCAACCTTTCATTAGATATTCTATTAAGTCTTTTAGGATAACTTTTCTCTTTATAAGTAGATTTAGCTATTTTATTATATATACAGACTGAACTTGTTTGGAATAACCATTTAATATCTAATAAGTTAGATAAATAGAATATTAAGGGGAACTACAAAGATTACTCTGAAATCAGAGTGATCTCATTCCCAATTATCTGTAAGTATATTTTACTTTAACTGTACAAATATGCCTTAATTATCTATATAATAATAAGTTATATGCTATAACCGAAGTATAGGTTTAATTAATATCCAGTAACTTGCCATTGTTTAGTAAACTAACTCATAGGAGCACGATTTTGGCACAAAATAGCTTAAAAGCAAGCGGCGCTCCCATATTTCTTTGCTGCAAATTTGTTCATAATAGCTATTATTTACTTTACTGGAAGGCTAAGCTTTATCATTATAGCTATAATATCTTGTATATTAAGCGCTTAGCTGGTAAAATCATCAATGCATGGCTTTATGCAAAATTACGCGTATTATCTTTATAAAACTGATTATTTTATAAACAGGATTAACGTACTAACCTATTTAGCAACAACAAGTTACGCAGTTATTATATGCCATAGAAGCAATTGCGGAGCATGTTTTCGCAGTCTTTTTTATCTGATTTAATTTCAGGAGCATACTTTTCGTCTAAATATCTTAATCGTTTTTTACTAATATACATAGCTCAGCTAAATGCATTTTTTATTAAACGCTATAACTGCTTAGAAAATAAGTTGTTAAAGCAAACAAACAGGCTTAGTAAATTTATTTCAAATTTGTTAGCATTGAGTTATTAACATTTTGAATATAACCAATTCTTTATTTGCAAAGCTTATGTTAGAATACAATTAATATGGGAGCGCTTGGAGCAAACCGGAGTTTAATGTAAGGAGCACGTGAATTCTTAGATGTGGAGCATGATCCGAATGGGTTTTATAAGTAGTTCGCTGAACATATTATGCTCCCCTATTATGATATGAGCTATGTTTATAACTTTTCAGTAAGTTCTGGTATTTTGGATAGTCTTTATTTGTAATAAGTTTTGAGGCGCTCGCATTAGCAGGCGCCTCAATTTTTTCTACAGTATTGTATAGAAAAGCATCAGGCTATCTTTTTAATTTTCTCAAACTCCTCTTTACCTATAAGCCCGTCTTCAAACAGCTTCTTGGCTTTCTCCAGTTTTTCAGCCTGAACGTTAGCCGGAGAAACAGGCTTGGCGATTTCTTCTTTTACCATGGAAGCGGTCATTGATACCAGGAATGAAAGCATTTCAATTGTAGGCGCAAGTTCGGTTGCATGTACAAGGTCAAACGAACGCTTTACATTGTTAGGCGGAAATATATCTAATAAGTTTGGGGTTTTGCTTTTATCTAATTCAACTTTGGCAATGGCTTTCAATGGAATGTTTTCATGATAGATATGCGTTCTTGCCATAAACGAAGGGACAGAGTCTTTTTTTACGATCTTAATATTCTTATCGGTTATAATTAAGTAATCTCTATTCATGGCATCAAGCCCCGAAGTAAGCTGAGCAGATAAATTCGGCTTGGCGCTGTGCCGGCCTGAAGTATCCAATTCCTTACATTCAATAACAGCCAGAACAGTTTCATCTTCATATAAAGTATTTTTATATATTTCCCCAAGTCCCTTTCCAATAAACGGTTCCAAATTAGACAAACACTCTGGCAGCTGATCGTTAATCGAAGAGAGGTAATTCAGAATCTGATCGTCTTTAAAGATTTTAATGCTTTCATCTTTATTATGGATAGCGCTTTTAATTCCGTCTTCCGTAGTCAAATCGAAGCCGAAACTATCAGCTATTGTAATTGCAGGTAAAGAGAAGTAGGACTTAAATAATTTGCCTCGTAACGTGTAGCGTTTAGCCCAAAAGCCCAATATGCTGCACCATCCGTCAACCAGAGAATTAGAATCGGCTAAAATTTTAACCGACCGACCGCCAATTTTGAGTTCAATAATTTGCGCCAATGAAAAACTCCTTAAAAATGTTTAATGAAAAGCTTAAGGTTAATTAATTGACAATAAAAAATTTTATTCTTTTATGTAATATTCCGAATACTTATGTATACCGCCAGAACCTCCGACTATTTTGAAAACCATGCGCGATTCTTAAAGAACCGCGCAATAATTAATTATTTTACTTCTTAGACGCCGTTTTGCCGCCTTGGTTTGAAAGCGTTTGAAGAGCCTGCTGCAATTTTTCAAGCTCTTTTGCCGCTTCAGTAAACTTTCTATCAGCATTCAGTCTAAGATAGTTATTAAACGCGTCATTTGCAGCCTTAATCTGCCCCGGAAGCTGAGAACTTGTAATAGGGGTAGTTGTTGTTGTTGTCGGCGAAGTTTTAGATGTATTTTGTATAACCGGAGACTTAGAAAATAGCCCATTTAACGCTTCGTCAAAACTTTTTGCATAGCTCATATTATCGCCATGCATAACTACAACCAACCTGAGTTCAGGATAAGCGGCAGTTTCCGCCTGAAGGTAAATCGGTTCGACGTAAAGGAGCGTATTGTTTACCGGTATAGCAAGAATATTCCCTCTGATTACTTTAGAACCATGCTGATCCCACAAAGTAAGCTGCCCGGAAAGGAAGCTATCCTGATCTATTTTGGACTCAACCTGTTGCGGGCCAAGAACCATTTTATCTTTAGAAAACTGGTAAGCCACAAATTGCCCGTAATTATCAGCGTCGCACATGCCTGCAATCCAGCCAATGAGAACTTGCCGATTTTTAGGAGTAAACGGACACATTAGTACAAACTGCTCTTTTTTTATGTTTGGCGACTGCCACATGATGTAATACGGTTCAACCGGTTTGGTTTGATTATTACTTTTGTTTGTCGCTCTTACCCAAAGGTCTTCCTGATTATAAAATACAGTCGGATCAGTCATATGATATTTTTCATAAACAATTCCCTGCGCCAGGAGCATATCTTTAGGATAACGCATATGCGCCTGCAAATCCTTCGGCATCTCATTTCTGGATTTAAAAATATCCGGGAAAATTTGGCTCCACACTTTTATTATAGGATCGCTGGAATCCATTATATAAAAATTAACCGAGCCGTCATAAGCGTCAACTACCGCTTTAACGGAGTTACGAATATAATTAACTCCCTCAAGCTCTCCTCCTGTCTGATCTGCGGCAATCTGATGATTATTCTCCATACCCGAAAAAGGCTGACTGTTAGGGAAATAATTAGAAGTAGTATAGGCGTCAATCATCCAGCATAATCTGCCGTTTGAAAGCACAATATAAGGGTCTTTATCAAACTCTAAGAAAGGAGCCAGCAGCTTAACCCGTTCTGAAATCTGACGGTAGAACATAATTCGGCTTTTTTCCGTTGGATAATCGGAAAATAAGAAATTAGTTCCGTCAAACTTCCAGCCATATAAAAACTTTCTCCAGAAGTTAGAAAGTTCAACGCCGCCTTTTCCGGAATATTGCGTATACATGTTATCTTCGCCGCTGGGATAATCGAACTCCTTAGCTTTGGAATTAACCACAATAGGCGAATTAGTCAGCTCGCCAAAATAAATTTGAGGCTGTTTTACTTCAAGCGATTTAGTCTCGCTTACAGGAGGAATATCTTTAATCAGCAAATGAGGCAGCCCCTCTGGAGTAAACTCGCTTACCCCAGCCATAGTTATACCGTAGCCATGGGTGTACTGAAAACGTTTATTTACAAAAGTCTGACTCTGCGGAGGCAGAAAATCCAAGTTCATTTCGCGCGCCGAAATCATTACCTGCCTGTCTTTCCCATTAATATTATAACGGTCTACGTCCACGTCATAGAACTCATAATAGAGCCTCATAGACTGGAATTGCCTGTAAGTCGCCTCCAAAGCTTTAATATCCCAAAGTCTGATATTTGAAAACAATTCAGGACTCTGATTAATAGTTTCCTGGCTAAGGCTTCCATCCATAGGATATTCTTTCTCTATCACGTTATTCAGCGCAAAGCCATAACGCGTAAATTTGATATTATTCATAATATACGGGCGTTCAAAGGTTATTTCGTTAGGCTGAACCAGAAGCCAGTTAAACACCATTGGCAGAGCGCCAAACGCAATAATCCAGATAGCGACAATAGTAATTGCCGCGCCTGCAATAACCATGACATGGTTGCGCGCTGGAGCGATACGCAGTTTTTTGAATATATAATTCTGTATTTTCAAGCGTATATTTGGCGTTAATAAAGCTATCCCCAGCAGAAGCATTATAATAATTACCACGGTCGTTGCCGGCAGGATGATATTCACGTCCGTCCAGCCCATACCGGAAGCAACTCCGGTTGTAGAATACATTAAATGGAACCTGCTTAAAAATCTTTCGCCTGCTATGATGAAAATTAGTATAGCGCTGTTTAAGTATAGCGGAAAATAAAGTTTATTCGAGGATATTCCGCCTTCATTAAAAATATTGAAGACCAGCCTATTTTCAGATATTCTTATAAAAGAAGAGATAAACGACGCAATGAGCGAAATAAGAGATAACGTTACCAGCAGACCAAATAAGGCGTCATAAAACGGCAATGAAAAAAGATAAAACCCAACATCCATTCCAAGTATTGGGTCTTTCAGCCCGGTAGAAACGCCATACCAATATTTAAGAATTACGTCCCAATTTGAGAACCCCCAATATCCTCCAATTAAAACTCCTAACAATTTAGGAAGGTCTTTAATAATCCGGAAGTTCTTAGGAATTGCAAGAGTTAACAGGAATACTATCAGAAATCCAAATAAAGCTCCGGCAAAAGCCAGGAGAGCGTTTGAATTAAAAACTGTCCAAAATCTAGCGCCATAGCCTAAATTTTCGAACCATAGGGCTTCGCCCCAAAAATCCATGAACCAGAAAAAAGCCGCTGTAAACAACGCAAGCGTAATTCCTGAATATTTTTTAATTTGTTGATGTTTTCTGGAACCGGTAAAAAAAAGAAATGCAGACAATCCTAACAAGACAAGCAATAATGCAATATACATTTGTAGGTCTCCTGGTTATAGTTTACTATATCAAATTCAGCATTAAGAGCCAAAGCGTTACTATGATGATAAATAAAAATTTATCATCATAAATAAGTTAGCGTTATCCTGAATAAATTAAAAGCATAATAATAAACGAAAATAGCGGCCGGATTGACTCAAAAGAAAGATTTTTTTGCGAAGGAAATTATTAGACTTGAATGTTTGTTTGGAAAGATATAAAATTGCGATTTATAAAAAGGCAGAATATGTTTGGTAATTTAGGCGGCGGCGAATTATTCTTAATTCTAATTATTGTATTAGTTCTATTTGGACCTAAGAAAATTCCTGAAATAGCTCAGGGCATTGGCAAGGGAATGCGGGAATTCAAAAAAGCTTTGAAGGACGTTGAAGACGATATAAGCTTAACAGATAAAAATGAAACTCCGAAAAACGGGACTTCACAGAAATCATAATCTAAGTAATGAAGATTTATAAAAAATATTTGAGACTATAGGTTTACGAACAGTCATAAATATTGCGTCTAATAATATTTACATCCGCAATGAGAGCTATTAATCTTTTTCATTAGGCAGTTCAATAATGAACTTACTGCCATGCCCAAATTCGCTTTCAACGTAAACAGAGCCGCCGTGAAGCTCTATTATCTGCTTAACTATATAAAGCCCAAGCCCGGTTGAAGACTCCCCTCCTGTAGGCCTTGAAGAAAGCCTTTGGAATTTGCCAAATAGTTTTTCTTTCTCTTCTTCCCTAATACCCGGCCCCTCGTCTTGTACGCTTATTCGGATATTATTATCTGTTTCTAATGAAATGTAAATATCTGATTTTGGCGGCGAATATTTAACTGCGTTGCTGACTATATTGTCAACGGCGTCGGTTAAAAGAGTTTTATCCGCTAAAATTAAAACTCCTTCATTTACTTCCGAACTAAAAATAAGTTTTTGATTTTTTTCTTCGGCACACTTAGCATTATTTGCAATAACAGCGGCTGTAAGGTGATAGACGTCTAACTGGCTTTTTTTAAGCTCAAGTTTGCCAAGCTCGGCTATTGAAGAATCGAGCAGTCTTAAAATCAGGTCAAGCATCTGCTGAGAAGACTTGTATACCGTAGTCGCCATTTTATTAACGAAAGGAAGAGCAGCCGATTCTTCAATAATAATACTGCTTATCCCCATAATTGAGTTAAGCGGATTTTTCAGATCGTGCGCGGCTATACTAAGCATTTCGCTCTTAAACTCATTTGCCTTTCGTAAAGATTCAACAAGAAGCATATGAATTTGCGATTGAGCAAGCAGCAGCTGATGGATATCTAAAATCTTTGAGCTGCCGTCAAAAAAAAGAACCACGACTGGTTCAAATAGCAGATCAGCTGGTCGCTGAAGCGATGCTAGCGTAGCGTCGGCTATTAATGTATCCGATGCGAACTCTAAAGCTTTATTAATAGGATTGTTATCTAATAGAAAACCTATAGATCTGTTAAGATACAATTCGTTACTAAATGGACGGCTCATACAATCAAATAGCTTAGTTCTGGATATCATCCCCTTAAAAAACCCATGAGACAAAATTATTATTCCTGGAACCATCTGGTTTTTTCTTAATAATTTTAGCGCATCTGAAACTGTTTTATTTGTCTCAATTGAGATATCGTTTAGGTCTAGATCGGCTAAAGTAGAGTTTATGCAGAGATTATTCTTATTTTCCATAATACAATTACGAACCGCATAGGATGTAATTCAAGAAGTAAATTCTTCGCGTACCGTATTTATTCTTCAGAATTAAATGACTGAACTGAATTTTATTTACATTTAAAATTTACTCATAATCCTGTAAAAGAACTCATTAATAAATCATTATTTAAACTTTTTACATGGGGTTGCAGTTAAAGTAAATTGCTCGCTAATTCTGCAAGTTCAGACCGTTCTCCTTTCTCTAAGTTCACGTGAGAATATAACTTTTGCCCTTTGAAATGTTCAATTAGATAGGACAAACCATTTGATTGCGAATCTAAGTAAGGATGATCGATTTGATAAATATCGCCTGTAAAAACAACTTTTGTCCCTTCGCCGGCGCGAGTTATAATAGTTTTAATTTCATGCGGAGTAAGATTTTGGGCTTCATCTACTATAAAGAATATTCTTTGCAAACTTCGGCCTCTTATATAGCTTAGCGGCTCAATGACTAATTTATCGTCTTTTATCAGCTGATTAATTAAGAGGAATTGTTTTTCCGTTTCTGAAAACTGATCCTGAATTACTTTCAGATTATCCCAAAGCGGCTGCATATAAGGAGCCATTTTGCTTTCCACGTCGCCCGGAAGAAATCCAAGATCCTTATTGCTTAACGGAACAATAGGACGGGCGATAAAAATCTGCCGATAGCTTTTTCTGATTTGTAAAGCGCATGCTAAAGCTAATATTGTTTTACCTGTTCCCGCTTTGCCTGTTATAGACACTAACGGTATATTTGTATTGGTTAAAGCGTCTACGGCAAATGTTTGTTCTGCGTTTCTCGGTTTAATTCCGTACACAGAAATTTTATCAACTTTTTTAAATATGCCCATCTGCTGATCGTAGCATGCAAGCGCTGAACGGTTTAAATTACGCAGAATATAATATTTATTTGGTATAAGTTCGCGCTTAAGCGCAGACTCAATTTTTTGAGCCGGCACTTCAAACGGAACTTTATAAAACTCTGACAAAACTTCGTCGTCAAAATCGTCTACAATTTCCTTTCCGCTGAACAACTCCTCTACGCTAGTTACTCTGTCGGTAGTATAGTCTTCTGCCTGTATGCCCAAAGCCTTCGCTTTCATACGCAGGTTAACATCTTTGGAAACGATAATTATATCTTTTTTTATTCTGTCTTTTTTCTGAAGTTCTATAGCCACGCTAAGTATTCTGTGGTCTACGTTATCTTCTTTAAATACTTCCTGAATTTCTTTACTAAGCCCTTTTGTAATTGCAATCCGAACTTTCCCCTTTCCTTTTCCCAAAGATATGCCTCCGTTAAAAAGAGCCTTCCCTGTTATTGCGTCAAGCGTTCTGGCAAATTCTCTGGCGTTTAGGTTAATAACCTGACTGCCTCTTTTAAAGTGATCAATCTCTTCTATTACAACTAAAGGAATAACAATATCGTTTTCTTTAAATTGGTTAATGCAGCTAGCGTCGTGAAGAATAACGTTAGTATCAAGTATAAATGTTTTTGGTTTTTTTATTACTTTCATATATTCCGCATGGTTTTTTACAAATATGTTAAATGAATTCAATTATTTCAAGCGATTTAATCTATTCGGCATTTCTGTAGCTTTTAACCAGATAATAAAAAGCCCCGGCGCACATCTACGGCGCTGGGGCAATGCATTATTTATTTGAGAGAAATAATTAATTTTATTATCGAAACAGAAATACAATTTTTTACCGCCATAATCCTAAAACTATAATTGGCGTATTTCAATTATTCATTTTTTATCTTACAAAATATTTTCTGAAACTCTTCTCTTTTTTTACGTTTATTTTCCGCTTGCTAAAAACTTTTTCTATGCCGCCAAATAAAAAGAAGCGGATAATATGTTCTTCTTTATTTTCTATTACTTTTAAAATTCTGTCTACTTTTCCGTTCTCATGAAGAATTAAATACTGGGGATCTTGTCCATACATTTGTTCGATATATGTGGTTTCCATTTTTTTCCCTTCAACTATTATTATAAATTATATTGCCATATCTAAAGCTTTTTAGTTATTTTTTACGCTTAAAATTTAGCTCTATAAATATAATTTTCAAACTTAGTTCTGTTACTAAATTGTTATATTTAGAGTAGTTAGCAGCCTCACACAACTACAGATTATAAAAAAGCCCCGCAAACCGAGCATGAGATTCGTTTCGCAGGGCTAACCATCATTTAATCACTAAAGGTTGTCTGTGTAAACAGCGTACGCAATATATAGTTACATTATTACCATACTGTTACCACAATATTATGATACTGTTAAAACAATGAAATACAGATTATAGTTGCTTCAATTATACAATTATGATTGTTTTTTTGTGATATAGCCTTGAAACAAGCAGAATATAATGCGATATTTTAGCAGTTAATTATGGTTTTAAATGAAAAGATATCTTATAGCGTTTGTATTTTTATCAGCTCTGGCATTTTCCGGATTTTCAAATCCTTCACGAGTTAGCATAACCCTAAAAAATAACTCTCATATTACCGCCGATAATTTCGGACGTTTTATTGTAAAGCGAGGGACTCAGAAAGTTCTCTTAAAAAGCATAAGCGTTAAAATTGATAATTCAGCATTCTTTCTTGCGTTGGATAAAATTGAATCAATAGATTACCTTACGTCTACCCGCACAAGGGGCAATAACAGCCTGCTTGTCTCTATAAAACTTAATAGCGGTAAATTGTTCAGAACGGAAATAATTAAGGGTGAGTTCGCCTATATAACAGCTGGCGACACTACAATTATAAAAGATGAAGAAATAAAAAAAATTGTGTTTGAAAGAGAAAAGTTAAAATAATTATTTGCTTTGTTTTGCAATCGACAAAACAGTTTTATTTTTTTCGCATTCGTAGCGGCAGACTTTCAGTCTGCCGAATTTCCCCTAATTCGGATACAAACATGAGGGGTTACGCCTATTAAAACAAGCCCTCTGTGATAAACAAATACCTTATAATCTCAAACTAAAATTGCATTACGGAATTAAACTTGGGAATTGCACGATAGAAATATTTTATTGTGTCTAAATTGGGTTTTATCCCGGAGGGATTTCATGTATATAGCTCAGTTTAATACGCTTTTGTACGACCCCGGTCGGGGTCGAATGTTTTTCTTTCCAATAAATACTACAAACATTAGAATCCTCTGGATTCTTTTTGTAAACCAGGATTGGCGCCGGGAGAATTTAACGTCAAAAAAATATTTAGATTTAATGATTATAAGATGTTCTTTATATGATTTCAAAAAAAAATTATCGAAATTGCGCAATATTATTATATAATAAGTTAAACGCTCATTTTTCTAACGCTTACGCATTAGATCCCTTCCCTATCCTGTTATTCGGGTTAAAAGCTTGCAATATTTTTTATTCGTAGCATAGTTGTATCAACAAAACCTATAGAAGAAGCTGGATAGCTTAACAAAATAATTGTCTGTAGATTCTTCGTTCGATAAATCGCGTTCAGAATGAACTATGGTTTTGGGCTTTAGAATAAATGTCTTTATACAAAAAATCCCCTCAGAAAACTGAGGGGATTTTTTATTAGAGCTTCTAATCTAAATTTACTTTCTAACCGAATCCACACCAGATACAAGAGCTCTGTCTTTATTAATCTGGGCCTGAATAGACTGGTCGCCAGGATAAAACGCTTTCAGTTTTTCCAACACGCTTATTGATTTGCTGTACTGTTTTGTATTTTCGTACATATCAATCAATATTTTATACGAATCTAATTCTGAAGGAGCGTCTTCCATTTTCTTAAGAGCGATTGTCTCAACTTTTTTAGCATAAGACGCATATTGGTTTTGACCGCCGCAAATAAGATAAATGCTTGCAATATTATATAACAGACGATAATCCATTACAATAATATCGGCAGGAATAGTTTTTTC
>WSSedL1CaDRAFT_10000931_pt1 | contig 18804 bp, 16 predicted proteins | sample WetSurSL1Cattail_FD_9464 | JGI IMG/M metagenome (IMG submission 9464)
TCTGGTTTTATCTCTATAGGCTGATTGTTCACGCTTAGATCAGAAAGCAGAATTTTAGTTTCTGAGACAACCTCTTTTACTGCTTCAGGATAAAACAAATTAAAACCATTGATTCCTCCAAATAAAAATTCGCCAGAAGACAATTTTAAACCCGCATTAAAACTAAATTGATTGCTTTGTAATCCATCATTTTTAGAAAAATTTCGAAAGGTTTTAGTCTTTATATTAAACCTACTTAAACCATTATAGGTACTCATCCATAAATTGCCATTTTTATCTTCTAAAATTCTCAAAATTGTATTAGAAGACAAACCATTGGCCGTGGTAAACCTTTTAAAACTATTATTTTTTCTATTAAATAGTAATAATCCTCCTTCTTGAGTAGCTACCCAAAGTTGCTTGTCTTTATCTTCATGTATAAATCGCACTGGATAACCAATATTGATTTTTCCGTGTTTTTTAGTTCTTTTATCTATCCAAATAATTGAAGTATAATTTCCTCCCCAAAGTTTTCCATCACTAGTTTGGGTTAAACATTGCAAATTATTGATTGCTTTATCATAAAGTTCAAATGCGTTTTTATTTCGATTAAAAAGATACAGACAACCTTCATTTGTAGCACTCGCCCAAATGTTTTTTTGTGAATCTTCATAAACAAACCAAATGTTTTTCTCTATTTGTTTGGTAAAAGGATTGTAGCATGAATAATGAGTTATTGTTTTTGTTTTAGGATTAATCCGATTTACTCCTCCAGCCCAAGTTGATAACCAAATTTCATTGTTCGTATCACAAATAACATTTGTTATAAAATTACTTGTAATGTAATTTGCCGAATTAAGATTATTATTATAAACCGTGTAAGTATCATTTTTTCGATTCCAATAACGCAATCCTGCCCCATCAGTTCCAATCCACAAATTTTGTTTTTCATCCTCACAACTGGATAAAATAAAATTTTGAGCTAGATTATTATCTTTAGCATTGTATTTTACCGTTTTAAAATATTTTGGGGCCGCATTAAGCATGCTAATTCCGCCACGTAGTGTTCCAAACCACATATTACCAAAATGATCTTCATAAATACTCCAAACAGCACTACTTTTAACAATTTGCTGCGAATTATTACGATATGGAATTACTTGATTATTTGCCTTATCTAAAGTATAAAGACCACAACCGTCCGTAGCTATCCAAAATTGTTTTTTCTTATCTCTAAAAATATTGGTAACAATACATCTATTTGAAAAATAATTCTTTGAAATAGAATGAGTCATTATATTAAAAAGAAAAAGCCCTTCATCAGTACCAATCCATAGATTTCCATCATTGTCAGTCTCCATGCACTTTACATCCATTAGCAAAGGAGCAATTAATTTCATGCTTTTAGAATTATAATTGTAATTACAAATTCCTAAATCTCTAACATATACCCAAGAAGAAACACCCTTTTTATCCTTTTGAATAGCTAAAGCATCATAATTATATACTTTTTCCAATGCTTTTAATGGAACTACTTTAGCTGCAAATGACCCCTTTTCAAATACAAGCAAACCCGAATTTTGTGTAGCCATTAAAACCACTCCGTTTGAAACTTCCTTTATTTGATGCACTACATTTTTTAAAACATTAGTAGTGCTTTTTTCATTTTCTTTATATCTCACAGGATAAAACAAGCCTTTTGATTTATCATAAACGCTTGCTCCTTTATTTCCTCCAACCCAAATATTTCTACTTGAATCTCCTTCTAAGCTATAAACAGTATTATTTGATAATGAATTTTGGTTATTTATCTCATTTCTAAAAGTTTTAAATTCATAACCATCATATCTGTTCAATCCATCATAAGTACCAAACCACATATACCCCTCCTTATCTTGATAAATCGTAGTAATGGAATTATTCGATAACCCATCTGAAATATCAAGAAAACGCACCGAATATTCCTGTGAAATACCTTGAAAAGGAAGAGAAAATAGTGTTAATAATAAGACCAGATATTTCAAAACTCTGAATTTAAAATGTTAGTGAGAATGCTATAGTTTTAACAGCACAAGATATAATAAAATTAGCTAATTCTAAAAATTCATTTTTCATTTTATAAGCTGATTTTTATTTTCTTCAAATAAAAACATAACAGATTAATAGCAAAATATGCTTCTTTTTTTAAGGCAAAAAAAATGTGAAATCAAACGAATTCGATTCCACATTTTCACCTTTAAAACTATTATTTTTAATCTTACCAGAACTTCACGTATAAAGCTGCGATAATTAATAATGTAATGATTATTAATACTGTAGTTTGTGGTTTTACCTTAAACATTTCAGTATCTAATTCAAATGCTTTTGGATTTACTTTTGGCCCTGCAAAACTAATTGCAATCATAAGCATCATGGTGAATAAGAATGATAATCCCATACAAATGTGGAATGGAATTTCAAATCCACCTTTTCCATTTGGCCAAGCTGTGTATAAAAAAGTTTCGTTTCCAAACATAGCTGGAGCAAATTCATTGAATAGAACAGATAATAAGAAACCTGCAATCACACCAACAATAGCTGCTGTTCCAGTTGTTCTTTTCCAGAACATACCCAGGAAAAACATAGCAAATACTCCTGGACTAATAAATCCTGTGTATTTTTGGATGTATGTAAATCCTCCAACTCCACCGATTCCTAATACATCATTCCAAGTAAACAATACAGCAAGAACCATCGCTGCAAAAACAGCATATCTACCAATGTTCACCTGAGCTCTATCTGAAGCGTCTTTTTGAATGTATTTTTTATGAACATCTAAAGTATAAATAGTCGAAATACTATTTACTTTACCAGCTAAAGATGCAACAATAGCAGCTGTCAAAGCAGCAACTGACAATCCTTTTAATCCTGTTGGCAAAAATGTCAACATCGCTGAGTAAGCTCCGTCTTTTCCTCCTACTAGTTGTGGTAAATGTCCTCCTTCGTATAAAACGTAAGCAGCAATACCAGGTAACATTACAATTACAGGCATTAATAATTTTAACATACCTGCAAACAAAATCCCTGTACGAGCTGTTTGTAAATCAGCTCCCAAAGCTCTTTGAGTGATGTATTGATTACATCCCCAATAGTTCAGGTTGATAATCCAGATACCTGCCAAATAAGACATTAATCCTGGAAAAGTAAGGTATTTATCAATTTCTAATTGAGAAGAATCTGCCGTAGGTCTTGGGATAATCATCTTGAAATGCTCTGGTGCTTCACGCATCAACACTTTGAAACCAGCAATAGCATCTTGGCCAAAACCAAAATATTGTCCTACAGTCGTTAAAGCAATATAAGAAGTCACTAAACCTCCAATAATCAATACTGCTACCTGAATAACATCTGTATAAGCAACCACTTTCATACCCCCAAGAGAGATAATTAAAGCAAAAACAGCTAATCCTAACATAATAACATGAAGGTATTCTCCTCCTGCTAATCCATTAATAGCAACTGCTCCTAAATATAAAATAGAAGTTAAGTTTACAAAAACATACAAAAACAACCAAAAAACAGCCATAATCAATGCCGTTGAATCGTTGTAACGTGTTTTTAAGAATTGTGGCATGGTATAAATCTTGTTTTTCAAATAAACAGGAATAAACCAAACTGCTACTATAATCAACGCAATTGCAGCAATCCACTCGTAAGCAGCAACAGCAATTCCTAAGAAGAATCCCTCTCCACTCATTCCAATAAACTGCTCTGCAGAAATATTAGAAGCAATTAATGAAGCACCAATAGCCCACCAAGTTAAAGTTCCTTCGGCTAAGAAATAGGCTTTAGCATCGTGTTCGTTTTTTTCGCGTTTGCGATAAATTGTATATCCGTAGATAGATACTACTAGAAAGTAGATGATGAATACTGCATAATCTGCAAATTCGAGACTTGAGCTCATAAGAAAATAGTTTTTAGTTGATTAATATTAGTTTATTTAGATTCCGTATTGATCTTATTTATATTTAAAATTCAATTTTCAAAAAAACACTTTCTATTACTAAGAATAATATTAAATCTAGGATTTACAACTTCCTAATTTCATTAAAATTCTCACTATAAAATAGCACATCAATTATATTCTGAGACATTTTTTTCGAAAAATGAAATCCAAAAGTAAAATAAAAATACTTATTTACACTATTTTTTTAAATGTAAAAACAACATTTAAAGTAACAACTAAACATAAGAAACTAAAAAACAAATACTTACACCATTAATTAGTTGATTTTTTTTTCCAAATCAGCTAATAAAAAACAACAAAATCTTGAATAAAAGCACCAAAACCATCTAAATCTACTAATTAATAGAGCATTTGAATTTCCTTAAGACCAAATTCTACAACACTATCATCTTCTAAGAGAAGAATTAATTTTCCATTTAAAGAAACTCCTTTAATAATCCCCATAAAAGGTTTATTACTATTAATTGTAAAAGGCATTGGAACTCCTTTTTTAAAAAGTAATTCCAAATAACTATCCCATAAAAGTTGAGAATTAGATTCCAATAGTTTTAAGTTGGTTTTAATTTGTTCCACAATTAAGACTACTATTTCATCTTTATCAAAAGTAGCATTAGCAACAACTGCCATTGAAGAAGCTTTAGGCAAATTATCAAAATTAGTTTGATTTACGTTCAAACCAATACCTATAATTGTAGCAATAGAACCATCGCTTTTAAAACTATTTTCAATAAGAATGCCAGCAAGTTTAAAATTAGCTGACATAATGTCGTTAGGCCATTTAATACTTAAATTCTTAATATCAAAAGTTTTTAACACCTGAGCAACTGCTAATGCTGTAGCAATATTGAGTTCATAAATACTTTCTATACCTACCAACAAATCTTTTACATAAACACTCATTATGAGATTTTTAGACCTTTCAGAGTTCCAAACAGCACCCATCTGACCACGTCCTTTTGTTTGGTTTTCAGCTGTAACTGTGGTAAAGTTTTCTAGTTCTTGTGTTATCGATAAACCTTTCAGAAAAGAATTAGTTGAATCTATGGCATCGAGTTTGATTAGTCTCATTAGCAATTATTTTTGTAACAAATTTTAATATTATGTTAAGGTTCAAAAATAATGACAAAAAATGGTAACTTTACACACTTATTATAAAAATAATTCATGGCAAAAAAGACTGTAAATAATGATGACCTATTGGCAAACATTATCAAAGGAATAGAAGAAGTAAAAGGAAATGACATAGATATTCTCGACCTTAGAGAAATTGATAGTGCGGTTTGCGACTATTTTGTTATCTGCAACGGTAATTCAAACACCCAAGTTAACGCAATTGTTAACTCCATTCAAAAAATTGTTTCTAAAGAAATCAAAGACAAGCCTTGGCACATTGAAGGAACTGACAATGCCGAATGGGTACTTATGGACTATGTTAACATTGTAGTTCACGTTTTCCAAAAACAAATTAGAGAATATTATAATATCGAAAGTTTGTGGGGTGATGCAAAAATTACTACAATTGCAAACAAATACTAAAAGAAAGATAAAAAATAATGGCAAAAGACAATAATCCAAATCCTAATAAATTTAGAATAAGTCCATGGTTAGTTTACACAGCCATTTTACTGATTTTCTTGTTTATAAGCTTTGTAACTGGTAGCTCCAGCTTACAAGAACCAGCTCAATTAAAATCGTCTAACATCGACAGCATGTTAACTAAAGGCGAAATTAAAAATGTTATTATTTTTAATAATAAAGATGCTGAAATATACCTATCAGAAACAGGACTAAAAGATCCAGCTAATAAAAAAGTAGCTAAAGACATATTTGACAGACCTAATAAAGGACCGCATTACACCACAAAATTTGGTGATTTAAAATCTTTTCAAGAAAAATTAGACATAGCTAAAGCTCAAAAAAAATTAGTTGATTACGATTTTAAAGAAGCTAGTAATTGGTCGGATATTATTATTAGTTTGCTTCCTGTTATCATCATCATTGGAGTATGGATTTTTATCATGCGTAAAATGTCAGGTGGTGGTGCTGGTGGTGGCGGACAAATCTTCAACATTGGAAAATCAAAAGCGAAACTTTTTGACGAAAAAAATGATGTAAAAACTACTTTTAAAGATGTAGCTGGATTAGAAGGAGCTAAAGAAGAAATACAAGAAATTGTAGAATTCTTGAAAAACCCTGAAAAATACACCAATCTAGGAGGTAAAATACCTAAAGGAGCTTTACTTGTAGGACCTCCAGGAACGGGGAAAACCTTATTAGCTAAAGCAGTAGCTGGAGAAGCTCAGGTTCCATTTTTCTCTTTATCTGGTTCTGATTTCGTAGAAATGTTTGTTGGAGTTGGTGCTTCAAGAGTGCGCGACTTATTCAAACAAGCCAAAGAAAAATCGCCAGCAATTATTTTCATTGATGAGATTGATGCTGTAGGTAGAGCTAGAGGAAAAAACAATATGTCAGGTGGAAACGACGAACGTGAAAATACGTTGAACCAATTACTAACCGAAATGGATGGTTTTGGAACAAACACTAATGTAATTGTACTTGCTGCTACAAATAGAGCAGATGTTCTTGACAAAGCCTTAATGCGTGCAGGACGTTTTGACAGACAAATTTTTGTAGACTTACCAGACGTTCGTGAGCGTGCTGAAATATTCAAAGTACACCTTGCTCCTCTTAAAAAAGTAGAAGGTTTAGATTTAGACTTTCTAGCCAAACAAACTCCAGGTTTCTCTGGTGCTGATATTGCCAATGTTTGTAACGAAGCTGCCTTAATTGCTGCACGATATAATAAAACTGCAGTTGACAAACAAGATTTCCTTGATGCTGTAGATAGAATTGTTGGTGGTTTAGAAAAGAAAAACAAAATCATCACTCCTGAAGAGAAAAAAGCAATTGCAATTCACGAAGCAGGTCACGCTACCGTAAGTTGGATGTTAGAACACGCTGCTCCACTTATCAAAGTAACTATTGTTCCTCGTGGTCAAAGTTTAGGTGCTGCTTGGTACTTACCTGAAGAACGCCAAATTGTTCGTCCAGACCAAATGCTAGACGAAATGTGTGCTACAATGGGAGGAAGAGCTGCTGAAAAAGTAACATTTAACCGTATATCAACTGGTGCTTTGAGCGATTTAGAAAAAGTAACCAAACAAGCTCGTGCGATGATTACTATCTACGGTTTGAATGACAAAATAGGAAATGTAACTTATTATGATTCTTCAGGACAAAGCGAATATAGTTTTTCTAAACCTTATTCTGAAGAGACTGCTAAAGTGATAGATACTGAAATATCGGCACTTATAGAAAGTCAATACGAAAGAGCAATTCAAATTTTAGAAGAGAACAAAGATAAATTAAATCAGCTTGCTGATATCCTTATTGAAAAAGAAGTGATTTTTAAAGACGATTTAGAAACTATTTTTGGAAAAAGAAGCTTCGATAAAAACTTAGAAGAAACAGTCTCTTAATAAGGCATTTAATATAAATTATTTAAAATCTTAATTCAAAACCGCGTTTTGAATTAAGATTTTTTTATCTTTGGACGGTTACAAATAATATATCAAGTACCCTACAAAATATGAGTCTTTTTAGAAAACTTTTTGGATCTAGTATTTCGGCATCAGATGAGGATAAAGAAAGTCAAAATAATGATTTATTTCCTGAAAATAATATCTCTGTAGACGAGCGATTTACCTATAATTTTAAAAAAAATGGAGGTAAATTTTTATACTGTGAAAATGCAAAGGAAGTAAAAGATCATTTTGAAAATATCTTAGAGGAAAACGACTGGTTTGAAAGTGAAGTTTTATGCTATGACTCTAATCTTTTTGGATTATTAGAGGAAAACAAACTTACTTATACTAAATCTTCCAATCCTAAATTTCTATTATCAAGTTGTGAAAACTTAATTGCAGAGGAAGGTTCTATTCTTTTTTCATCAAAACAAATCAAACAACTTAAGCCAAACGAATTACCAACTAACATAGTAGTTTTAGCTACAACAAGTCAAATTCTTGCTATGAAGAGTGATGGATTAAGTGCCATTAAAAAGAAATACGAAAGAGATTACCCTACCAATATTACGGCTATAAAATATTTTGAAAAAGCAAAAGAAGAAGACTTTACACAATACGGAAGTTCTGCTAAAAATCTTTACTTACTGCTTTTAGAAGATCTTTAAAATGAATGAAACTCTAAAAAGATCAATATCTGGTGCTATTTATATCCTATTATTGATAGCTTCCATATTATATTCAACCGAAAGTTTTTTTATACTTTTTGGCCTATTTCTAGTCATTGCAATATACGAGTTTTGCAATCTAACTCAAATAAACAAAGTGCTACCATTAATTGCTGGCACACTACTCTATTGTACTATAACTTTAATTAGTCATTACAACAAAATCACAGCAGCTACAATTAATGATTACCTAGGAACTAACATTGAAATAACGGTAAACATTCAACAACTAAATGCAATCTTATTAGCCATTACTTTAGTAGTTTCGGTAAAATGCATCCTTTTTCTTTTTTATGATAATGTTCAAAAAATAAGTACTTCTTCTAAATACTTATATCTATTTGGATACATCATCTTACCTTTTGTATTTATAACTAAAATCTCATTTGGAATAAAAGATTACAATCCTAAAATTATAATTGGACTATTTCTTTTAATTTGGACTAACGATACATTTGCTTATATTGTTGGAAAATCCATTGGAAAACATAAGTTATACGAACGCATATCGCCTAAAAAAACAATTGAAGGGTTCTTTGGAGGAATACTTTTTGCAATTTTAGCGGGTTATTTAATATCTAAATATTACATCAAAGCCAATCCGCAATTTAGTTCACAATCGATATTAATATGGACTTCAATTGCAGCTATTGTTGGTGTTTTTGGAACTATTGGCGATTTAATAGAATCTAAATTCAAACGAATTGCTGGCGTAAAAGACAGCGGAAATATCATGCCTGGACACGGAGGTGTACTAGATAGATTAGATAGTGTTATATTTGTAGCACCAATTATATTTTTATTTTATCAAATTTTAAATTATGTTTCATAAAGAAGGAACCAAGACCATTTTATTAGGTATCATTTTCACGGCTGCAGTGCTCTTAATTTCAGACAACTGCATCGATATAATCTGGCTTCAAAAAGGATTGCAAATCTTTGCTTTTTTGATTTTGATTATCATTTTACAATTCTTTAGAAACCCTAAAAGAAATGCAATTATTGATGAAAATCAAATTCTTGCTCCAGTTGATGGAAAAGTAGTTGTAATTGAAGAAGTTTACGAAGGGGAATATTTCAAAGACAAACGTTTACAGGTTTCTATCTTTATGTCGCCAATAAATGTGCACGTTACCCGATATGCTATGAGCGGAATTGTAAAATTCAGCAAATACCATCCAGGAAAGTTTTTAGTAGCTTGGCATCCAAAAGCGAGCGAAGAAAACGAAAGAACTACCGTAGTAGTGGAAAACAATACTTTTGGTGCTGTTTTATACCGTCAAATTGCTGGTGCATTAGCACGCAGAATTGTAAATTACGCCCAAGAAGGAATGCAAGTAGTTCAAGGAACTGATGCAGGTTTTATTAAATTTGGTTCTAGAGTAGATTTATTTCTACCTTTAGGAACTCCAATAAATGTGGTTTTAAACCAAAAAGCAATTGGAGGAAAAACTATTATTGCAATAAAAAAATAATGACAAAAAAAGATTTAGATACTAGGTTTAACGAAGCTGTTGAAAAAGCGGGTAAAATGACTCAAGCATCTTTACCTCAAGATGTTCAGTTAAGACTTTATGCATTTTACAAACAAGCAACTATAGGCAATATGGAAATTAGACAAACATCAAATTTTCATTTAAGAGATGCCTTTAAAACAAATGCTTGGATGCAAATTAGCCATATTTCGGCAGATGAAGCCAAAGAAAACTACATCGAAATTATTAATTCTCTTTAGAAATAGTACTCTCACCATGAAAAAACTTTTTTTAATACTAACGAATCTACTCTTTATTAGTTTTTTAATTTCTTGTAATGATAAAAAACTAACTGAAGTAGTAGAAGTTCCACTTCCTACAGCACAAGAAAAAGTAACTATTGGTTTTCCTGACGATGTAAAAGCTGAACCAGGTTCTTTTTTATTAGATAAACTACCTTATCCTTACGATGCTTTAGCACCTACTATTTCTCCATTAACCCTAGAAATTCATTATTCAAAACATTACTTAACATACACTAACAACCTCAACGCCGCAATTGCAGGAACGGAATACGAGAATATGTCTATTGAAAATATATTAGCAAAACTCAATATCAACGATACCGAATTAAGAAATAATGCAGGAGGTTTTTACAACCATTCGCTTTATTGGAAATCCATGGCACCAAATGCTGGTGGAACTCCTAAAGATACCATTGCAGCAACTATTAATAGAGATTTTGGTTCTTTTGCTAATTTCAAAACTGCTTTTAAACAAGAAGCAACAAATCAATTTGGTTCTGCTTGGGTTTGGTTGATTGTTGACAAAGCTGGAAAACTTAAAATTACTAGTTCTCAAAATCAAGACAATCCTTTAATGAAAAATGCAGCTATCCCTGGAACTCCTATTTTAGCCTTAGATCTTTGGGAACATGCTTATTATTTAGGACACCAATACCGCAGAGCAAGTTATATCGAATCCTTTTTTAATGTAATTAATTGGGAGAAAGTAGACGAAAATTATCGAAACACTTTTATAAAAAAATACTAAACTCTTATTGAAAATATTCAAAAGCTGATGCAATATCCAATAAAGCATCAGCTTTTTTTATAAAATTAAAAGAACAGAAATAACAATCCAAAATCTAACTTTTCAAAATAATAAATAAATAGTAATATCTATTGGGTTTGTTTCCTTTTTCATAAATTTGACAAAAATATATACCCTTGAATAAATCACTATTTTTCATCTGTTTTGGTTTGTTTTTACTTGTTTCAATAAAAGTAAACGCACAAACACCTAAAAAAATAATTATTGAACATTCTGATTTCGCTGATGTCAATCAAGCCGAAATGCCAGATGCTTTTTTATTAACTGGAAATGTAGTGGTAAACCATGATGGAGTGGTTTTAACTTGCAACAAAGCCTATTTTTTTCAAAAAGAAAACTACATCAAAGCTTTTGGTAATGTACAATTAGTGCAAGGAGACACCCTTTATTTGAATAGTAAATATGCCGAATACAATGGAAATGTAAAAAAAGCATTTGCAACTGGAGATGCCGTCATGACTTCACCCGATGCTACTTTATCCACCGATACTATTAATTTTGACAGAAATACTCAAGAAGTATTTTATAATACTAAAGGAAACATCGTTAATAAAGAAAACACCTTAGTTAGTAAATCTGGTAGGTATTATGTTGCCGAAAAAAAATTCCAGTTTTTAACTGAAGTTATTGTTACTAATCCTAAATATGTCATGAAATCCAATCATCTGGATTATTACAGTAATTCAGGGCATTCCTATCTTTTTGGTCCCTCAACGATAACTAGTGCGACCAACTTTATTTATACCGAAAAAGGGTTTTATGACTCCAAGAAAAATCTAGCACATTTTCTCCGAAAATCCTACATAAAATATGATAACCGACTAATTGAAGGAGACAGTTTGTATTATGACAGAAACAAAGAATTTGCCTCGGCAACTCGAAATGTAAAAATTACGGATTCCATTAATAGAGGAATTGTAAAAGGACATTATGCCGAAGTTTACCAAAAAAAAGATTCGATGTTTGTAACCAAAAGAGCTGTTGCTGTCAATTTTGTCGAAAATGATTCTGTTTACATTCATGGAAAGAAATTGATGGTAACAGGAAAAGAAGACAATCGAATTATTCGCGCTTTCAATAACGTTCGTTTTTTTAAAATTGACATGAGTGGAAAATGCGATTCCATTCATTCTAGCTCTAAAACAGCATTGACCAAACTTATTGGAAATCCAATTCTTTGGAATGGAGAAAGCCAAATTACAGGAGATATCATGCATCTCATTGGCGACAGCAAAACTCAAAAACTAGATTCGCTCAAGGTCCTCAACAATACTTTTATTATTTCCAAAGACACCTTAGGAACAGGTTACAATCAAATAAAAGGACTGAATCTTTTTGGCAAATTTAAAGAAGGAAAACTTCATGATGTTGATATTGTAAAAAATGCCGAAGTGATTTATTACATGCGAAACGACGACAAAGAACTCATTGGAATCAATAAAAATGTAAGTAGTAAAATAAATGTCATTTTTGACAATAATACTATCGAAACCATCACTTTTTTCCAACAAGTGGATGGAGATATTTTCCCAGAAGAGGAACTCGATGAACATGATAGAAAATTCAAAGGCTTTAAATGGCGTGGCGACGAAAGAATAAAATCCAAAGACGATATCTTTAGCGAAGAAGAAAATCAATACAATGACAAGATGATTGAGGAAGCTAAAAAAGACGATGCCAAGGAAAATGTTCCAATGAAAATTAGAAAAGAAACCTTAGATTACGACAAGAAGAAGAAAAAGAAGTAATCAGTGTTCAGTGAGCAGAATTTAGAAAACAGTATTCAGAATTCAACTAATCAATACTTAAAAAAACTTTGCAAACTTTGCGTATCCTCCTGAGCTAGCCGGAGGACTTTGCAAACTTTGCGGTTAAAAATAAAAAAACGTGAATAACGATTTTATAAAATACCAAGCACAAACTTCTCCCTATCCTTTAGGAATGGAAGTTTCGCATGCCATAGGTTCTTATATCTACGACACTAATAATAAAAAATATTTAGATTTTGTTGCAGGAGTTTCAGCCTGCACCCTTGGGCATCAACCTCCAAGAGTCAATCAAGCCATAAAAGATCAATTAGACAAATATTCACACGTTATGGTGTATGGCGAATATTCACAAAGCCCAGCAGTTGAATATTGCAAACTCATGGCTTCGCTCCTACCTGCTCCTCTGGATAAAACCTATTTAGTCAATTCGGGTACCGAAGCAATTGAAGGATCTTTAAAACTAGCACGAAGAGTTACTGGCAGAAGCCAATTGATTTCTTGTCACAATGCCTATCATGGAAACACTATGGGTTCTATGAGCGTAATGGGATTTGAAGAACGCAAACAAGCGTTTCGCCCCTTGATTCCTGATGTCGATTTTATCACATTCAATAATGAAGCCGATTTAGAAAAAATAACCACTAAAACTGCAGGAATCTTACTCGAAACCATACAAGGCGGTGCAGGGTTCATACAACCCCAAAATGATTTCTTGAAAAAAGTTCGCGCCCGTTGTACCGAAGTCGGTGCCATGATGATTCTTGATGAAATCCAACCTGGTTTTGGTAGAACAGGAAAATTATTTGGTTTCCAAAACTACGATGTAGTTCCCGATATTGTTGCTATGGGAAAAGGAATGGGCGGCGGAATGCCTGTAGGTGCTTTCACGGCTTCATCGGCAATGATGGACTTATTAACCGAAAATCCTAAACTGGGTCATATTACTACCTTTGGCGGTCACCCTGTCATTGCGGCAGCTTGCTTAGCTACTTTGAAAGAAATAACCGAGACTAACCTAATGCAGGAAACTTTAGAAAAAGAAAAGCTTTTTAGGTCACTTTTGGTACATCCTTTGATAGAGGACATTAGAGGAAAAGGATTGATGCTAGCTGCTATGACTGCAAATGCTGAAATCACGAATGAAGTTATTTTAAAATGTCAAGACAAAGGACTTATATTATTCTGGCTACTCTTTGAAGGATGTGCCATCAGAATTACCCCTCCTTTAACCATTTCTAACGAAGAAATACAGGAAGGATGCGCTATAATACTAGAAGTAATGGACGAAGTAATGACTTCAATTAAAAAATAAATACAACACGATAATTAGCGCTGCCTCCTTTGTTAATTAAATTGTTCACAATAATTCATTTTTTTCTTCAAAAATAACACTAAGGATGCCTAACTTTAAGCTAGGCCAAATTCTAAAAACAGAAAGTATGCAACTAAGCAACGAAGAAGAAGATTATAACTTATCTCTATCCAAATTTGAGTCCATGTTGAAAACCAACAAAGTGCTCTTTTTTGACTCTGAAGAATTTGAAGAAATTATACTTCATTATCTCGATATGGGTAAGGCCGCTTTAGCAAAAAAAGCGCTTAAATTAGCATTAGACCAACACCCTAAGTCTACAGGCTTAAAGCTCGTTCAAGTTGAAATGCTAGTTTACGATGACAAATTGGATATAGCTGAGAAATTACTCAATGAACTATATGCCATAGAACCAAACAATGAAGAAATTTATATTCAAAAGGCTAACATTTACTCTAAAAGAGACCAACATGAAAAAGCCGTTGAATTTCTAAAAATTGCTTTAGAATATACCGATGATTATGCCGATGTGTATAATTTAATAGGAATGGAATACCTTTTCATGGATAATTTGGAATTAGCTAAAGAGAGCTTTATCAAATGCCTAGAAGAGGATCTTGAAGACCAAACTGCCTTGTATAATGTGGTTTATTGTTTTGAGTTTTTAGACCAAAACGAAGATGCCATTACGTATTTAGACAACTATATTGACAAAAATCCATACAGCGAAATTGCTTGGCATCAAAAAGGAAGATTGCATTACGGATTAAAAGAATACGAAAACGCCATTCGTGCTTTTGATTATGCCACGCTTATTGATGATGAATTCTTAGGTGCTTTTATGGAAAAAGCCAAAGCCCTAGAACGTTTAGAAAAGTATGCTGAAGCTATTGAAAGCTACAACAGAACCATCGAATTAGACGATGCTACTTCCTATGCTTTGCTTCGAATAGGAAAATGCCATGAAAAATTAGGCAACAAAGTATTAGCGCTTAAATTTTACAATGAAACCGTACACGAAGATCCACTTTTAGACAAAGGTTGGATTGCCATAACCGATTTCTATGTCAATGAAAAAAACTTTCAAAAAGCCCTATTTTACGTAAACAAAGCCTTAGCCATAGACAATCAAAATCGTTTGTACTGGAAAAGATATGCTACTATTAACAAACAAATGAACTTTTTTGAAGAAGCGGAATTTGGTTATAGAAAAGCAGTAGAATTTGGCGATACTGGATTAGATACTTGGTTGTTCTGGGTGGATATTTTACAGTTTTTAGGCGAATTTGAAAGTGCCATTCACACCTTATTACAAGCTGCGGATTATTTCCCAGAAGAAAACGAAATTGAATACCGTTTGGCAGGACTTTATTTTATGATTCAAGACAATAGAAAAGCCAAATTCCATTTGAGTAATGCACTCCGATTGAATTTTGACAATTACATCTTAATTGAGGATTTATTCCCTGTAGTTTGGACAAAAAAAATGGTGCAAAATTATATCGAAAAACATAAAAAACAATAATGACCTTAAATTCTAGAAAGCGCTTCGGGCTGCTGGGGCGCAATATCAGTTATTCCTTTTCTAAAGGACATTTTACAACTAAATTCGAAAAAGAAAATTACCCAGCTTATACCTATGAGAATTTTGATATTCCAGAAATCAATGCATTCCCTGAAATCATTAAAAATACCGAGCATTTAAAAGGCTTAAACGTTACCATTCCATACAAAGAAGATGTAATTCCTTTTTTAGACAAATTATCTAAGAAAGCAAAAAAAATTGGTGCAGTAAATACCATTAAAATCACTAAAAAAGGAAAATTAAAAGGCTACAACACTGATTATTTTGGATTTCAAAATTCCTTAAAACCTTTGTTGCAACCGCATCATAAAAAAGCATTAATTCTAGGAACAGGTGGCGCTTCTAAGGGAGTTGCTTTTGCCTTAGAAGAACTAGGAATTGATTATACTTTTGTTTCCAGAAATGCATCCGAAAAAGCCATTGATTACAGTCAACTGAATGCTGATACTTTTCAGGAATACCAAATTATTATCAATTCGACACCTATTGGAACCAGCCCAAACATTGAAGCCTGTCCTGAAATTCCTTATGAATTGTTTACTGAGCAACACATTGCTTATGATTTAATATACAATCCAGCAGAAACGCAATTTTTAAAAAATGCTAAGGAACACGGTGCCCAAACCAAAAACGGATTGGACATGCTTATCTTTCAAGCCGAAAAAGCTTGGGAAATTTGGAACAAATAACAACTAATCATGATTTTTTTCTGTGCCAATCAGTCTTTTAAAAAAATGGTACAAACAGAAAAACAACAAATAATCTTTATTCAAGGGGAGACTTTCTAGTCGCCCCTTGTGTTTTTAAAACAAAAATATGTATTTAAAAAAATTGACTTTCTTATCACTAAGTGTTTTACTTGTCTTTACTTCCACTCTTTTGGGACAAATTACATTGCCTAAAATCCTAGGACATAATATGGTTTTACAACAAAAGAAAAAAGTTGACGTATGGGGAACTGCTTCACCTAATGAAAAAATATCAGTTTCTTTTGCTGGACAAAATAAAAATACCGTTGCTAATAAATCTGGAAATTGGTCGGTAAAACTAAATCCGATGAAAGCTTCATTTGAACCCCAAGACATGACTATCATGGGAAGTAATACCATCATACTCAAAAACATTTTAGTGGGTGAAGTTTGGCTTTGTTCAGGCCAATCAAATATGGAATACGCCATGCGCAAATACAGCGATTATCAAACTAAAATCAAAGGATATCATCCACCTGAAGATGATTTAAACACAGCCAACAATACCAATATTCGCATTTTTCTTGACCGAAGAAAATGGATGGATCCAAGTCCAGAACATCTGGGTTGGGATGCTGCAATGGGAAAACCATTAGTCGATTTTTCGGCTGTTGGATATTATTTTGCAAAAGATTTGTATGCCAAATTACATGTGCCTATCGGAATGATTTCAGCAGCGGTACCAGGAAGCCGAATTGAACCATGGATTCAGGCTTCAAAAATGGAAATAGAGCCAAAAAGTTCTAGACAAACTAAGCACAAATAATGGCGGTTCAGGAAAGTTTTACGACACCATGATACAACCATTAATTCCTTATACAATGAAAGGAATATTATGGTACCAAGGAGAATCCAATTGTTTCTTGAACGAAGACATTCGTTATGCATACAAACTCAAAACTTTAATTCAAAGTTGGCGCAACGATTGGAACGACAAAAAACTAGCTTTTTATTTTGTCCAAATAGCACCTTACAACTATTCCTCTTCTAAAAACAGACCACTTACCGTTGAAAGTCTTCCTGAATTTTGGGAATCACAAGCATTAAATTTACAGTTAAAAAACACCGAACTGGCTACCATCACTGATTTAACAGATAACATAACCGAATTACATCCAGGATACAAATGGGAAGTAGGCCGTCGTTTAAGTCTAATTGCAGCCAATAAAGCTTATGGAGACAAAATGTAGTTTATTCTGGTCCTGTTTACCAAAAAATGAAAATTGCTGGCAACACAATTGAAGTTACTTTTTCAAATACTGGAAGCGGATTAGCAAGTCGCGATGAAAAACCGCTTACTTTGTTTAGCATTGCAGGAGCCGATGGGAAATTTGTAAAAGCAAAAGCTGAAATAAACGACAATAAAGTAATGATTTCTGCTCCTGAGGTCCAACATCCTTATTATGTACGTTTTGGTTGGAATGAAGCAGCACAATCGAATTTTATCAATAAAGAAGGACTTCCTGCTGTTCCTTTTAGAAGTGATAATCCTTGGGAAAAGCTTTTTAAATAGAAGGTTTCACAATACTAGAAAATCCCATTTTGGACAAAGGTTCAAAATGGGATTTTTAGTTTAATAAATTGTTTTCCAACTACAATAGTATAAATCTTTTTTATATCAAATAAGAATTTTCGCAAAATACAATCGTTTTTATTTGTAAGTTTATAGTACTAAAAACTATTTTATGCTTAAAAAGACTATTTTAATTGAAAACAAGATTGCTCTTACTACAAAAAATCAACAATTAGTTTTAAAATCAGAATTGAAAGAAAAAACAATTCCCATTGAAGATATAGGGTTTCTGGTCATCGATCACCCTGAAATTTTCTTAAGCATTCCTGCAATGAACTTACTTATTGAAAACAATACTTCTGTAATTATTTGTGGAAAAAATCACCTTCCTAATGGTCTATTTTTAAACCTCAACAGTCATCATATTCAACAGGAAATTTTTAAAAACCAAATTAACGCTAGTCTTCCTCTCAAAAAACAATTATGGCAGCAAACCATTGTAGAAAAGATCACAAATCAAGGTATCTTGCTACAAAAAATAACTGTAAAGAAGAACAATTTTGAGTTTTTAGCTTCAAAAGTATTAAGCGGAGACAGTTCAAACATGGAAGGTGTTGCTGCTAATTTTTATTGGAAAGTCTTTTTTGAACAAAAATTTAAAAGAGAACGTTTTGGTGATTATCCTAATAATTTTTTGAATTATGGATATGCAATTTTACGAGCTGCAACAGCCAGAGCATTATCAGGAAGTGGACTATTAAATACATTAGGAATCCACCATAAAAGCAAATACAATGCTTTTGCTCTAGCAGATGATATCATGGAACCATTTAGACCAATAGTAGATGAAAAAGTTGCTGAAATTATGCAAATCTATGATGAACAAGAATTAAACACTATTATAAAATCAGAACTCCTACAAATCCTTACCCGAACGGTTTACTTTAAAGATGAAAAAAGCCCTTTGATGGTAGCTTTACAAAAAACTGCCAGTTCATTACAGCAATGTTATACAGGCGAACGGAAAAAGATCAAATATCCTAAGTTATGG
>WSSedL1CaDRAFT_10000932_pt1 | contig 18803 bp, 13 predicted proteins | sample WetSurSL1Cattail_FD_9464 | JGI IMG/M metagenome (IMG submission 9464)
CGATACTCTGTCCCGCCCACGGGGCCGGCTCGGTCTGCGGCGGCGATATCGCCGACCTGCCGCTTTCAACGCTTGGCTTTGAAGAGAAGACCAATCCGCTGCTTGCGATCCCAAAAGAGGAGTTCGTAAAAAAGAGGGTTCATGAATCCCCCTACCTGCCCCCGTACTTCCGGCAGATGGAACGGCTCAACCAGGACGGCCCGGCGCTCCTGACTTCCCTTCCCGCGCCCCGTCCGCTCCAGCCTGAAAACGTACAGGAGTCAATCCGGTCCGGGTGCCAGCTTGTCGATATCCGATCGCCGACCGCGTTTGCTGCCGGCCACATCCCGGGCAGCATCTCGATCTGGCGCGAAGGGCTCCCCGCATTTGCCGGCTGGGTGCTCGATTATGCCCGGCCGATCGTCATCATCGATGACTTCAACTGCGAGATCCCGCGGGCCCTCCCGCACTTTGTCCGGCTCGGGTACGATAACGTGGCCGGCTGGCTTGCCGGGGGATTTCCCGCATGGTTCCGCGCCGCGCTGCCGGTGGAGACCACCGGGACCTGCACCGTGCAGGAGCTTTTCCGGGATCTGGAACAGGGCGGTTTTTTCCTGCTCGATGTCCGGGATATCAAGAAGCGCTTGGTACAGGGATATATCCGGGGATCGCAGCACATCTATGCCGGGGAGATCCCGGTGCGTAGTGAAGAGATCCAAAAAGACCTCCCGATCTGCGTCTATTGCGATGCCGGGTATAAGGGAAGTCTTGCTGCAAGCCTGCTTGCCATGCGCGGGTACCGGCCGGTGACCAATGTCCTTGGCGGGATGCAGGCATGGCTCCGTGCCGGTTTCCCGGTAACGCACGATTAGCTGTACGCGGGTATACCCCATCGCAGGAATTTAAGAAGCTTTATCATCTCTCTGTTTAGAAAGCAGAATGTTGTGAGTTTATGGAGATTGTCAAGATCCCCAGGATGGAAAAGGCAGAGTACGACCAGCTCATAGAAAAGGGCTATATCTGCCGGATCGCCTTCCAGGGCGAAAAATATCCCTATATCGCCCCGTTCCTCTACGTTTTCGACGGCTCGTTCCTGTACTTCCTCTCGACCAAGTACGGGAAAAAACTGGAATATTTCCGGAAAAGCCCGCATGTTTCCGTGGAGATCGAGAAGTACACAAAAGATCTCTCGTCGTACACTTTTGTCACGCTCCAGGGATACCTCGAAGAAGTCGAGGACTCTATCGAGAAAAAGATCATCCGCGACAAGTTTGTAGACCTGATAGTTGAGCGCAAACTCTCCTGCAATATCCTTGCGGCCCTCGGCCATTCACCTGCCGATCCCCCGGCAAAGATCGCAGAAGAGGAGCGATCGCTTGTCTGGAAACTGGTGGGCGTCCGCGATCTTGTGGCGCTCAAAAATCTCTAGAACTTTTTTTCCTGCGGTTTCATTGGCGGGCAGGCTTGTTTGAGTGATTTGAAACCTTTTACATTGGAATCTGGAACCGATCAGCAGAGCGAACACTCGCCCCCCGCCCCCTCGCGCTCAACGGGCGGCACCGCATCGCCTGTCTCGCTAGGGGGTGTTCCCGGACGAGAACCGGCGAGACGAGCCGGCTTTGCGATATACGCCAGCGGATAGGAGCGCAAGCCCCCCTGATTCCCCCTACCCAATAAAAATTTTTCATGCCATTTTCCATGCGCGGCCTTGCCACGGGGCGAGCCCCGACGAGGCGGCGAGCACCCGTGGGTCCCTCGCACTCATATTCAGGAGATCTAGTAAGAATCTCACCAGAGCCAGTTTTTTAAAAATGCATCACCGTTTGTCGGGCTATCGCCCGATCTTCTCCAGCATCCACCGGAGTTCTTCGGGATCCTGGACCGGGGGCCGGCAGGTATGGCCTCCGCAGACATACGCGGTGGCCCGGCCGGCCTGCATAACCCGGCCGCGTGCGGCCGGGACGAGCGCATCGATCGCCTCCCCTGCATTTCCCGGGGGCTTCAGGATCGTGATGAGCCCGGGCAGGTACCGGCTCCTTGCCGCAGTAATCAGGGCGCGGGTGTCCGCTGATGCGGGATCGCCGGCGATTACGAGATCGATCTGCTCTGCTGCATCTTCAGAAAAACGGGCAAGTTCCGCAAGGTAGGCAGCGGTTGCCGCAGGGGCCCGCCCTGCGGCCCCGGCAAGAAACATTGCAGAGGCTTGTGCCGATGCCCGGATATCCGGATCCCGCGTTGTCCGGGCAAGCCAGGAAAGGGCGCCGTAAGCCGTGGCATTTGCTGAAGGATACGCACCGTCGTACCACTCTTTTTTGCGGGCAAAAAGCTCGCCTGTTCCCTCTGCGACCGTGAAAAAACCCCCTTCGCGAGGATCTCCGTACCTGTTCCGGAGGATGCCGGTATACTGCCGGGCTTTCGTGAGATATACAGGGTCGAACGTCGCCTCGTAGAGCGCAATAAGCGCAGCTATCACCTGCGCGTAATCGTCGGCAAAGGCCGGCACCGCCCGCTCCCCGTCACGGTACCGGTGGAAGAGCGTTCCATCCTCGCCGGCAAGGTGCGCCAGGAGGAAACCCATCGCTGCCTCCGCGGCCCGGGTATATTCCGGCTCGTCAAATGCCCGCCCGGCCCGGGCGAGCGCCTGGCAGAAGAGCGCGTTTGTGTCCGTGAGGATCTTGTCGTCCCGGGCAGGGCGCGCGCGTTTTTCACGGATTGCACGGAGTTGTTCCCGGACCGGATCCGGGATGGCCGGGTTGTTCGGACTGCTCCGGGAGAGGATGAACCGGGGCTCTTTACGGTCGCGGCCATCCGCCGGCAGGGGCGTCAGGGTAAAAAGGGACCCGGCTCCGGTAGCATCGAGCTCGTCCCTTGTCCACGTGTAATACGCCCCTTCGCCACCGGGGCTGTCCGCATCTTCTGCTGTGTAAAACGCGCCGCCCGGATCCCGCAGGTTGCAAAACACGTACGCAATGCACTCCCCGGCCATCCTGCGGAAGCGCTCGTTCTTTGTCGCTTCGTATGCTTCGGTGCAGGCAAGCACAAAGAGCGCCTGATCGTAGAGCATCTTCTCGAAATGCGGGATGCGCCAGCCGGCATCGGTTGCATACCGGTGGAGCCCGCCGCCCACATGGTCCCACGTCCCGCCGGCATAGATTGCATCGAGCGTCCGTTCCGCCATCAAACGGGCGTCAGGTTTTTTTGCAAGGTGTCCGTACCGGAGTAAAAAGATCAGGATGTGGGGTGCCGGGAACTTCGGGGCGTTCCCGAACCCGGCGTTTTTCTTATCGAACTGCGCTGCAAGGGCCCGGTACCCGTTTTCGAGCAGCGCCCGGCCCGGGGTATCCGCTGCCACAACGAACGGGAGCGTCCCGGCAAAAGTACTGATCTCCTTTGCGGACCGGGCGAGCTCGTCGCGGTTACTGTGCCAGACCTCCGCGACCCGTTCGAGGATGGCGGTGAGCCCGGGCATGGCGGGCGTTGAATCCCTAGGAAAGTACGTCCCGGCAAAGAACGGCAGTTTGTCCGGGGTCATGATAATGGTGAGCGGCCAGCCGCCCTGTCCGGTCATCTGCTGGCAGATCTCCATGTACACGCTGTCGATATCGGGCCGCTCCTCGCGGTCTACCTTGATGCTGACAAAATCCCGGTTGAGGATCGCGGCGACCCCTTCGTCTTCGAAACACTCGTGCGCCATCACGTGGCACCAGTGGCAGGTGGAGTAGCCGATCGAAAGAAAGACCGGCTTGTCTTCGCTTTTTGCGCGGAGAAACGCCTCGTCCCCCCACGGGTACCAGTCGACCGGGTTATGCGCATGCTGGAGCAGGTACGGGCTCTTCTCGCGGGCGAGCCGGTTTGCCGGCCGGCCTGTTTTCGGCGTCGCTGTGCCGGGCATATAAGGGAAAAATAGCGTGCCCGGAGGATAAGCCTGCCGGAGGGGGCACTCCGCACGTTTTTTGCCTGCGGTGCCAGACATACTTCCCGATGAATGGTGATTTGCCCCCCGGGAGCATGGCATTTCTTGTTGTCATTGCGCTCGGCATCGTGGTCATGGCCCTTTCAAAAGTCCTCGACCATGTCTGGGCGCGCGTTCTCAAACGACCCTGGCTCTATCTTGCCGTTGCCGGCCCGGGGATCGTTGTCCACGAGTGCGCGCACATCCTCGGCTGTCTTGTTACCGGTGCGCAGATCACAAAAGTTGTCCTGCTCTCCCGGGACGGGGGCAGTGTCTCGTATACAAAGCCCAGACTCCCGGTGATAGGAAACGTGATCATCAGCACGGCGCCGCTCTTCTGCCTCCCGCTCGTGCTCGCCGGCCTTTCGTGGCTCTTTGCCGCATTTGCCGGCTGCCGGTTCTCCACCGTGTTTCCAAATTTCGGTTTTGCCGCCCCGGTGCCCATGCTCTTTGCCGGTATCGGGCAGACGCTGTACGACAACCTGATCGGGTCGTTCAATCCCTGGTTTGTCCTGTACCTTTACCTGGTCGTAAGTCTCGTCCTCTCGGTTGCACCGAGCCGGCAGGATCTTAAAAATGCCCTGGCCGGTCTTGTCGTGCTCGTCCTTGCCGGGCTGCTCATCCTCGTTCTTAATATCCCGGCTGTCACGTCCCTCTTCCTCGAACTCGTGGCCCTGCTCGGCACCGGGCTCTCCACCGGCCTCGGGTTTGCGTGCATTGCGCTCATGGTCACGATCCCGTTCCTTCTTTTTTATAAGGCATCGGGCTAACGGGCCCGCACGATCAGCACGGTTAATTTCCCGCCAGCGACAACAGTATGCTGATGAAAGGGACGCCCGGTTGCGATACCGGTACGGCAGCCGATGATACCAGGAACCTCACCCCGGGGATGCGGCAGTACCGGGAGATCAAGGCACAGTACCCGGATGCTATCCTCTTTTTCCATATCGGGGACTTCTTCGAGACGCTCGAAGACGATGCGATCGTTGTCTCGCGCGAACTCGATCTCGTGCTCACCTCCCGGTCCAAAAACGGCGACCAGAAGATCCCGCTCGCGGGTGTCCCGCACCATGCCGGCGAGGGCTACATTGCCCGGCTCGTGGCAAAGGGTTACAAGGTTGCGATCTGCGAGCAGATGGAGGACCCGAAGACCGCAAAGGGCCTGGTGAAGCGCGGGGTTGTCCGGGTGATAACCCCCGGGACCGTGATCGACCCGGGGATGCTCCCGTCCGCAGCGGCAGCGTATCTCATGGCGCTCTTTCCCGGTGAAAAGGGAAAGGACGGGGGGATCGCCCTTCTCGATATCTCGACCGGCGAGTTCTTCGTGCTCGGGCTTCCGGCAGAGGGGATGCTTGACAATATCCGTTCGGAGATTGCCCGCTACCGCCCGGCCGAGTGCGTGATCCCGGCATCCGCCGACGCGGCCCTCCGCGAATTGCTCACAAGAAATGGCGTGGTGGTGACGCCCCGTCCGGACGACCGGTTCGTGACGGGCCGGGCGGCCCGCACGCTCATGGACCATTTCGGCGTCTCGTCCCTGGACGGCTTTGGCTGCGGGGAGATGCCGGCCGCAGTTGCCGCAGCAGGAGCGGCCTTATCGTACGCAGAGGAGACCCAGCAGTCCGCGCTCCCGCAGGTGAGTTCGCTTTCCACCCGCACGTCTTCGCAGGGCATGATGCTCGATGCCGTGACCCTGCGCAACCTTGAAGTCCACGAATGTATCCGGGCGGGGAGCAAAGGAGCCACGCTCTTTTCGGTGCTCGACCGGACAAAAACGCCGATGGGGAGCCGGCTGCTGCGCCGCATGATCACCCGTCCCCTCACGGACGTTTCGCAGATCGATGCCCGGCTCGATGCCGTGGAGTACCTGGTAAAGGATACGACCCTGCGCCTCTCGCTTTCTGGCCGCTTCTCGAAACATGCCGACATCGAACGGATCACGGCCCGGATCGCGTACGGGAATGCCGGGCCCCGGGACCTGGTGGCGCTTGCCGAGTCGCTTGGAACCTTCCCGGAGGTAAAAAAACTCCTTGCCTCCCCGGCTGCCGGGACGCTTCCGGCAACTATTGCTGCTGCCCGCGACCAGGTCCGGGAACTGCCCGATGTCATCGATCTTATTTTGCGGGCAATCATCGACGACCCGCCGGCGCTTGCAAAGAACGGCGGCGTGATCCGGCCGGGATTCTCAAAAGAGCTTGACGAGATCAACGGCGTCCTGCACTCCGGGAAGAACTGGATAGCAGAACTCCAGACCGCCGAGCGGGAGAAGACCGGGATAAAATCGCTCAAGATCGGGTACAACCGGATCTTCGGGTACTACATCGATGTGAGCAAACCAAACCTCGCCCTTGTCCCGGAGCGGTACGAGCGCCGGCAGACCACGGCAAACGGCGAGCGCTACACCATCCCCGCGCTCCGGGAAAAGGAGGCGCTCATCACGAACGCAGACGAGCGGGTGCTTGCGCTCGAACGTTCGCTCTACACGGGCCTGATAGAAACGCTGCGCGAAAAGATCCCGGACCTCCAGCAGGCAGCCGCCGGGATCGCGGCGCTCGATGTCACGGTGGCGCTTGCAGACGTTGCGCAGGCAAACGATTACTGCCGCCCGCAGCTGGACGGCGGCGATGCCATTGCCTGCCGGGACGTGCGCCACCCGGTTGTCGAGCAGTCCCTTCCCGCGGGCTTTGTCCCCAATGACTGCGATCTTTCTGGCCACGGCACGCAGATCATGGTAATCACCGGCGCAAACATGGCCGGAAAGTCCACGTACATGCGCTCGGTCGCGCTCTGCTGCATCATGGCGCAGGCCGGCAGCTTTGTCCCGGCCCGTGCGGCCCGGATCGGGATCATCGACCGGATCTTTACCCGGGTCGGGGCGTTCGACGATCTTGCGAGCGGCCAGAGCACATTCTTTGTCGAGATGCTCGAACTCGCCAATATCTTAAACAACATGACCGACCGGAGCCTGGTCATCCTCGACGAGATCGGGCGCGGGACGAGCACGGCGGACGGCTGCTCGATCGCAAAGGCCGTGCTCGAATACCTGCACGGGAAATCATCGGCCGGCCCAAAGACGCTCTTTGCCACCCACTTCCACGAGATCATCGGGACCGAGGGCGAATTAAAACGGGTGAAGAATTACCATTTCGCGGTACAGGAGACAAAAAAGGAGGTCGTTTTCTTAAGAAAGCTCATCCCCGGCGCAACCGACAAAAGCTACGGTATCCACGTGGCCCGGCTCGCGGGGATCCCAAGGAAGGTGACCGAACGGGCCGATGTCCTGCTTGAAGAATTTTTGAACCGGGCAACCGGCCCGGGCACAAAAGCGCAGCGCTATACCCAGCTCCTGCTCGTAGACGAGAGCGCCCCGGCCCGCGAAACCTCTACGGTGCCCGACCCGGTGCACACGGAACTTGCCCGGCTCTCGCCCGATGAGATGACGCCGATACAGGCCCTTGCAAAACTTGCCGAGCTCAAAAAGATGGCGGGAGATGCCGGTACGGGGGCGGACCGCCCGTGAGCGACAAGACCGCTGTCCCGCGGATCCGGGTGCTCGATACTGCGACCGTGAACCAGATCGCGGCCGGCGAGGTTGTGGAGCGCCCGGCATCGGTGGTAAAGGAGCTCGTGGAGAATGCGATCGATGCCGGTGCCCGCACGGTCCGGATCGATATCACGTCCGTACAGGGCGGGATATCGGCAATCCGCGTGACCGATGACGGCTGCGGGATGTCGCCGGCCGACGCGGAACTTGCATTTATTCCGCATGCAACGAGCAAGATTGCAACCATCGACGATATTTTCTCGGTGCGGACGCTCGGGTTCCGGGGCGAGGCGCTCGCAAGCATTGCTGCGGTAGCAAAAGTGACGCTCGTTACCCGGGAGCGTGCGGGTGCGGCACTTGCCGGGACAAAGATCGTGGTGCTCGGGGGAAAAATCCTTGAGAGAGGGAGCACCGGGGCGCCGGAGGGGACGGGCGTGCTGGTCGAGGAACTCTTCTATAATACCCCGGCGCGGAAGAAGTTCCAGAAGAATCTCAACACGGAGCTTGCCCGGATCCATGCGATCCTCGAAGGGATCGTGCTCGCGTACCCGCAGGTTGCGTTCCGTTTCTCGCACAACAACCGCGAGCAGCTGGCCACGGCCCGGGCAGAAAGCCCGCTCGATACGATCGCCCGGCTCTTTGGGAGCGACTGCGCCCGCGAGCTGCTCCCTGCCGCGTACGAACACCCGCTTGTCGCGGTCAGCGGATACGTCTCCCGGCCCGGCCTCTCGCGCAAGGGCCACGACCGGATCCTTGTTGCGATCAACAACCGGTTTGTCTCAACGCCCGCGATCACCGGGGCGATAAAAGAGGGGTACGGCACGCTCCTCCCCCGGGACCGGTACCCGGTTGCGTTTCTCAGTCTGGCGATCGATACCCGGCTCGTGGACGTGAACGTCCACCCGACCAAAAAGGAGGTGCGCCTGACTAAAGAGCGCGAGATTGCAGAGGCCGTGCGGGAAGCGGTGCGCCGGGCCTTAAAGGAGCAGGACCTGATCCCGGAGGTCCGGGCCGACATCCCCCGCGACCGGGTTCTCGAAAACGCGGTGGCACCCGCTGCTGAGAAACCCTCCGCGGTTGCCGAACCGGTGGCTGCGTACTGCACGGGAACGCTTTCGCCCGGCCCTGAAACGGTAACCGCTCCCCTGACCGAGCCGACCCATACCGGGACGGCATCGACCGATCACCGGCTCCGGCAGACCGAGCTTGTAAGCGGCGTTCTCCCGGTCACCGCTGCCGTGCCGCCCCTTGAGGTGATCGGGCAGGTGGGCGGGTGTTACATCCTTGCCGCTGCACCCGATGGCGAACTCATCATCATCGACCAGCACGCAGCCCACGAGCGGGTCTTCTACGAGCAGGTGCAGAAGAGTACGGCAGCCCGCCATGCGCAGGAGCTCATCGTCCCTGCGGTGATCCACCGCTCGCCCAAGGATTCCGCGATCCTCCGCAACCTTATCCCGGTGCTTGCGCGGGAAGGGGTTGTCATCGAGGAGTTCGGGACCGGGTCGTTTCTGGTCCGGGCCGTGCCTGCGATCATGGGAAAGATCGAGGGGACCGAGCAGATCGACGACCTGGTGACCGATCTGGTGGAAAGCGATCCCACCCGGCCGGTGACCGACCGCGAGCGGATAACAAGGATCGTTGCCTGCCGGAGCGCGATAAAGGCCGGCACGGTCTGCACGCTCGAACAGTGCCGGCGCCTTGTCGCCCAGCTCCGGGCAGCGGAGTGTCCTTTCACCTGCCCGCACGGCCGGCCCACGATGATCCGGTTCTCCCGGGCAAAGCTGGACGAGATGTTTTTGAGGACGTGAAAAACAGTTCTCTTACCTGTCGGGAAATTAGGGGCGGTTCCTGAACTATCCCCCGCTGCATCAGGGGCTTTTGTATTTTCGGCTCTGTAGAAAACCATAACAGAAATCCGGAAATTTTGTTGCGATGGAACCACGGGTGCTCGCCGCCTCATCGGGGCTCGCCCCGTGGAGTAGGCCCGTGAAATGTACATGGCACGATTTTTTTTATTCGGTTGGGGGGGTCAAGGGAGCCACCGCACCATCCGGATCCTGATGCTGCCGGAAAAACCGTATCACAAACAAGCCCGATACGGCCCCGGATTGCTCTTTTCGGGTCTTGCCCCTTCCCGGGAAACCCCGTAAACCGCCCCGTTTTGTTTCGTGTGGAAAACACCCTCAAATCAGGCTCGGTTTGCCGAAATACGCCCGCTTTCGATGCCCGAGAACGGGTCACCATGCCCCTGCAACAAAGGGAAATTTTGCCACATCCAGTCACCCTTGCGACCCCGGGATCGGCCAAAAGAACGCGGCTAAATACGTCCGCTTAAAAACCGGTATTTCTCTGACGTGAAGCCGGGTGCTGACCACAAAAAAACGGGCAAAACCGGCCGGTATGAGCGGGTCCGGGAGATACCCGGGAACCATGCTTTCAATGGATTTTTGGCAGTATGTGATCTTTTCCCGGCCCGGAGATCGAACCGGCAAAGGCCCCGCACATATCATCGCGCGCGAGCCGATCCACCCCGCATTCCCTCCGGATCAGATGGTTGCTGTGCCTCACGCAATCACGCGCGCAACCTCCATCCTGTGTTCGCCCGAACCCTTTCCTCCGGGTCATCGCCGGTATTCCTGTAACAATCCGCACCATTATACCTCTGCCAGAAAAGATCCGGTACAGATTTCCCCCATGAAAAAATCCGTCCAGCAGCCCCTTGTCCCGCCCGGCCCGGCGCGATCGGACCCGCCCTCCGATGCAGAGATCGCCGGGTTCAAAAAACAGGTGCTCGCGTTCTACAAAAAGCACGGCCGGCACGACATGCCCTGGCGCCACACAAAGGACCCGTACCGGATCCTTGTCTCCGAGATCATGCTCCAGCAGACGCAGGTCGGCCGGGTTACCGAAAAATACCCGGAGTTCCTTGCTGCATTCCCGGATTTTCCGGCGCTTGCCCGGGCCCCGCAGAGCGCGGTTGTTGCCGCGTGGCAGGGAATGGGATACAACAGGCGGGCCCTTGCGCTCAAAAAGTGTGCGGAAAACGTGGTCGGCGGGTATGGCGGAACGCTCCCCCCCGATCCCGCCATCCTTGCAACGTTACCCGGCATCGGCCCGGCCACCGCCGCGTCCATCTGCGCATTTGCGTTCAATCTCCCGGTCGTCTTTATCGAGACAAACATCCGCCGGGTCTTCATCCACGCATTCTTTCCCGGCAGGGATCGCGTGGACGACCGCGAGCTCCTCCCGCTCGTAACGCGTGCCCTTGACAAAGACCATCCCCGGGAATGGTACTGGGCCTTAATGGATTACGGCACGGCGCTCAAAAATACCGTCCCGAACCCGAACCGGAGGAGCGCCGCGTACGTGAAACAGGCGCCCTTTACCGGATCCGACCGGGAGATCCGGGGAAGGATCCTCAAAATGCTGGTCGGCCGCAACCGGATTGCACGAACGGAGATCCTCGCAGGTCTTGGCGGCGACCCGGACCGGGCAGGCCGGATCCTCTCTGCCCTTGAAAGCGAAGGCTTCCTGGCAAAGGACCGGCGGGGCTACCGGCTTAAGGAGTAGTCCGACGGCACCGGCGTTGTCACGCTCAGAAAGCATTTAAAACAAAATGTAAAACATAATTTACGTGGTGCCCATAAAAAAAAGGGCATCTGCAGGAACAACAAGAACAATCCGGAGAACCAGGAATGAAAACCCCGATAGTATACTATGCCGCACTCTTCGTCTTTAGTTTCGCGGTACTTTCTGTCGGGATGGCTGCGGGCCTCCACTAAAATTCCCGCAGTCCCTGCCGGCTCCGGCAGCAGGAAAAGAAACGACAAAAAAGGAGATGATAAAAAAATCGGGACAACGATTACCATCATGTTTCCTCTGGCCTGCGTTCCATCATGGCAGGCAGCAGACATTTCAAAGGACATTGCAGCCCCAAATGTCTCCGTTCCCGGTTAACCTGTAAAAAAACAGGCAGGACCCGGCCGGCATACCACCCCGCCGGCCAGGGCAAAAACCGGGCAGTGAACGGATCCGGCAGGAGGACCTTGTCCGGACAATGCGGGAAGAAACAGGACCCTTCCCGGCATTGTCTATTATTCTATAGACCCCACAAGTGAATCCATCAGGAATCCACCACCTCTAAAACGGGGAGTACGTCTGCTCCCCGTATTTTTTTTATTTTGCCGTTACCTACGCACCACCCTGTGTCACGGTCGCCAGATTGATAAGATCCCGGTTCAAATTCCCGTAGTATCATGGCAGATATCCGGGAGATCCCCGACCGGGTAAAATGGCGGTCTGCCGCACAATGTCTGGCAACCCTTCCGGCCCTGTACGATATTGCATTCCGCGAAGCGCTCCGGGACAGATACGGCCCGCTCGAACAGGAGATCTGGATGGAGCTTGCACGCTCGCTTGCCAGTATCGCGCACGACTGTTCGCTTCCGGTGCGGAATGCAGAAGAGATCGCAGATGCGGTGCAGGCCGGCCTGTACGTGCTCTTTGGCCCGGACCTCGGTGCCGAAACGATTGCGTTCTCGGACGACCGGGCCGTGATCGTAATCAAACGCTGCCCGTTTCTCATTCACAGTTCCGCGCTTGCAACCGACTGCGGGAATTCCTTTGGCCGGTGCATGGCCCTTGTCCTGACTGCCGTCCCGCTGCTCAACAAAGAGTTCGAAGGCCGGTTTGTGCGGGCAGCCTGCACCGGCGACCGGCAGTGCGAGATCATGATCGGGAAAACTCCTCCGGCAAAAAAACCCGGTGGTTCGTGATACTATGAGTACCGGAAGGGCGGGGAAAAGGATCCCGGGGAATCACCCCGCATTTTTTTAATAAAATGAAAAAGGGAGCCGGTACCGAACCGGTAATAGGTCAGATTGATAAGATTCTTGGGAAATATAGGTACCACGAGCAAACAACCGATGACTGCACATATCCTTTTTCTCTCTGCTGCGCTCTCAACGGAACGGTTGTCCGTTATTGAAGAGATGTTTAAGGCGCGCCAGGGAACCCGGCCGGACCCGGCCGCAGCACCGGATCCGGGTGCGTCCGATACCTGCAGGATCTTCCTTACCGGGGATGCCGTGTACAGCCTGGGCGAGGGTGAATTGCAGCAGACCTGGCGGAGCATCCTCTCGTTTTCCGGTGTACGGGTAATCTGCGATCCCGAGGCTCTCGGAATCCGCGGGTACTCTGCCGAATCTCTCCGCGGGCTGTATCCGCCGCAGACCGGGGCAAAAATAGATTGTTGCGAAAACAGCGCTGCCCGGTTCTGGGAGAGCCTGGCGGCATCCGGCGTACCGCCCGTTACGGAGGTGCCGCCGCGGGTGGGCTGGCTGGAGATCTCGTCGCCGTACATGCACGCATCCCCGGGGTACGGGATCCGCACCCTGTCCGCAGCCCTCGATGCCGGCTGTGCCACAAGCCTGTATGCATTCCTTGACGGCTGCCATATCAGCCATACCGGCCAGAGACCGGAGGAGTGCGCAAACATCGGGGAAGCGCTGGCAGATCTTGCCCGGCGTGCCGGGAAAAAGAACCTCCCGTTCACGATCATGGTCAACCGGAACTGTGCAGCTGCGCGGGGATATGCTACCTGGGACGACGGGCAGGGAACGGTTGTCTCGCTCTTTGCGGTAAAAAATGCGCACATCCGCGATCTCGAAAGTATGGTGCAGCATATCGGCAGGTGTTCCGTACTTCTCGGGGAAAATGCCGGGAGTGTCAGGTTCTCTTCCGCACCGTCTCGCGGGGCAGGAAGCGGGGAACCAGGGGAACTTCCCGTTGTCCCGCTTCTCCTGTTTGTCACGCATCCGCCGTACGGGACAGAGCATATGTACGGGGCGCTCACCCTGGCCGCTGCGTGTGCCCACCAGGGAATACCGGTACGTGTGGTCTTTTGCGAAGACGGCGTGTATGCCCTTGCCGGGGAACAGCGTCCGCTGCCGGGTTCCGATGCCTATCTTGCAACCGACCTGATCGGACTCCTCTCGGGAGACAAAAACATCCGGTTCTATGCGCTTGCCCCCTCCATCCAGAAGAGAGGATTTACCAAGAATGCAAAGGCCGGATCGGTCACGGAGATCGGGTATGCCGAACTGGCCGGTCTCGCCTTTACTCCCCCGGTCCCTGAAAAGTGCGGCGACCGGCAACGGATCCTCATGTTTTAAAAAATTCCCGGTACCGGCAGTAAACCCGGGAATTTTTTTTCCTTCGTACGGAACAGTACCCACGGTTTTCGAGTTTCCTGACCGGAATATCTCCTGAACTCCATCAACAATAATTAAAAGAAATTGACTTTTTTATCGTATCTACGAAATCTGTTTAATTGCGGCGCTTTTGGCGTATCGCCCCCCAAATAAGGGCAGGTTTCGCGCGTTTCAGGGATTTTACCGGATCCCGGGAGTTGCCGGGCCGGACATTTATTTTACGGGGAAAATATTTTCCCGATCGTTTACCGTGATTGTGCAAAAAATGGCCCTGGGGGGATCACCGAAGGTCAACATCATAGAAAACCGGAGACCCTCAGTTAACTACATGAAAAATCAAAATCTGTGCATTAAGAAGTTCCATTTTACCGTCTGTGACTATAACAATGTTTAATTACTGTATCGCAGCAACGAGTGAATTAGGAATCGGATTTCCGAAAAAAAGTTTGTGTGTGATTAGATATGGCGTTTGCAGTACATGTGAACATGAACCGGTGCACCGGGTGCGGAAACTGTGTTACCGCATGCCCGGTCAATGCGCTGGAACTGTACTCGCTCGATCCTGTAACCAAGGAAAAGATCTACCAGGTACAGGACGGCGTGTCGGTCAGTCTCGATGTGAAGACGGAATTATGTGCCGGATGCGGTGTCTGTGTTGAGGCATGTCCGTACGATGTCATCCAGCTCACCGGAACAGAGCTGAGATCGGCCTCCCCGATGAAGGCCTGACGTATACATGCGAGGAGATACCATGGCAGAGAAGAAAATTACCGTCAACATCATCACGTGCCGGACCATCCAGCAGGGTGTCGGCATGGAAGCAGGCAAGACTTCCCAGAAGTATTACGATGCCTGCACGATCATCCAGCTCCACCCGGAGGATTTCAAGAGACTCGGTGTCTGGAAGAATACTAACGTCAAGGTCACCAGTTCTGTCGGCAGCGTTATTTTAAAGGCTGTCGAGACCCGCGAAGACCTTGTCCCGGGCCTTGCCCACATCCCGATGGGACCATGGGCAAACCGGATCGTTCCCGCGTACACCTTCTCGACCGGCGAACCCTGCTTCAAGGGATTCCCGGCAGACATCGAGGTTGCTGCAAACGAACGGATCATGGGAGCAGTAGAAGTGCTGCAGGACGCCTGCGGACTTATCAGGAAGTGACGAGCAATGCCAAAAGAAGTAAAAGATGTAATCTGCCCGTTCTGCGGTACGCTGTGCGATGATCTCATCATCACCGTATCCGACGACAACAAGACGATTCTCGGGGTCAAGAACGCGTGCGCAATCGGCTCAGAGAAGTTCAACCACCAGCGCCTCCCGGGCCGTGTCAAGCGCCCGAGGATGAGGCAGGCTGACGGCAGCTTCAAGGAAGTTACCTACGATGAGGCAATCGACTGGACCGCAAAGATGCTGGTCAAGTCCCGTAAGACCCTGATGTACGGCTGGGCATCCACCAGCTGCCAGGCAATGGCCATCGGCCACGACATTGCAGAAAAGGTCGGCGGTATTGTCGACAACTGTGCAACGGTCTGCCACGGCTCCTCGCTTATTGCCATCGAAGATGTCGGTGTCCCGAGCTGCACGCTCGGTGAGGTCAAGAACCGTGCCGACCGCGTGGTCTTCTGGGGCTGCAACCCGGCACACGCCCACCCCCGGCATATGTCCCGGTACTCTATCTTCCCCCGCGGTTTCTTCACCGTAAAAGGTCACAAGGGCCGGAAGATCTACTGCGTTGACTGCCGGTACACCGATACCGCAAAATGCGCCGACGAGTTCATCCAGGTAGCCCAGGGGTTCGACTACGAGCTCTTGAATGCCTTCAGGGCAGCAGCCCGGGGCCAGCCGATCCCGGATACGATTGGCGGCGTACCGAAAGAAAAGATCATTGAAGTCGTCGAGGACCTCAAGCAGGGCCGGTTCGTTATCATCTTCTTTGGCATGGGCCTTACCCACACCATGGGCAGGAACCACAACATCGATATCGCCATCAACCTGACCCGCGACATGAACGACTTTACGAAATGCGCGATCATGGCAATGCGCGGCCACTGGAACGTTACCGGCTCCGGCCAGGTGCTCGGCTGGCAGTACGGGTTCCCGTATGCAGTCGATCTCTCCAGGAGAGACCAGGCCCGCCACCAGACCGGCGAGACGACCTCGGTCGATCTCTTAAACCGGAGCGAAGTCGAGGCCTGCTTCTATATTGCAACCGACCCGGGCGCACACTTCCCGGTCAATGCAATGATCAGCAGCTCGAGAAAGCCCACGGTCTGTATCGACCCGCACATCAACTGCACGACCGAGATCTCGGATCTCCACATCCCGGTCGCCCTTGTCGGTGTTGAAGTCGAGGGCTGTGCCTATCGTATGGACAATGTCCCGATCGAGACCCGCAAGGTAGTAGACCCGCCCGAAGGCGTGCTCTCCGATGTCGAGCTCTTAACTAAGATCAACCAGCGCGTTGACGAGCTCATGGCTGCGGAAAGCGCGGCAGCCAAGGCCGGGCAGCCGGCAAAGGCAACCGCCAAGGGAGGCGCGTAAATGTCGGAATTTATCATCAAGAACGGACACGTCTTTGACCCGGTCCAGGGAATCAAGGGCGACAAGAAGGATATTGCCATCAAAGACGGCAAGATTGTAGACAAGGTCGGGTCCTCCGCGAAAGTCATCGATGCCAAGGGCAAGACGGTCATGGCCGGGGCGCTCGATATCCACTCCCATGTGGCAGGCCCCAAGGTCAACGCCGGCCGCTGGTACCGCCCCGAAGACAAACATTTCGACTCCCACAAGGTGCCCGGCATCACCCGTATCGAGGGCGGCAAGTCCATCCCGACCGTCTTTAAGACCGGGTACACCTATGCCCGCATGGGCTTTGGCTTTGTCATGGAAGCGGCAATGCCCCCGATGTACGCCCGCCACGTGCACGAAGAGATCCACGACACCCCCATCATCGATGAGGCAGCTCTCCCGGTCTTCGGGAACAACTGGTTCATCCTCGAATACCTGAAAAACCAGGAGATCGAGAACGCAGCGGCATACATTGCCTGGATCCTCAAACAGACCAAGGGGTACGGTATCAAGTGCGTCAACCCCGGCGGCACGGAAGCATGGGCATGGGGTCTGAACTGCCTGACCATCCACGACCCGGTGCCGTACTTCGACATCACCCCGGCAGAGATCGTCACCGGCCTGATGAAGGCAAACGAGTATCTCGGCCTTCCGCACTCGTTCCATGTCCACCAGAACGATCTCGGTAACCCCGGGAACTACACGGTGACCATGGACACCCTCAAGCTCGCCGAAGGCATCAAGCCCAGAAACAACTTCGGCCGCGAGCAGGTCCTGCACTCCACGCACCTCCAGTTCCACTCCTATGGCGGGGACAGCTTTGCCAACATCTGTTCGAAGGCAAAGGAGGTCATGGACGTCTTTAACAAGAACAAGAACCTGACCATGGATACCGGTAACGTCACGATGGACGAGACGACAACGATGACTGCCGACGGCCCGTTCGAGCACCACCTCCACGCATTAAACCACCTCAAGTGGTTCAACGTGGATGTCGAACTCGAGACCGGCGCAGGTGTCGTGCCCTACATCTACAGCCCGAACGTTACGGTCAACTGTATCCAGTGGGCCATCGGTCTTGAGCTTGCGCTCTATGCAAAGGACCCGATGCGCTGCTTTATCACCACCGACCACCCGAACGCCGGCCCGTTCACCCGCTACCCGCGTGTGTACTCCTGGCTGATGAGTAAGAAGATCCGTGACGCGTACCTGAACTCGTTCAAGCACGCAGACAAGGTCATCGATGCAACGACCCTTGCAGAACTCGACCGCGAGATCACGCTCTACGAGCTCGCCCAGATGACCCGCGCCGGCCCGGCAAAGGCACTCGGCCTTGGCACAGACTACGGCGGCTTAAAACCCGGCATGACTGCCGATGTCGCAATCTACAACATCGACCCGGACAACTTCCCCACGAGCGGTCCCGAGATCGAGAAGGCATTTGCAAACGTTGCCTGGTTCTTCAAGAACGGCACGATCTGTGTCGAGAACGGCAAGGTCGTCGATATGGGCCACAAGGAGACCTTCTGGGTCGATGTCAAGATGCCCGAGAACAAGCAGGTCATGCACGATGTCAGGGAAAAGTTCCTCAAGTATTACAGCTTAAACGAGGCCAACTACCCCGTACCCGAGAGCTATGCACCGCACCAGCACATCATCGCAATCGATGGGGTTCAGGGATAGGTGAAGAACATGAACACGGTTACACTCACAGTAAAAAAGCAGCCGGAACTCTACCTTGAACTCGAAAAGGTAAACCCTGACGAATTTGCCGGCAAGACTGCCGCAGAGATCGAGAAGCTCCCGGTCTACATGGGTAAGGAGACGGACACCATCGGCGACTTCTTCACGGTCGCCGGGAATGCCGGGGCAACCGCCGCAGAGACAAAGATTGTCATCAACGGCGACTGCACCAAGATGAAGTACATCGGCGCCAAGATGACCGACGGCGAAGTTGTCGTCAACTCGTCCTGCGACATGTACACGGGCTCCTGGATGAAAGGCGGCAAACTCACCGTCAACGGCGACGTGCATTCGTTCTGCGGCCTTGCCCTGAAAGGCGGGGAGTTCACCGTCAACGGCAATGCCGGAAACTATCTCGGCGCCGCATACCGTGGCGACTGGAGAGGCATGAGCGGCGGCGTCCTTCGCGTCAAGGGCAATGCCGGCTCGGATGTTGCCAGCTTCATGACCGGCGGCACGCTGATCGTGGAAGGCGATGTCGATATCCACCTCGGCACCCACATGGAAGGCGGCACGATCATCCTCAAGGGCAATGCAAACCGCCGTGTCGGCGGCCAGCTGGTCAAGGGCACCATCTATGTCTTTGGCACCATCAATGTCATGATGCCCGGCTACAAGCCGGTCGGCGACGTTGAGCTCGAAGTCGATGGCACCAAGGCAACGTTCACCGATTATATCGGCGACCTTGGCGAGAGACACCCGAAAAGCAAGGGAAATATTGTCTACGGCCACCTGTACATGAAAAAATAATTAAAAAAAGCCAGTCACGCACAAGGCGGGGGGATTCTTCCCGCCGCTCTT
>WSSedL1CaDRAFT_10000933_pt1 | contig 18797 bp, 15 predicted proteins | sample WetSurSL1Cattail_FD_9464 | JGI IMG/M metagenome (IMG submission 9464)
TTCCGCGCTGCTGTGTTGTCCTCCTCGTCAGGCGCCAGCCTGACTTCGTCGTCCGCCTTGCATCACGAAAAATATCCTCGCAAATATCAGGACGTTTTTAAAGTTGGTCGACTATAACCGGCAGAATTAATTTATCCGAAAAGCTGTTTGCAAAAATTACCACAAAATGATAACATGTATATTAATCCACGCCATTCCCGTTCTTAAAAATTGAAAATTCACTAAATGACAAATATGAGGAGCGATTAGCAGGCGATGCCGAAAAATCGATATACGAAACTGCTTTTTACTTTTATAACAATCGGATTTGTATTATTTATTTTCAGTAATTCTTTATTTACCGGGCCGGAATCGGGCAAAAAGAGCCAGTTCGCGATGGAACTCATCAATCATTTCATTTCTCTTCTGGGGGGCGCCTTCTCTGTCAGCGAACATATGGTAAGGAAGGCGGCGCATTTTACAGAATATTTTGTCTTTGGAAACTTGCTGGCCGTCACGGTACGGATGTACGCCGAAAAGCCGGTCAAGCACATTTTTATGGCGCTGTTCTGCTTGCTTTCCGTTCCGGTGGCGGATGAGTTTCTTCAGACATTCGTTCAGGGCAGGAGCGGAAACGTAAACGATATCATTCTGGATTTCACAGGTGGGTTTGTTGGGCTGATGCTCTGTATCCTTATTATCCGTTTACATCAAAGCCAAAAAGTTCTACCTGAGAAACCATTTGATTAATTGAACAGATACCTTAAATTTAAAGGCAGCTATGGTGCCCGTCAAGTACGGAACATCATGGATGCCTTTTTTAATTAAGCCGATTTGTTGCAGTTCCGGTCACCCTAAAACAAAAATGTGAAGTTATTTCATTTTAGGTAAATATACTTCTATATCTTACCGATGTATGTGATATAAGCATAGAAAGGAGAATAACCTATGCAGGAATTATATGGAAATTCACAACGACTGGATGAGCGTGAACAAAGCACACAGAAAGGCAAATTTTTGACATTTAAGCTTGATGCCGAATTGTTTGCCTTGGAAATCAGTTACGTAACAGAAATTTATAACATGCTCTCGATAGTACCCCTACCCGGCACGCCTGAGTATTTTAAAGGAATCATTAACTTACGCGGCAAGATCATACCGGTGATAGATATGCGTCTAAAACTGCGGAAGATATCAGAGTCTTATAATGACAGGACATGTATTATTATATTAATTGTAGATGGAATCCAGAGCGGATTGATCGTAGACACCGTATCTGAAGTCTGTAACATTAGAGAAGAGGATATTGAACCGCCGCCGGGGCTGAAATGTTTAGGGTCAAACCATTATATTCAGGGGGTTGCAAAAATCGGGGATGATTTGGCAATGATACTGGATTGCAGAAAAATATTGGGAGAAGAAAAAATCTCCAATTTGGCACAAGAGGTTTCATAAGAAAATTTAATTATCTGTCATTCCTGCCCACGCTGCGGCCGATGGAAAAGCTAATTACTCAAGTAATCATTATAAAAATATTCCAATTATAGGAAAGAGGTCATTACAATGAAAAAAGATAGCACATTAAACTTCAGACTGCTTTTTAGTATTTTTTCGGGTTGTATTTTAGCAATGGTCATCGGTGGAATCGGATTATATGCTTTGCAAAACATTTCACGTTTAGGCGCCGCTTTAGCAGTCGTGCTCGTAATTGCGGTTCTGGCTCTGGTATATCAATTTTCGTCTGTCACAGCAAAAGCCGCGGTGAAAAAGTTGCAGGACATTGAGCATAAAGCAGACTGGTACAAATCAGTTGTGGATGCGATTCCCTTCCCGGTTCATGTAACGGACAATGATATGAACTGGACGTTTATGAATAAGGCTTTTGAAAAGCTTATGGTTGACCAGGGTGTAACCAAAGACAGAGAGTCAGCGTATGGGAGAGCTTGCGATAATGCAAACGCGACCTGCTGCAAGACGGATAACTGCGGTATCTGCCAACTGAAAAAGGGCGTAAATCAAACCTATTTTGTATGGTGTGGAATGAACTGCAAACAGGATACCTCCTATCTTGTGACGGAACAGGGTGAACGCATTGGCTTTGTTGAGATCGTTACGGATCTTACTTCACTGATTAGTGTAAACGAATTTAATGCAGTTGAATTAAACCGTATTGTTGGAAATTTAAATAAGCTTGCCAAGGGCGATCTTGACATTGATCTTAAAATTGGGGAAGCGAACAGCTACACGAAGGAATCCCATGAGAAATTTTCAAATATCAGCAAGTCTCTTCAAGAAGTGAAGGATGCATTGGGGCTAATGATCAGTGACGCAGAAATGCTTGCTCAGGCCGGAATCGACGGAGCGCTGTCCACAAGGGCAAATGTTTCCAGTCATCATGGCAGCTACCGAAAGGTAATTGAGGGATTCAACGCGACTCTGGATTCGATTATCACACCGATCAATGAAACAATTCATGTTTTAAATAGGATTTCATTAAATGATTTGGAAATATCCATGTCCGACCAATATAAAGGTACCTATAAGAATTTGGCGGATTCCATTAAAGAGGTTAGGGCCAGACTGCTGAGCGTTGAAGATGCGTTTGTCAGGGTATCTGAAGGAGATACCAGCAGGCTGGAGGAATTTAAAAAAGCAGGAAAGCGTTCAGAAAATGACAGGCTGATGCCTGCAGCAACGGCTATGATGCAGGCAATACAAGACCTGATTGAGGAATCAGACCACATTGCCGGCGCGGCGGTTGAAGGAAACTTGGATTTCAGGGGAAAAGCTGAAAAGTTTAAAGGCGGATACAGAGCGATCATAGATGGAATGAACCAGACGATGCTGGCCATTGAACGCCCGATAAAAGAAATTTCCGAAGTCCTGCTTCATATGGCGGAAGGCGACCTTACCAATGAGGTTGCCGGGGATTACAAAGGGGAGTACGGCAAAATTGCGGACGCGATGAACCACACTTCCAAATCAATCAGCAGTGTTCTAAGCAATATCAATATTGCGGCGGAGCAGGTTTCCACAGGGTCAAATCAGGTTTCTGACAGCAGCCAGGCTTTATCACAGGGAGCAACCGAGCAGGCAAGCTCCATTGAAGAGCTGTCGGCTTCCGTTTCCGATATCGCCACACAGACGAAGCAGAATTCCACAAAGGCGGTTCAGGCAAACGAGCTGGCAATGCAGGCTAAGGATGATGCCGTTGTCGGAAATGACCAGATGAAGCTGATGGTCAGGTCAATGGAGGATATCAATGAAAGTTCCGCAAATATATCCAAAGTAATCCGGGTGATTCAGGACATAGCGTTCCAGACGAACATCCTCGCATTGAATGCGGCAGTTGAAGCAGCGCGCGCAGGAACCGCAGGCAAAGGGTTCGCGGTCGTTGCGGATGAAGTAAGAAATCTCGCTGCTAAGAGTGCGGATGCGGCCAAAGAAACCACAATGATGATAGAAGGTTCGATTAAAAAAGCGGAAGCAGGAACAAAAATTGCCAACCAAACCGCCGAAGCACTGGCTAAAATTGTTACAGGCGTTGAAAAAGCGGCAAATTTGGTAGCGGAAATTGCGACAGCTTCAAATCAGCAGGCAACCGGAATCTCTCAGATTAATGTGGGAGTCGAGCAGGTGTCACAGGTAGTTCAGGTTAATTCTGCGACTGCGGAGGAGAGTGCCGCCGCGAGCGAAGAGCTTTCCTCGCAGGCTGACTTGCTCAAGGAAATGATTCGGAAATTCACTTTAAACGAGACCGATAACAGGGGCTCCGACACAGACTACATGGTGCGGCAAAAGAAGATGGCTGCGCCGGTGCACAGATCGCTCATTCCTGCTTATAACAAGTTCGATTAACCGTTTTTATTACTGCAGTGCCCCCGGGTCCTAAGTTATTACTTCGCTTTAGGCAATGAGTTTAATCTAAAACAGATCGTCCACACTCAACAAAAGTTGAGATAGGACGGTCTGTTTTTATTTTTGCGTTTACTGCAAATAAATGATTCATATGCTGATATCCAAGAAAAAAGCAAAATAAATAGAAATTTACACGATTAAAATATAATTTTGTATTAACATTCCGATAACATAGTGCTATAATTCTAAATAATAGAAATATTTATTCAGATGGAGCATGAAAGGGGCAGCGTTTTTAAAAGAGAGCCGGATGATACAGAAGAAGTCTCAAGTTGCTTATGGGGTTGTTGTTTTGGAGATGTCAAATATATTTGTCCGGAAAATGCGTTAGACGGTGAATCTGGTTTACTTTCATCGCTATTGAAGGAGTGATTGTTTTGAAGAGGAACGGCATGGGTCACGAACAGAGTTTGAGTTCTACTCTAGCAGGATTTTTTATTGTGTGTTTGGCGGTTATTTTAACCATTGTAGTCACGATTATTTTTATTTTTACCAATCAACTGTTTGAAAAGTCATTTGAAGACGAGAGCAAGGTCGCATTACAGGGAATATCAGATACCATAAAAGATTATCAAACCAATGTCCAACTGGCGGGGAACAAGTTGGGGGATAGCTCCGCTTTTATTGACGCAGCGGCTGCAAATAACCAGTATGATATTGTGGAGGCGCTGAAAGAGCAGGTAAAATCGTATAACATCAGTTATGCTTTCCTTACGGACGCTTCGGGAAAGATTGTAGAAACTTCAACAACAGACTTTGAGAATTCGCCGGATTTTACAAAATTAAAACATGTTCAGGTGTCTCTTAAAGGTGAGAAAATGCTTACAGACGAAGCCATTGATGGGAAAATGCTTTGCGTCTGTTATGGTGTTCCGATTAAAAAGGGCAATAAAATTATCGGGGTGGTTTCCACAGTGGAATCGTTAGCGAACACGACGGGCTCTATGGATCAATCCACCTTTATTGACAAACTAAAAAGTTACACGGGCTGCGAATTTTCGGTGTTTCTCGGTGAAGAACGAATCAACACGACGTTGGTGAAGGATAAAAAACGTCAAACAGGTACAAAGATGGACAGTGCAATTGCAGCGCAGGTACTTACCAATAAACAAAATTATATTGGTAAGACGCAGGTTTTGGGAACAAAAATGATGGCGAGTTACGCCCCACTGATTGGTGCAGACGGCAAGGCGGTCGGTGCGATCTTCGCAGGAAAAAATATCGAGGACACCGAACGGCAGTCAGGGTTTATTGTGACTTTTTCCGCTCTCTTTGCCGTGCTTATGATGGCTTTTGCAATTATTATACTGGGTAGATTTATCAAGAAGCGGGTCAAAATTCCTCTCAATCAGGTAGTGACCCTCGCGAACAATATGGAACACGGTGAAATCGGAGTTTCGAACAAGGATGCGGTTGCGCTTACAGTTAACTCTAAGGATGAAGTGGGGAAAGTAGCTTCCGCGCTTGGAAATACCGTGAGCAGCCTGCAAATGTACATAGGTGAAATTTCGAGTGTGCTCAGCGCAATTTCAAAGGGCGACTTAACGGTAGAAACACAAAGACGATATCATGGAGATTTTCGCGAGATTAAAAATGCGCTTGATAATATTACCGGCTCTCTGAACTCTGTGTTTTATGATATCAGAATCGCGGCGGAATCCGTTGCCGCGCGGTCAGAACAAATTTCCAGCGGAGCGGCAGCACTTTCGCAGGGCGCGTCAGAACAGGCCGGCACAACGGAGGAACTTTCTGCAACGATTACGGAGATTTCCAACCAGATTCAAAAAACAGCTCAAAATGCGGCAGTTGCAAGCTCTATCGCACAGAAATCTTCTGATGAGGTGGAAAAAGGAAACCATAACATAGAGGAAATGCTGACGGCAATGAACAATATTGAGCAAGCTTCGAAAGAGATTCGAAAAATCACAAAAACGATTGAAGACATTGCATTTCAGACGAATATATTAGCCCTCAATGCCGCCGTGGAAGCTGCAAGAGCCGGTGCGGCGGGCAAAGGATTTTCTGTTGTGGCAGATGAGGTTCGGAATTTGGCGAGCAAGAGCGGTGAGGCCGCAAAGCAAACTACTGCTTTGATTGAAAACACAATTAAACTAGTGAATAATGGGACAAGGGTCGCAAATTCAACCGCCGAATCATTTAAGGAAATCAGAAGCAGTTCAAATGAGTCCACAAGTCTGATTGCCGAAATTTCAGAAGCCACCAACCAGCAAGCTACTTCTGTTGAGCAGGTTACGTCAGGAATTCATCAGATCGCGCAGGTTGTGCAAACAAACTCGGCGACTTCCGAAGAAAATGCGGCGGTCAGTCAGGATCTGTCCGCACAATCCCAGCGTTTGCGGGAGCTCGCAGACAGATTCCAACTAAAGAGTAATTTCAAGAAGGCAAATGAGGAAGCTGTTCCCATATCGGAAATGAAAGCAGAAAAGGAAGAGGTACAGCCCTCCGTTACCCAAAAGCATAATTTTAGTCCCAATTTAGCAAGCCAAAAATATTAAAATGAGCCAAAATCCCGCATTAAACAGCCAACATTGCTGCTTAATGCGGGATTATTTCTGTCAAATATCTGAATCTGTGTCAGTCGGAAATCATTCAGTTCAGCAACTCATCATAATGGGCGCGGCTGCCGCCAATGAACTTTGGCCTTGTCCGCGCGCAGACGAGGTTGGCTTCTCCAATTTTCATTACGGACAGACGAACCGGAACCGCGACATTGGCAAGATGCATGCCAATCAGTGTGTCGCCGATATCCATGCCGGCCTGTGCAACGATTTTTTCCACCGCTACAGGATGTTCAAACGCGGTATACGCCGCAGTGGCAAAGGAACCGCCCGCTTTCGGCTGAGGAAACACATTGACTATCTCAAGACGGTTTTTAACCGCTGCTTCTTTTTCAATGATAAGCGCACGGTTTAGATGCTCACAGCACTGCGCCGCCAGAAACAGTTTTTCTTCTTTTATCACGGGATACACGGCGTTAAAAACTATGGTTGCAATCTCTACGCTCGAATCTGAGCCAATGGCGTGGCCTCCGATTTCGCTTGAAGAACAGCCGATTACCAAAATATCACCCTCAGACAGATTGGCAGCTTCAATCAGCTCAGTGATTGCTGTTTTTGCCTGCACTGCAATTTCTTCATACATAAAATCAACTCCAATCATTGAAATATTCTTTCCTGGAATTTGAAGATATTCCATGGAATATCAATTCCCTGTAATCGTCATTTAAATCTAACTTCTTTATTATAACCTTTCGGGGATTTGTTATCAAGACATAGAAGTATTCTGGTCTTACGGGTTTCCTCAACTGCTTTTCGGTAACGATAAAGTTGGCTGGCACATCGAGAATATCGGAAAGGGCAGCCGCTCTGCGTTAGCACATACGGCTCTTTCAGCAGAAATTGGCGTGCTCATTATGTTGTGCCGCAATTGTTCGTGCAACGAAAAAAGAGCCTCAACGTAGCAAAATAAACCACCGTACGGCAGCCATTCAGAAACGTTCGACTCTAAATTTACCCAAAACACATTTATATTCAGTTAGTAACAAACAAGCTCTGCTAAATTCTCATAACGCTGAATTTAATTATAAACATTTTTTGTGGAATGTCAAGAAAATTATTGCAGCTAGACTTTTATCTGCTTATAAAAGATGAAACAATAGCAATTGATTCAGCAGGCCGTACTTTTTAATAAGTAATGTCAATTTATTTTCCGATAAGGGAAAGAATAAAATCGATCGCTTCCGCAAAGCCTTGCCCGCCTTCGAAAGAAGTGACGAAGGGCGGCAGATGACGGATCCGGTCTGCAAAAGGGAGTATGTTGGCAACGGCGCAGCTGTTGGGGAAGTAGGAGAACATGGGCTCATCGTTGGGAGAGTCGCCGAAGAACAGCACTTTTTCCTTGATATCCTGTTCGTGCAAGATCTCTTTCATAAAAAGCCTGGTCATGGTCAGTTTATCGTAGTGGCCGAACCAGGCATTGACGTGAATGGAGCTGATTTTCGCTTGTGCTCCCATGGATTCACACACAGCCTTAATTTTTTCTGCGGCCTCGAAACCAAGAAAGGGCGGTTCCTCATTGAAATCAATGGCAAGGTCATAAATTCTGGCAAACTGGTCTTTCGCGGTGCGGCACCCCGGTACCCCCGCTAAACAGGCTTCTTTTACCGCCTCAAGATTGTTGTGCAGATCAGCAGATGCGACGGACGGATGGGTGAACGTCTTTAAATGATCCGCTTCAAAATAATATGCAAACGCCCCGTTTTCTCCGACAACAGCCTTTACCGGCCATTCCCGGATAATCAGGTCGCACCATCCCGCGGGCCGTCCGGTAACAGGGATGACATGATAGCCGGCATCATGAAGCTTCCACATGGCAGTATAGGATTCGGCGGGCAGCTTTCCTTTTGTGGTGATGGTATCATCAATATCACACAGAATATATTTGATTTTTGACGCGCACCGGGCGTCAAGCTCTTGAATCGGTTTCATAAACTTCCTCCACCAACGGTTATAATTTTTTCATATAGACGACTAACTTAAAAAATGCCCTGATATTTGCGAGGATGTTTTTCGTGATGCAAGGCGGACGACGAAGTCAGGCTGACGCCTGAAGAGGAGAACAACGCAGCAGCGCGGAAAATAGACCGCAAAGGTAGGGTGGGTTTGGAGTTAATCGACTATAATATTTGGACATGCAGAGAAGCTGTATACGCGCTCCTGAAAATGTGGTAAAATTATGATATCGTAATTCGACAATAGAGAAAGATATTTATACAAACTGGATAGGGAGGAAACCCGTTTTGAATGACAGTACATTTGAAGTTCCCACGTGGCTGCTTGAAAAGGGCGCAGAACAAGCGGTAAAACTGTCCGCTTCAAAGACGCATTTTATAAAAAAGACGCTCAAGCACATTTCCGAGGTCTTTGAAAATGAGCTGTTCTGCGAACAGTTTGCTGGCAAGCGGCTGTTTTTGCAAAGTATTGATCCCAGAGTGAAGTTGGTTTCTTTGCTTGCCTATCTTATTCTTTCTAATTTTACGGCAAATCTTGCGGTGCTTTTCGCTTTGGCAGTCATTCCGCTCCTGTATGCAAAATTGTCGGGAATTGCAATGAAAACTTATATTCGCCGGATATGGCTTTATATCCCCGTTCTCATTTTTGTTTTTTCAATTCCCGCAGCAACCAGCTTATTTGTCACAGGCAAACCGCTGTTTTATTTGGTACAACCGGGAGTTTTGAACCTAAGCGGCGGTTTGTATTTCTCGGCAGGCGGAATCACAGTTGCGCTGAGAGCCGCGCTACGCGCGGGAATATCACTTTCACTCGGCTTTTTGCTTTTGCTGACGACTCGGTGGTCGCAGATTACCGGGGGGCTCTCGTCCCTGCATATCCCGCTTATTTTTATTTCTGTCCTGAATATGGCGTACCGGTATATTTTTGTAATCACCGTGATGGCAACGGATATGATGGAGGCAAGGTTCCTTCGCACGGTCGGGAAACTCAAAACAGCAGAGAACCGAAAGTTTATGGCGCACAATGTTGCCCAACTGTTTCTAAAGTCACACTTTCTGAGCGAAGAAGTTTACGACGCCATGTGTTGCCGTGGTTTCACAGGTAGAATGGTCAGTCTTAATCAAGTCAAAATAAAAAACACCGATGTGCTTTTTATCATAAATAATAGCATGATTCTGCTGATTTTAATTGCGGCAGGACGATTGTTTTAAGTGTTCATAAAATGTGTACGCACACCGAAGGATATAAAACATAATTTGTTTTATTAAGGCGAAAGCTGCATTTCCCATTGCCATAATGGGAAATGCAGCTCTTTTCAATCTGTCGCCGCCGCGGTGGCTGATTGAGATGCAGCTGAACCGGATGACGATTCAGAGGAAGTCTCGGCTGCTTTCTGAATGGACGCTCCTTGCCGGATTAGGGCGGAAACAGCAGCCTGAAGCTGAGGATCATGGTCGCCATCAAGCTGGTTTTTAAGAAGCAGCTCCTGCTGTGTTTCATTCAGCGACTTTGTTATATCCACGTCAATGCCCTTACCGCTGAACACGTTTCCATTCAGTGTAAGATAATTGGCAACGGAAATCATCATTGCAGAACCGTCCGAAAGCGGCACCACCTCGTCTTTGGTTCCGTAGCCCGCGGTCTTTCCTCCTACCAGCAAGCCCTTTTTATAGTCTTTGATATCCGATGCGAAAATCTCGGCCGCGCCAAAGGTGTTTTCATTTACAATTACGCTGACCGGAAGGCTCACTTCATTAGAGGTGGACGTGTAGTCCACTGTAATTTTGCCTGCTTTATTCTTGTAGCTTACCGTATTGCCGGCGGGGAGAAGGGTGTCGAGGATCGCTGCCATTCCCTTTACACTGCCGCCGGAATTATTGCGTAAATCAATAATCATTCCAACTGCACCTGCTTTGATCCGAGTTGCCAGCGCCGCATTGAATTGTGTCGCGCTGCCGTCAGTAAACTCCGATATCTTAAAATAAGCCACATTTCCGTCAAGCATGGAAGAAGTAAGCGTCTGCTCCGTATACTCTGCCCTGGTTACCGTAAGGTTGAGACTTTGGGCTTTTGCTGCGGCAGAACTGGCTGCGGTGGATGATGATGACGTATCTGATGCGGCAGTTTGGCGGAGAATTCCGAACTTTACTTTTGAACCGGCGAGCCCATCCAGCTTATTGAGTGCATCTCCATAAGTTATGCGGACAATTTCTTTGTCGTCCATACTGACGATGGTGTCCCCTTTTTTAATGCCGCTTTTTTCGGCCGGAGAATTGGGCATTACTTCAATTACGTCCATGTTGCCGTCATTGTCCTTGGCGGTCTTAATGCCTACGCCGATACTTTTGGCGTTATTCCCGTTCAGATAAGCCTTGTACTTTTCAGCCGACATATACTTTGCCTGTGAGTCTCCCAGACCGGCCAGATATCCGGCACACAAACCGTCGTTTAGGTTCGCTTCGTTAATCATACCGATATAATCCTGTCTTGCCTTTTGATCTATTTCACTCAGTTTGGTATACATGGCCTGACGCTCGTTTACATCGGCTACCTTTGCGTTAAAGCTTTTCATTGCGTAAACGTAGGTGATCGACACCGTAATTGAGGCCGAAACTGCAATGAGGGCGACAGCCGCGCCTAAGGATAGCTTTTTGCTCATTCTTCTATCATCCTTATCGTTGAATTTCATATGCTTCCAGAACGAACCACTGCCGGCAGATAAAGTAAATGGAGCTATAATTTTCTTTTACAAAAAAGATCTTTAACGCGATTGTTTCCCCCGCCGCAGGCGGAGGAAACAATCGTCGTATAAAAGCCGGCTTATGGAACAACCTGCAGTGTTACTACCTGCTGAACCAGTTGAGTGGATTCTGTGCTACGCCGTTTACACGAATTTCAAAATGACAGTGCGCTCCCTGTGAATCGCCGGTATTGCCCACATAGGCAATTACCTGCCCTTTTTGAACAACATCGCCGATGTGCACGGCTACGCTGCTGCAATGGCCGTAAAGTGTAGAATAGCCGCCGCCGTGGTTGATTGCTACAACATTGCCGTAACCACCGTAGCCCGTACCGTAGTTACCCCAGCCGGCCATGATGACCTTTCCGGTGTCTGCCGCNACAATCGGTCTGCCATAAACTCCGGCTGCGGAAATATCAATTCCCTTATGAAAGCTTCCCCAGCGGGATCCGAACCCACTAGTTATATTGTTGATACCCGGCACAGGCCAGGTAAAGTTGCCCGTACTCGTATAGCCGCCGCTGTCGCTTGGCTTTTTATGTGAGTTAACATAATCTTTATACCATTGGTCAATCGCGTCGGACGCTTTTTCCTCTTCTTTTGCAACCTTTGCGCTTTCTGACTGCGCGGAGGATTCACTTGCCGCAATTGAGGCGATGACCGACGCTGTTTCTTTTGCCAGCCCGGATAATTCTGTGCGCTTGCTGTCAAGCGTTGTTTTGGCCTGGGCAACACTCTGACGGTTGGCTTCAATGGAAGCTTTCTGGGTTTTAATGCTTTCCATATCGCTCTTGAGTGTGTTGATCAGATCGGTATCATGCGTTGTGATTGCCTTAATTGCTTCGGTTTTGTCCGATAAATCCATAATGCTCTTGGCACTTAAAATTATTTCAAGATTAGAAGCTTCCCCGGTAATGTACAATGCGCGGAGCCGTTCCTTCAGCTTTGCATAGTTGGTGGTAATGGTTCCCTGTTTGGCAGAGATTTGCGCTTCTTTATCTGTAATGTCAGAATCAAGTGCGGTAATTTGCTGATTTAAAACATCAACCTGTCCCTGTACGGTATCCCTCTGGGAGTCAAGTGCAGCTTTATAGTCCTGTTGCTTGGCCTTATCCGCTTTAAGCGATTTGAGCTTTTCGGCAATTTGCGCCTGCTGCTTTTTTAACTGAGCCTGTTTTTGCTGGAGGGTGGAAAGACTCGTTGCTGAGGCAGGCGTTATCACCTGAGGAGTGATCAGGAGTACCAGTGTCAGGGCCACAGAAACGAAGCTTTTTATAAATTTTTTACCATCCAACGACATCTCCCCCTTCCTTTTTCAGATATCTTCCGATAGAAATCATTCCGCCGATTGCGCCGAATATGGTACCCAGCAGGATAAAGGCAAGTGTAATGCTCCATTTTATCGGATTAATGTCAATCGGAGTAAACATGGTAATCGATGTGACAGCAGAGATCAGTTTACCATATGCCAGATTGAGAAGCAGACTGGCGACCGCGCCGGATACCAACCCGATAATAACGCCCTCAACAATGAAAGGAACGCGCACGAACCCGTTGGTCGCGCCTACGGATTTCATAATACTGATTTCCAAACGGCGGGAGAACATGGTAACGCGAATTGTGTTTGAAATGATAAACAGAGATACCAGACTGAGAATTAGAATAATCCAGAAGCCCCCCGTGGTGATCGCCTTATCCAGACTGGTTAGTTTTTGGGCAATGTCGGAATAATCATTGATCGTGTCCACACCGGAAATCTGCTTAATCTGAGCAGCCGTCTGCTTGTACTGAGATAAATCCTTAAAGGATATTTTAAAAGCGTCCGGCAAGGGATTTTCTTTGCCGGTCATTCCTGCAAGCATTGTGCCGTCCTTGTCGCCCAGAAGATTCATATATTGCTCAATCGCGTCATCCTTGGGAACAAAATCACAGGTAGCGATATTATCCAGCTTCTTAATTTCCTCTCCGGCTTTTACGGCAGAGAGTGTCGGAAGCCCCTGCTTCATGTACACCTTCACTGAATTGTTGCCCTCAATGGACTTCATTGCGGTATCAATATTATAGGAAAAGAGAACCGCTGCGCCCGTTAACAGCAGGCAGGATATCAGTACACCGATGGAAGCAAACGACATGGTGCGGTTGTTCCATATGTTTTTAAATCCCTCTTTTACAAGGTACTTTAAACTGTTAATTTTCATTGGATACCTCCTGCGAGGCGGTATCCGCCACAATTTCTCCGTCGTGGATCTCAACGACGCGCTTTTTAAAATGCTTTACCAGAGTATGTTCATGCGTCACCATCAGAATCGTCGTGCCACGCCGGTTGATTTCACTGAGCAGGTCGACAATTTCAAATGACAGGGCCGGGTCAACATTGCCTGTTGGCTCGTCCGCAATAATTAACTTGGGGTTGTTGACCAATGCGCGCGCAAGACCGACACGCTGCTGCTCTCCGCCGGAAAGCTCGTTCGGGCGGCATTTTGCCTTGTCTTGCAAATTAACCAGTCCCAAAATGTACGGTACACGTTTTCGTATGTCTTTTGTCGAAGCCCCTACCACATGCATAGCAAACGCTACATTTTCAAAAACAGTCATATTATCGATTAGTCTGAAATCCTGAAACACAATTCCCATTGTGCGGCGCAGATAAGGCACGTCATGCTTTTTAAGATTGGATATGCTTAAATTGTTGATGACAATGTCACCCTCGTTTGCACTTTCCTCGCACATAATCAGTTTTAAAAAGGTGCTTTTACCCGCTCCGGAAGAGCCGACAATAAACACAAACTCGCCTTTTTCAACATTTAAGCTGACATTTTTCAGCGCCTTCGTTCCGTTTGAGTAGGTTTTACTCACATTTTGAAATTCAATCATGCAATCGCTCCATCATATTTAGTTGATACGATTTGCTATCTCAATATCAAGTCAATAACGGCCCCATTACACGTAAATAATAATTGAGAAAGAAACTGGTATCAAGGGTTTTTATCGTTCATATAGTCAATTACGGCCTAAAACAGGAAATCCGAGACCTCGAACTTACGGCAGTAATTGAGTGGAAGAGCCAACGGCAGAAACAGAAGGAAATCAAAGCCCATTGGCATGTTTACATAATACCAATGGGCGACAACCTTATTATTCTATAATACAATTAATTGTAATAATTTTGTAACATTTAAGAATTTACCAGTTTTTTCAACTAAAATTTAACTGGGTTGGAAGAAAGATACTTCTTCACCATCAGTGCTACTTTAAATACGATTGCATCCTCAAATTCACGCAAATCAAGTCCGGTAATCTTCTTGATTTTTTCAAGACGATAAACCAGTGTGTTTCTGTGAACAAACAGCTTACGCGAAGTTTCGGAAACATTCAGGTTGTTTTCGAAAAAGCGCTGAATGGTAAACAGCGTCTCATGGTCCAAAGACTCAATAGAACCGCGCTTGAATACTTCCTTAAGGAACATTTCGCACAGAGTTGTCGGCAGTTGATATATCAAACGGGCAATGCCAAGATTGTCATAGCTAACAATCGGCTTTTCCGTATCAAAAACCTTGCCAACCTCCAGCGCAACCTGAGCTTCCTTGAAGGAACGGGCAAGATCCTTAATGCCCGTCACAATGGTGCCGATACCGACCACACAGTGAGTGTAGAATTCACTGGAAAGGGTATCTACAATCGAGCTGGCCAGCTTATCAAGGTCTTTTGTCTCAATTCCGGTGCGAATTTCCTTTACCAAAGCAATATCATTTTCATTAATATTGATGATAAAGTCCTTATTCTTGTCCGGGAACAGATTCTGGATGACATCATAAGCCGAAATATCGGACTTGTTTGTAATTTTAATCAACATGCAAACGCGGCTTACGTCGGCGTTAAACCGCAGCTCACGCGCTTTCAGATAAATATCGCCGGGCAGAATATTATCGAGAATTACATTTTTAATAAAGTTGCTGCGATCGTATTTCTCATCATAGTACTGTTTGATGCTGCTGAGTGAAACTGCAAGTAGCGTTGCGTAGCGGCCGGCCTCCGGGTCGCTGCCGGAAACAAATACCGCGTACTCCGGGCGAGGGCGGCTGCCAAATGATTTATAGGTATAACCGTTTACCGCGAAAGTGACCGGAGAGGCCAAAATTTCCGCAGTGATATTATCGTTGACTTCACCGATTCGGCCCAGTTCGCTGCATGCTATAATCACTGAGGTTTCATCGATAACGCCAATCGTCCTGTCGATGGCATCGCGCATCTGGTGGATAACCCCTTGGAATAGTCTGTTTGACATGATTTTCCCTCACTTTATATAATTTGTATAATCTTTTCGACCAACAATAAAAGGCTACATACATTTTACATAAAATTAAACGAATTTTCAACCCGAAATTAAGATTAAATCAAAAAATATTACGTTATTTTGTTATTTAACAGAAAATTCATATTTTATGCGCCCAAAATCATGCCCATCATCCCTAAAAGTGACACTAAGTAACCTGTTGTTATACCGTATTCATCCATCCCGCTGCAAGTCGGCGGGGTAAAATACTTTAAAAATAAGCCGTACCCAAAAGGTACGGCTCAAATTAGACAATCTTAGTTCAAAATTGTTTTCTCGGTTTCTTTGTCAAACAAATGCATTTTATCAAGCTCAAATGCGATACGAATCTTATCACTGGTCTTTGCGGTTGACGTCGGCTCTACTCTTGCGGTAATTGAATTGCCTGCGCAGTTTAAGTAGAGGTAAGTTTCATTGCCCATCAGCTCTGTTACTTCAACATCCGCTTCGACAATTCCGTCTGTAACCTTGGCGAGGAAATCAGGCTCGTCATGAACATTTTCAGGACGTATACCGAATACGATCTCTTTGCCTACGTAGTCCTTCAGGACATCGCTTGAATTTTTATTCTGCGGAACTTTGACTTCATACTTGTCAAAGCTGAGAGAGTATTGATCCCCGCTCTTCTTAACGGTCGCATCGATAAAGTTCATTTGCGGAGAACCCATAAATCCGGCAACAAACTCGTTAACCGGGAAATCATACAGATTTTGAGGAGTATCAACCTGCTGAACAAAGCCGTCCTTCATGACAACGATACGGTCGGCCATGGTCATCGCTTCGGTCTGATCATGCGTTACATAAATGAAGGTTGTACCCAGTCTCTTGTGCAGTTTGGAAATAACGGTTCTTGTCTGCGCACGCAGTTTGGCGTCCAAGTTGGAAAGAGGTTCATCAAGCAGGAAGACCTTAGGATCACGCACGATTGCACGTCCCAAAGCAACACGCTGACGCTGGCCGCCAGAAAGTGCCTTTGGCTTTCTGTCAAGCAGATAGGCAATGTCCAGTATTTTTGCGGCTTCTTCTACGCGTCGTTTGATTTCATCCTTAGGAATTTTGTGTAATTTAAGGCCGAAAGCCATGTTGTCGTACACGGTCATATGTGGATACAGGGCATAGTTCTGGAACACCATTGCAATATCGCGGTCTTTCGGCGCAACATCGTTTGCCAGAGTATCGCCAATATAAAGTTCACCCTTGGTGATTTCTTCCAAACCGGCAATCATTCTAAGTGTTGTTGATTTACCGCAGCCGGAAGGGCCGACGAGTATGATAAATTCCTTATCAGCAATCTCAAGGTTAAAATCGGAAACTGCGGTAACATTACCTTCATAAATTTTGTAGATATTCTTTAGTGATACACTTGCCATAATAATCCTCCTGAAATTACATATTCTTTTGCCGTCAGAGGCTCCCATAAGAGCACCCTGTCTCTCTCACGACACAATCATAACAGATGCACCTCATGATTAACAGCCATTTTTTGCCCAAAGATTAATATCAGGGTTTATATAAATCTGATAAAACACAAAAACAACTTCAAAATTTAGTATACATTGCCGCTTATGAAAACGGTTTCGTCTTTCAGCGTTCGAAAACAAAACCCAATTCATCCTGTTCTAATTCCCTCACCGCTCCAGGTTCCAGGGCTTCATCCAATTTCAGCTCCCCGATTTGTACGCGCTTGAGCTTCAGTACTTCATTATTCAGCGCAAGGAACATCCGCTTTATCTGATGGAACTTTCCCTCCCGGATTTTCACCAGCACAAGCGGATGTTCCTCTTCTCTGAGTACCGTCAGTTCCGCCGGAAGACAGGTCATGTCGCTCAGCTCTACGCCTTTTTCAAACATCGCAATATCACCGGCAGAAACCGGCGCTGCCAATACCGCCTCATACCGCTTAAACACATGGCTTTTGGGCGCAAGCATCCGATGGGCGAAAGCGCCGTCATCTGTAATAATGAGAAGTCCTTCGGTATCCTTGTCCAGTCTTCCGGCGGGAAACAGGCCGCGCCGTCTCAATTCCTGCGGCAGCAGGTCAATTACCGTGGATGCTCTTGAATCCCGCGCAGCGGAAAGCACACCGGAGGGTTTATTCATCATAAGATACAAGAATTCTTTTATATTCAGAACTTTCCCGTTTACCACAACTTCATCGGTTTGCGTGTCTACTTTAAAATCGGATTTTTTCACAATGCCGCCGTTCACCGCAACTGCGCCGCGGCGGATCATCGCCCCGGCATCACTGCGGCTGGCAATATTCTGCGAAGCCAGTATTTTATCGAGCCGTTCCCTGCTCATTTGATCACCGTCCTGTTATTCTAATGAATAATTAACAATTAACAATGAACAATTGTGGTAACGTGCCAAGCATGCAGATCGTAATTTCTATGACTTTCTTTATTGAGCAAAATGTAGAAGCCAATGTCTGCGGATGTGAAGTGCCCCTATATCTGCTTTGTGCGCAGATGATCCCCAAAATTGTTCATTGTTCATTTTTCATTGTTAATTGTCTGTTACTTCTTCTATTGTAAACGAGAAATCAATTCAGGTCAATGCAGAGCTTTACAAAGCGTCAGTCTGTAGGCCAGGCGTTGGCCGGTATGGCAGAGGAAGCTGCAGGAGATTTGCTTGCCGCAGAGGATGACATATTCATATCTATGCTGTAATCGGCGCTTTCCTGTTCGCCTTGGAATCCTGTCATAAAGCCGTCCAGAGCGGTGGTGCTCAGGTCTCCGCCGATTACGATGTTGTTGTACACCAGAAGAGTTGCGCGAACGTCGACGTTCTGAGGATAGTTCTTCACCGAATAAATCCATTGGCGGCATGTCTTTCCCGCATAGGGTTCCAAATCAAGCCCCTGTTCCTTTTGAATATTATTATAACTAATATATACGTCATTAAACTTTGCCGGAATCACGACATCCTTAATTTCTACGGGTTCAGAGTCCACCTTCCAGCCGAACTGGCTGAAAAACGCAACACGTTCCTCATTGGTAGCGGCGGAAAGGGTATACTTTACCCCCGCGCATTCGGCGCTCGGCTTGGAATTGTGGAGCTTGGTTAAAACAATCACTGAAGTCACGGCGAGTAAAATCACCGCCAGCACAATAAACATCTTTTTTTTGTCTGCTTTAATTGAAATCGTATACATAATTCCGCCCCCTTGTTAAACTGAACCTTCTGCCGGATGAAGACAAGGAACCCATGGTTCAGTTTATAGATATGCAGGGGATTCTTGAAAAATGCAGAACAGCGGACATTATAGGATACAGAACGCGGAACGGGCTGCTTC
>WSSedL1CaDRAFT_10000934_pt1 | contig 18795 bp, 13 predicted proteins | sample WetSurSL1Cattail_FD_9464 | JGI IMG/M metagenome (IMG submission 9464)
GCGGCCTGCCCAAGAAGATGGCGCTTGAGCTGTTCAAGCCGTTCATTTATTCGCGGCTCGAAGCCAAGGGCTTCAGTCAGACCGTCAAGCAGTCGAAGAAGCTGGTCGAGAAGGAAAAGCCCGAGGTTTGGGATATCCTTGAAGAGGTCATCCGCGAGCATCCGGTGCTTTTGAACCGCGCGCCGACGCTGCATCGCCTCGGCATTCAAGCGTTCGAACCGATTTTGATCGAAGGCAAGGCGATTCAGCTTCACCCGCTGGTCTGCACCGCCTTCAACGCCGACTTCGACGGCGACCAGATGGCGGTACACGTGCCGCTGTCGCTGGAAGCGCAGTTGGAAGCCCGCGTGCTGATGATGTCGACCAATAACATCCTCAGCCCCGCCTCGGGCAAGCCGATCATCGTGCCGACCCAGGACATCATTCTCGGGCTTTATTACTTGAGCCTGGACCGCCCCGGCGAGCCCGGCGAGGGTATGTCCCTCGTCGATATGGGCGAAATCGAGCATGCGCTGTTCTCGGGCGCCATCACCCTGCACACCAAGATCAAGACGCGGTTCAAGACCGTCGGCAAGGACGGCAAGCCGGTCGTGCTCAGGGTGGACTCCACGCCCGGCCGCATGATGATCGCCGAATGCCTGCCCAAGCACCCCGAGATTCCGTTCTCGCTGGTCAATCGCCTCATCCGCAAGCAGGAAGTCTCCGCCATCATCGACGAGGTCTACCGCCATTGCGGTCAAAAGGAGACCGTGTTGTTCGCGGACGGGATCATGGGCCTAGGCTATCGCGAAGCCTGCAAGGCCGGCGTGTCGTTCGGCAAGGACGACATGGTGGTGCCCGCCACCAAACAGAAGTTGATCGACGAGACCCGTCATAAGGTGCGCGAATTCGAACAGCAGTATCTCGACGGTTTGACCACCGACAAGGAAAAGTACAACGCGGTGGTCGATGCTTGGTCGAAGTGTACCGATCAGGTGGCGACGGAAATGATGAAGGAAATTTCCGAACCGCACATCGATCCGGAAACCGGTCGGATCGAGCAGATGAATTCGATCTACATGATGAGCCATTCCGGCGCCCGCGGTTCGCCGCAGCAGATGAAACAACTTGCCGGCATGCGCGGCCTGATGGCCAAGCCGTCGGGCGAAATCATCGAAACTCCGATCCTTTCCAACTTTAAGGAAGGGCTGACGGTGCTTGAGTACTTCAACTCGACCCACGGCGCGCGCAAAGGCTTGGCCGACACCGCGCTCAAGACCGCGAATTCCGGCTATCTCACCCGCCGGTTGGTCGACGTCGCCAACGACTGCATCATCACTACGGTCGATTGCGGCGCTACCGAAGGAATGACCGTGCAGGCGGTGATCGACGGCGGCACCGTGGTGGCGTCGCTGACCGATCGCATTCTCGGCCGTACCGCCGCCGAAGACATCAAGCACCCCGATACCGGCGAGATCATCGTGCCCCGCAACGAGGAAATTTCCGAAATTGCGGCCGAGAAGATCGAAGCGGCACAGATTCAGAAGGTCAAGGTGCGCTCGGTGCTGACCTGCCAATGCAAGGAAGGCGGCGTCTGCGCCAAGTGCTACGGCCGCGATCTGGCGCGCGGCACGCCGGTCAACATCGGCGAGGCGGTCGGCGTCATCGCCGCCCAGTCGATCGGCGAACCGGGCACCCAGCTTACCATGCGTACCTTCCACATCGGCGGCGCAGCGCAGGTTTCCGGCTCGTCGAAGATCGAAGCGAGCTACGACGGCAAGATCAAGATCGTCAACCGCAACGTGGTCAAGAACTCGGACGGCGAGTTGGTGGCGATGGGGCGCAATTTGACGATCGTCATCGTCGACGCCAAGGATCAGGAACGCGCGTCTTACCGTATCACCTACGGTGCCCGCCTCAAGGTGGACGACGGCTCTTTGGTCAAGCGTGGCGATCGGCTGGCGGAATGGAACCCCAACGCCATGCCGGTGATGACCGATGTCGACGGTATCGTGAAGTACGAAGATCTGGTCACCGGCGTATCGATCAAGGAAGTGGCGGACGAAAAGACCGGCGTGACCAGCCGCGTGGTCACCGACAGCCGCAGCTCCGGTTCGCGCGGCACCGAGCTTCGCCCCGGCATCGTCATCGTCGACAAGAAAGGCAAGATCGTCGCCCTGCCGACCGGCGAAGCGCGTTACTCGCTTCCGGCCGACTCCATTCTTTCGGTCGACGACGGCGCCGAAATACATGCCGGCGACGTGCTGGCCCGCATCCCGACCGAAGGCGCCAAAACACGCGACATCACCGGCGGTTTGCCGCGCGTCGCCGAACTGTTCGAGGCGCGCAAGCCGAAGGAGTCGGCGGTGCTGGCCGAGGACGACGGGTTTGTCGAGTTCGGCAAGGACTACAAGAACAAGCGTCGCGTGCTCATTCGTCCGAAGGACGAGACCCAGGAGCCGATCGAATACCTCATTCCCAAGGGCAAGCACATCAGCGTGCGCGAGGGAGACTACATCGAGAAGGGCGAGTACATCGTCGAGGGCAATCCCAGCCCGCACGATATTCTGCGCATCAAGGGCGTCGAGGAGCTTGCCGCCTATCTGGTCAAGGAAATCCAGGACGTCTATCGGTTGCAGGGCGTGAAGATCAACGACAAGCATATCGAAGTGATCGTCCGCCAGATGATGCAGAAGTACGAAATTATCAACGGCGGCGACACCACGCTTTTGATTGGCGAGCAGGTCGATCTGCCCGAACTCGACGAAGCCAACGCCAAGGCGGCGGAGCATAGCGGCAAGCCGGCGGTCGGCCGTCCCGTATTGCTCGGTATCACCAAAGCGTCGCTTCAGACCCGTTCGGTGTTCTCGGCGGCGTCGTTCCAAGAGACCACGCGCGTACTGACCGAAGCGGCGGTGGCGGGCAAGGTCGATACCTTGGAAGGACTGAAAGAGAACGTCATTGTCGGCCGTCTGATCCCGGCGGGCACCGGCGGCGCCATCGCCCGTCTGCGCCAAATCGCGCTGGAACGCGACAAGCTGATCCAGGATGCGGCGCCGACGAAACCGCCGCTGATCGAAGGCCCGACACCTCCGGTGCCGCCGGAACCTCCGGCCGCGCCGCCGCAGGAAGCCGCGGAGTAGTATAATCGGGTGGCCGGGGTAAAATCTGGTCATGACAAAAAGGCCGGTCGCTAGACCGGCCTTTTTTCGTTTACGGATCAATCGCTCTATTGTCCAATTAGCTCCGTTACCAGGTCGTTCATTCGATAGACCTTTCTCAGCGCCTCGGTGATTGCGGCGGTGGAAACGCCGACCGTGCGGTTTTTGGTCTCGTCGAAAAAATAGGCGCCGCCGAGGCTGTCGATGTTGCCGTCGAACGCCGTTCCGACCACTTCGCCGTTTGCATCGACCATCGGCGAACCGGAATTCCCGCCGATGATGTCGTTGGTGGTGACGAAATTGAACACGGTATTCGGATCGACCTTGCCTTCGGCCTTTGCCCAACGCGGCGACAAGATATAGGGATCTTGCCCAGTTGCCCGTTCCCACAGCCCTTGGTAGGTCGTGAAGGGCTTGACCTCGGTTTCGCCGTTTTTCCAGCCGGCCACCTTGCCGTAGGATAGCCTGAGCGAAAAATTGGCGTCGGGATAGGTGCCGGTGCCGTATACGGCAAACCGCGCCTTGGCGATTTTTTCCTGTGCCGGGCCGACCACCGCCGTTACCCGCTCGCGGTATTCCTTAAAGACGGCGCGCGCCGCCGGTTCGACCGAGCGGAAATAGACGATAAGGGGGTCGGTGGACGCATCGATCGCTTTGCTGCCGCCGTTCCACAACGCCTTGCGGACGGCGGGGTCGCCGAGTTCGCTGGCGGCCAGCCGGGCGGCGAGGGTTTGCGGCGAATCCTTGCCGAGAAAAATTTTGGTGCCTTCGGAGTCTGCGGTCAGCTTCTCGCGCAGCTTGGTTAGCCAGAACTCCAGGAGCAGCCGTTCGAGTTCGGGATAAACCGGCCGCACATCCATCAGACTCTTTTCGATCAGCGGCAGATCGGTATCGTTATATCCGGGCAGGCGGTCGCCGTTGGGCTTGTCGCGCTCGTAAGCGGTCCGCACCAGAGCTTCGGCATAGCCGTAGAGCGTCGAGCCGGTCGGGCCGACTTCCATCAGGTTGTAACGGTCGCGCAAGAGGTTAATGACGACGAGCGACTTGGCTATGTCGGCCCAGGGATCGCCGATTTGCGCTTTGAGTTTTGGATCGGCGGCGACCTTCGCCGCAAGCTCAAGGTCGGTCTTGCGCTTGTCGGCAATCACGCTCGACTCGATTAACGCTTTCTGGCGGCCGTAAAACGCCTTGAAACTGTTTTCGACGCTAAACAGCAGGCTTCTGGCAATGCGCGTGTGATCGGGACTTTCCGACGAAAAGCGGATCAGCCGGCCGCGCAGTTCCGCCAGCTTGATCAGATAGTCGGGCAGGGAACGGGCGCGCAAATTGTCCAACTGTGCGGCGGTCAGCAGACGCTCGGTCGAACCGGGGTTGCCCGATATGAAGATCGCTTCGCCCGCCGTGGGCGGCTTGACGCTCCACTTCAGATGGTCCGGCGTTGCGACCGGTTTGCCGTTGTCGTAAAGCCGGACAAAGGAAAAATCGAGATCGTAGCGGGGGAAGTTGAAGTTGTCGGGATCGCCGCCGAAGAAGGCCATGCCTTCCTCCGGCGCCGCGACCAGCTTCAATTCTTTGTAGCGGCGGTAGGTATAGAGTTTGTATTGTCCGCCCTGATAGAAGTTCAGTACCTGGCAGCGGAATTTATCGCCCCTGCCGGCACAGTTGTCCTTCTCGATACCGGCGATCACGGCATCGCGCGCCTTGATGTAGGCGTTGCCGGTCTTGCCTTCGCCTGCGTTGATGACGCGTGCGGTTACATCGTCGGTCTTCACCAGTATTTCGGCCGTCATGCCGGGGCAAAATTTTTCCTCGCTGCGCGTGCGGGCAAAGAACCCGTCTTCGACGTAGTTGGTCTGGTCGGTCGACAGGTTCTGGGCGCACCCGCGTACACAGTGATGGTTGGTGAGCACCAGCCCGTCGGGGCTGACGATCGAGGCCGAGCAGCCGTTGAGCCGCACCGAGGCGGCGCGGAGCCGGTCGAGCCATTTTCGATCGATGTCGATAGCGTACTTCGTCTTGATCGCTTGGGCGGGAAAGTCGTCGAAGGTCCACATCCCTTCGTCGGCGAAGGCGGGGACCGACAGCAACAAAACAAAGGCGGCTATGCCGGCTTCCGGCGTATGGTTCCTCACGGCGGCATTCCTTGCTTGCTTCGAAAAAGCGAAAATTGCCACCGTTCGGCTTAACGATCCACCCTATTCCATGCGGGTGGCGGCGAGAGGGCGGTGGCCCCCTCGCCGTTAACCGGTCATAAACTTTGGCGCAGCACCAGACGAATGTCGCGTCCCGGCAACTCGATATCGTCCTTGTTGAACGATGCGGCGTTGCGTTGAACATCGTCGGTCAGATTATGACCTGCCAACGAAATTTCGAAGCCGGGCAACGGCCGCCAGGAAATATGTGCATTCAGTTCGATGTAGGACGGCGTCGGCGTGTCGGTGCGACCGAAATCGTTTTGCTTGCCGGCATAAAGGGTCAGGAAACCGACGTCGATATTCTTACTCCCCCAACCGAGACTGCCGCCGATGCGATAGGGCGGAATGCGCGGAACGTTGCCGCCGCCGTTTAGCGTCGCACGAACGTAGTCGCCCTGCATCGTTGCCGTAAGCGAGCCGCTGCCGATATCGAACAGCCGATACGATCCTTTACCCTCCAGGCCGCGGAAATGTGCGCCGGATTGGACGTAGTTGAGCTCTTTCAAATCGCCGCCCGCGCCGCAAACGCCGTCGTCGTCGCACATCCGCCCGGAGAGCGAGCCGTAGACATAGTTGTCGAACCAACTGCTCCACAGGCTTCCTTCGAAGCTAAAGCGCCCGAGGTCGATCCGCGCGGTGCCTTCGAGCGAATTGGCGCGCTCGGTTTTCAGCCGCGGATCACCGGTCTCGAAGGTGCCCGGTCCGTCATGCCCGCCGCGGGCGAACAGCTCGGTCTGGGCCGGCGCACGGGCGGCGCTGGAAAATGTCAGGCCGAGCCTTAAGGCCTCCGTCGCATCGTAAATCAGGCTGGCCGCGCCGCTAAGAGGGATAAACTTACGTATCGTGTAGGCATCCGACGCCGGCGTGCCGGTGACGCGGACATGCTCGATCCGTCCGCCGAGTTGCAGGCGTAAGCTATCCGCCAACGGTGCCTCGGTGAACAAAAAGCCGGCAAACGAAGTCGTATTGGCCGGAAAAAGATAGGAACTGTCTTCGCCCAGCGCCTGATATTCGCGGTGTTGCGCCTGAAAACCGATTGCCGATGCTAAGAACGGTCCAATGGCGCCGACCATCTGTTCGGCCCGCACATCCAATTCCCGGTTTTTGAAGGTGGTATTGACGCTACCGTCGGGGTTCTTTTCCTCGTGCGAGTAGTTGGCGTAGCCGGCATCGATATTGAGCGCGCCAAACGTATCGGTTCCCATGTCGAAGGACGAGCGGCCGAGCAGTTTGGTTTGTCGCATAAGAATGTAGGTTGAATCGCTGGGGATGCCGTATTTTGCGTCGTATTGCACCAGCGCCAAGCCGACATGGCTGCGGTCGCCGAAAAAGTAGGAGCTGCCGAGCGAAAAACCGTTGCCGTGGAAGAACGAATTGTCCTGGCGTCCGTCCGGCGTATCGTAATTGCCCGCGTTGCGGTGGAACCCGTCGAGATGAAAGGCGAAATCGCCGAGAGCGGCATCGCCGGAAACGGCGACCTGGCCGAGGCCGGCATTCGATCCGTATACGCCGGAAATTTCGCCAAATGCGCTATCGGGCAGCGTCAGCGGTACGCGGTTGTTGATTGCGTTGACCACGCCGCCGATCGCCTGACTGCCGTAGCGCAGAGTGGCGGCGCCGCGCACCACTTCGATGCTTTGCGCCGATAACGGATCGATCGGAACCCCGTGGTCGGGGCCGACGTCGGATACGTCGAAGGCGCCGATGCCGTCCTCCATCAGGCGGACGCGGTTGGAATCGAAGCCGCGGATAATGGGGCGGCTGGCGCCGGAAGCGAAGCTCGATCCGGTGACGCCAGGAATGGTTTCCAGCGCGTCGGCAAGATTGCCGCCGCCGCTTTGCAAGATGTCTTTCCGATCGACCTTGCCGACGATGGACGCCGTGCCTTCGGCATCTTGCGAAAGCGGCGAAGCGGTGACGACGACGGTTTCGATGGTGCCGGGTGAGGCGACGGCGGCGGTTACTTCGGCGTTTGCGGCGGTGGCCAGGGCGGCAAAGGACGCCGCCGACAACAAGATCATGCGCATTTTGGTATGTACTCCGTACAAGAACGATATTCACAAACGCCTCCGCGCCGGAACGCGAAAGACGTGGCGATACGAACGTGAATGTCAGTCTTGTGACGGAGGGGCGCGGCCGCGCCAGGCGTGCGACCGGGCGACGACGAAAACGACGAGCGCCGTCAGCAGCGGGGCTGCAACGATCGCAAAAAAGACGGCGGGAACTGCCGGCGGGGCGGGCGCGATGAAATGGCCGGCGACTATCGCTTTCTGGCAAAGCAGGCAGTGATCGGCATCCGCCGGAGCCTTACTTTGGTTCGGCAACCCGTCGGCGGCGGCAATTTTCGCCGCGCCGTGGATGTGGGTCTGGATCAGGTATCCGCTAAAGACAAAGGCGCCGAGCGTAAACAGCACCAGCGCCAAACGCAGCTTTGCATGCGCAAAAAACGCACAAGCTCCGGCAACGTTACGGTGTTCTAGTTTCGTCACGCTTTGCTATCCATATGCGTGGCTATGCTAAAACGGCTGCCGGACCGGCGCAACCGCATCGTACTTATCGGCACCTAACATCTCTGCAATGCGACGGCAGCGACGATCAGACATCCAGGCGGAGGTGTAGGAACGTCGCATGTGCCGATATTTGCGGTTTCCCGGTGTAAAATACGTCGGTATCGTCGCGATATCGTAGCTTCTGCCAGCCGATCGCGGCGGAAAGATTGGCGTTTATCCGATAGCCGATCGCCGCCGCGTAACCGTTCAGGTCGATCGCTGGGTCGTCGATACCGCCTTTGGCGGAGCCGTCGCTGTACTCCAAACCGAATGCCCAACCGTCGAATTCGAGCTTGGTGCTCAAGTGAGACGAATTCGTGTCGCCGCCGTGCCGCGACCTGTCGATGTCGAAACCGTAGGCGTTGCTTTTGTGATAAGCACCGCCAAACGAGAGTGTGGTGCCGGCAGTGATCGGGTAGGCGATTTCGCCGCCTATCGCCCAATCGAACAGATCGGGCGCCGCTCCGGTTGCCAGCTTCTCGTCGATCTGCGCCGTGCCGATGCCACCGGAAAGACCAATCCGAAGCGGGCCGATATCGCCGTTCCAGGTTGCGGCGAATTCCCATAAATTCTTCTGCCGGTCGGGCGTCGGCGGGCCGGCGTTGGCGAAAGGCAAAAAGGCTTTGCCTTGCGACGGGGCATAAGAAGCGCCTAACTGAACGCCATAAATCTGCGGCGTGTAATAGGCGATCTTGGCGTAATTGAACGAGACCTCGACCGCGCTGTTGAGCGCAAAACGATCGATCAGAACGCCGCCGGTTGCTGGATCGCGGAAGAAGGTTGCGTTGTGGCTTTCCATCGAGGTTTCGTCGTTGACCACCGGCCCGGTTAGCGCCATCGCAAACGCGGCGCCGTCGGCCATGCCGATTTCCATCGTGCCGTAGGCGGTTTGCAGCCGGACATAGGCCTTCTGGACGAAATCGCTGTCGTAGTTATCGGCGTTCAGCGCGTCGTGATAGAGGTAGAAAGACGATACCAGCGCCAGATCGGTTTCTTTGCCAAGGCTGCGTTCCAGCAGAGTGTCGAGCGTCGCCGCGCCGCCCGGCGCGGTTTTGTTCAGGCCGGTTGCCGAAGGTTGGAACGCAGTGGAAAGCGTGCCGTAGGCGCTGCCGCCGAGCATCAGATTGGCCAGCGATGTCTTGAAAACAAGCGGGGGCATGCTCCAATCGGCCCAGCTCTGCGCCTCGATCGGCGCCGCCAGAATGATGAAAAGAGACAGCCGCCATAAATTTTTTCCCTTTTTATCTAACATGTTGGCTCCGCATTATCTGCATATGAGAATTAATCGCATGTAGTATTTGACCTAAATGTAATTCAGATGCAATATCAATATTGTCGCGGACTGAAATGCAGGAGGATAATTCCCTGATTTTCGTGCGGATAAACGGTGAAAAAATCACCAATCGACCCAACCGGTCGATCGGCGTTGGCGATATGCGCCGCAGGCAGGATTGCGTTTACGGAATCGCAGCTATGCGCAGCGGTATTTTTTGTTTCGCCGCGAGACCGCACTAATATCGTTTCGAATCGTCTCGAGGAGCGCTTCTCGAAAGGCAGGGCCGCCGACAACAAGCATGATGGCGGTTTTTCGGATCGGAAGCGCGTAAAACAAGGAGAGCGAAGATGGCCGTTAAGCAGCTTCCTACTTGGATCGCCGTAATGGACGGCGCACAGGCGCGTTTCTTTGCCTTGCGCCAAGGCGAGGGCGGACAAATTTTCGAGGAGGCGGCGCCGGCGTTGAATGCCGATCCCAAGCCCGATCGCGGCGGTAAGCCGGGGAGGGGGTTCGCCACCGGCAAGGCGCGCGGCGTGGTCGAGCCGCGCGGCAATCTTCGCAAGATCGAGAAGCGCGATTTCATCCATCTGGTTGCCGACGCCTTGAATGCGGCGGCGGAGCAACGCGTCTTCGGACGTTTGGTGCTGGCGTCGCCGCCGCGCAGTCTCGGCGAATTGCGTGAGGCGCTTTCCGAGCGCGCATTGTCGTGCTTGTCGCACGAGATTCCCAAGACGTTGACCAACCTGCCGCCCGACGTGTTGTGGAAAAAATTATCGAAACTGCTGCTTACCGCGGCGCGGCCGCTCGGCGCCAAAAAGGCCGACGGCAAGGCGCCGCCGGCGGTGCCGGTTTTGGTGACGTTTCGCTCGACCGAGGCGTCGGCGGCGGTTCAAGCCGAGGCGCTGCGCTATGCCGCCAAGCTCAGCCGAAAATTTGCGCGTATCGAAGGCTGCAAGATCATGATCGAGGCGCCGCGGCGCAAGAGCCCTAAGGGAAAGCTGTTCGACGTCAGTCTGGATGTGACGGTGCCCGGGCGTACCATAACGGTCAAGAGTTCGGGGGCGGGCATGCACACCCATGAGAATGCCCATATGGCGCTGCGCGACGCTTTCGATGCCGCCGAGCGTCAATTGCGCGACATAACCGGCCACGACAATGCCGGCTCGCGCCGAGGATCGGCCCCGCGTTCGCGGATGCTGGAAGACGTCGATTGATACTGCGGTCGAGGGCCCTTTAGGCCTTCAGCAATTCGTGGGAGGATTGGATTTCCTCCCACGAAAGGCGCGTCATGCTTTTGGGTTCGGGACCGGCAGGGGCGATGGCCATGCCGCTGAGTGTCTGTATGCCGGCGTCGTGAGCGGTGTTCAACGTGGTAAGCTTGTTGATGCCGAGCATGAAGGTGCCGACCTTCAAGTTGCGGGCGGCCTGGACCAGCACCATGGCATCTTCCGCCAGGAAGTGGTGTTCGAAGGTGAACTCGCGTTTGTGATAACCGATGACGCGCAGGCCGATGCCTTGATAGGGCGAGAAATTGCGCGTACCCGGCGCCACGGTGGCGCTGATGCTGCGGGCGAACGGCCTGAGCGTGTTCGTCAGGTCGTGCAGGCGGGTCTGGGCGATGCCCGGCGGTATGTCGGTCAGGATGAAATCGAGATACTGACGGTACTCGTGGGATAGGTTGCGGCATTCGTTGAGGTATTCCATCCGTCCCGCCGGTGCGCCCAGCACGTCGAACGATACCTGCACGCCGAGGATGAAGCGGTTGCCGGTTTCGATGTGATGCGCCAGCTTGCCGATGCCTTCGCGCAACGAGGAAATCTCGACCCGGATGCGTTCCTTCAGCGTCAATTGCGGCACCATCACGTTGCGCCGGGGAAAATCGAGCGACATGACCTGACGCGGTTCGCAGATGTAGGTGGTGATCGCGTTGTTTACCGACGACCAGACCGGAACATATTGATGGGCAATAGTCAGGGCCTTGGCGCCGATGCCCATATCGGTTTCGTCGGCACTGATGATGGTGTTCGAATCGTAGGTCGAGGCCGACGCATTGCCCCCGAACGAGATGCCGAGAATACCGGCCTTTTCCACCAGCGTTGCGACGTTTTCCGACGTCAGCGGTTTCAGTATCAGTTGATGCTCGCCGCCGTTGGACGCTTTACTGACCCGCAACTGGCTGATGTCGCACTTGCCGAGCAGGTTGTTGCAAAGATCGTAGGCGATACGCAGGCACACCGCGTTGATGTCGTCCGGATCGGCGGACGGCATGGTGACGATGTAGGATGAATCGTTCAGACGGGCAAAGACGTCGGTGGGACCGAGCCGTTGGCGCAGCAGCGTTTCAAGGCGTTCGTAGACGTTGTCGCAGACCCGTGGCCAGCGCGCGCCGGATTGCTCCTTGATGGTTTCGAGACCAATGACGTTGACACACCCGCGCTCCAGGAAAGCGGGCGACGCAAGTGCTTGGATCTCTATGGGTGTCTTCTGCAACACGTTCGGCACTCTTCGTTCGCCTCAATAAACTATATCCGGCCTGTAACCAGCGCGTTTATTTTTAAAAAAATAATTCTAGAAGTTGTTTAGGCGGCGTTAACCGGCTTTTCTCTGCCGTCGAACTTTCGTCAGGTACCCCATTGAATAAACGGAACTTTTTCGAAAATTCGTCGCTCGGTGCCGCGTGGGTCGTTTGCCAGGTGCGGCGGCAGATCGAATATCATCGTCGCGCGTTCGTTCAGGTCGTAGCGGGGCCATTCCGGCAGCAATGCGGTATTGGGGGTTCCGGTGCGGGCAAAAGCGATGAAGGTTTCGCTGACCACGGTTGCCATTTTGCGCGCGGCTTCCTTATCGCCCGTCGCGGCGCCGGGCTTATCGGTGTTGTCGAAGGCGAGCGGGATGTCGATGGCGTGAGGCGCATAGAGCTTGCCGTCGCGTCCCGGCATGGCCCAATCGACCTGATAGGCGAACGCGGGGCATCCGGCGCGGGCGCGGGCTTCGACTTCCTCGATCGCTCCGCGCCAAGAGCGGCCGGCGGTAGTCGCCTTGAAAAAAAGATCGGACGGGGTGATGCCGGGAAATAGTTTTTTATACTCCGCGATGACGACGCAAGGCAGAATGTCCACCCGTACGTTTTCGGCAAGCCGCTTGGGCAATTCTTCCCAGGTCAGGTTATATGCCCAATCCGCTTGAATGAAGGCGCGGGTTTCGTCGTGGGTGTTGCCGATCATCATCGGAATGTGCGCACTTTGCGCCGGGGCGTCGGGGAAGAAGGGGTGGCGCGGCAGGACGTGGAAATCGAGCACCGGACCGAGATAAAGCCCCATCGCCGGGTTGATCGGATCGCGTGCCTTGAGGCCCTTCAGCAGGGTTTTGGTCGAAACGGTTTTCAGATCGGCAATTCCGATGCCGGCTTCTTTGAGAAACGCTTCGGCGCGCTTGGTGCCGTTTAAGGGGCCGCAGGCGGTGACCTGCTGGCCGCTCATGGTGGCGGCGCGATGAAACAATCCTTTTGCGGCGGGCATCGCCATCAGTGTGGCGATTTTGGCGCCGCCGCCGGATTGGCCGAACACCATCACGCAATTGGGATCGCCGCCGAATTCGGCGATGTTGTTTCGCACCCATTCCAGCGCCAGCACCAGATCGAGCATGCCGGCATTGCCGGAGTCGGGATGGGAGTCACTTAATGCCCCGAGATAGAGATAGCCGAAGGCATTGAGCCGGTGATTGACGGTGACCACCACCACATTGCCGCGCTTGCATAAGTTGACGCCGTCATAGTGCGGATGCGAGCCCGATCCGTTGGCATAGGCTCCGCCGTGGATGTAGACCATCACCGGCCGCTTCGCCCCATCGCGCAAAGTCGGGGTCCAGACGTTGAGGAACAAACAGTCCTCGCTATAGCGCGCATCGCCGGTATCGCTTTGCGGGCACGAGGGGCCGTAGGCGAAGGCATCTACTACGCCGCGCCACGGCTTGGGTTTTTGCGGCGCCTGGAAGCGGCGAGGCTTGGTGTCGGCGCCGTAGCGTATGCCTTTGAATACGGCAATGCCGTTTTCGACACGGCCGCGAACCCTCCCGGCGTCAGTCGCCGCAACGGGTGCGGTTTTGTCGCCGGCAAAGACAGGCGTGGCGGCCGCAACGGATGCTGCAACCGAGAGTAAATGACGACGACTGATCACGGCGGTCATGGTGTGCAACTCCCGATTAGTGTCTCCGCGCGCCAAAGTGCGTTCGCTATTGCGCGGAAGGTTGCGATCTCGCAAAGAGATAGGGCGACGCACCGATTCCGCTAACGGTGCGGCGCTCTGGACTGCGAGATTGGTCCGGTTATGATACCGGTGTCAATGCAATACGCGGCAACGAACCCGGGCGGCATTCGCATTTTTCGCCCTTACCCATGTGGTCATGTTCCCCCTGCCGCGGCAGTGCCGGATTCTGTTCAATTTTTTTGGCATAAGCTCAATCCCAAGGTGCGCGGCCGGTCGGCCGGTGATAGCATTGCAGGGAGCGCCGGGTATGGGGAAAGCAGCGGGGGGGGATTGTTCCCCTTGGTTTGAATGTATTTCTACGGTCAAGGGAGTATCTAAAATATGCGCATCGCTATCGTTACTTCGCTGATTGCCTTCGCCGTGCTCGCGGCTGACGCGGCAAATGCTGACCCACGATGGGGCGGCGACGACATCGTCTGGCCGACCTATCAGCAGGTGGGAAAAATTACCGACGACACGCTGAACTGCAACCAATTGCAGGCGGAAATCGATAAGGTCTCGGCGGATATCAAAGTGTTGGATGACGCTCGACATAAGATCGATAAAAACATTCGCGATGTATTCAATATGCAGGATTCGTCCGGGCCCGGCGTGTTCAAAAGCTCTTTTGGGGGGCAAGGAGGGTATCCTGCCGCGCGAAAAAAGATCGTCGCCTCGCAGAAAATCGCCAACGCACGGCGCGATTATCTCGTAAGGCGACAGCCGACATGCAAGCCGGCGGTGCCCTCGGCTCCCCCGGCGTCGTTGGCTCCGCCTCCGCCTCCGCCTCCGGCTCCTCCGGTCCCGCCGCCGGCGCAATAGAGCAACGTGCGCAAAAGTGTTTTCGCTTTTGCGCGGAAAGTTGCGACCGGCCAATAGGATAGAGCGGCGCGCCGATTACGTCTGAAGGCGCGGTGCTCTGGACACAAACAAGCACGGCCTCATCCCGGTGGCTCGGGATGGGGCCGTGGCTTTTGCCCGTAGGCGTCGTTACGCGTTCAGCGCCTGATCGAGATCGGCGATGATGTCGTTGATGTCTTCGATACCGACCGAGACGCGGACTACGTCGGGGCCGGCGCCGGCCTTTACCAATTCCTCGCCGGAAAGCTGGCTATGGGTGGTCGAGGCCGGATGGATGATCAGGCTGCGGGTGTCGCCGATATTGGCGAGATGGCTGAACAGCTTGACGTGGTCCACCAGTTTCTTGCCGGCGTCGAAGCCGCCCTTGACGCCGAAGGTGAACACGGAGCCTGCGCCCTTGGGCGAGTACTTCTGTTGCAGCGCATAGGACTCGTTACCTTCGAGACCGGCGTAGTTGACCCACGCCACCTTGTTGTGGCCCCACAGCCATTTTGCCAGCGCCAGGGCGTTGTCGGAATGCCGCTGCACGCGCAAGGGCAGGGTTTCGATGCCGGTCAGCGTCAGGAAGGCGTTGAACGGCGCCAGCGTCGGGCCGAGATCGCGTAGGCCAATCGCGCGCAGAACGACGGCAAGCGCCAGCTTCTGGCCGAAGGTGTCCCAGAACTTGAGGCCATGATAGGATGGGTTCGGTTCGGTGATCAGCGGGTACTTGCCGTTGCCGAAGTTGAATTTGCCGGAATCGACCACCAAACCGGCGATCGAGTTGCCGTGGCCGTTGAGGAACTTGGTTCCCGAATGGACGATGACGTCGGCGCCCCATTCGAACGGCCGGATCAGGTAGGGCGTCGCCAGGGTGTTGTCCACGATCAGCGGCAGGTTATGCTCGTGGGCGATCTTGGCGACGGCTTCGATGTCGGTGACGGCGCCGGATGGGTTCGAAATGCTCTCGACCCAAATCGCCTTGGTCTTGGGGCCGATCTGCGCCCGGAAGGTTTCCGGCTTCGATCCGTCGGCCCATTTCACATGCCAGCCGAACTGCTGGAAGGTGTGGCTGAACTGGTTGATGGTGCCGCCGTAAAGCTGGGTGGCGGCGACGTATTCGTCGCCTTGCGAAAGCAGCGCGAACAGAATTGCGAACTGCGCCGCATGGCCGGACGAGAAGGTTACCGCGGCGCTGCCGCCTTCGAGCGTGGCGACGCGTTCTTCCAACACGCTGTTGGTGGGGTTGGTCAATCGGCCGTAGATGTTGCCGAATTCCCTGAGGCCGAAACGGTTGGCCGCCTGCTCGGCGTTCTCGAACACATAGGATGCCGTCTGATAGATCGGCGTAATGCGCGCGCCGGTCGCCGGGTCGGGCTGGGCGCCCGCATGAATGCTCAACGTATTGAAACCGTAATCAGCCATTTCACTCTCCATTATGGGGCAGCGCCCCGCCATGCTTTCAGTCTTGATGTTTCAGGGTGCCGCCCTTGCCGGGTAGCGACGATTTGCGATTGTCGATGATGCCGCGGTTGTACCCCATCCAGCCGATCTCGCCGGAAAAGCGGCCGTATTCGATCTTCGGACATCGATCCATAATGACGGTCAATCCGGCAGCTTCGGCCTTGGCCGCCGCGTCTTCATGCACGATGCCGAGTTGAAGCCAGAAGGTCTTGATTCCCAGCCGGTCTTTTTCCGCCAGTACCTCGTCGAGAATGCCGGGAACGGCATCGATATTGCGGAAAACATCGACCATATCGACGGGGGCGGGCACATCCTTCAGGCTGGCATAGACGGTGCGGCCAAGGATCTGTTTGCCGGCAATGCCGGGGTTGATCGGAAGAATGTCGTACCCCTTGCCCATAAGATATTGCAGGACGAAGTAACTCGCCCTCTGTTCGTTGGCGCTGGCCCCAATCAGGGCAATGGTCCCGGTCGTGCGCAGGACGTATTTGATCAGGCTGTCGGGATAGTTCGGCATCGCTTTTCCAGCCCTCTTTCACCAGAGGATGTTCTGTTTAATACCATATAACACCATCATGTAAAGCAGAATAATATTTAATACACTTCATGAGGTGTTTAATAACGAGGTTTTTACGACATATTCGCCTATCATACCGGGCCGTCGGCGTCGATCCGTTGTGTCGTCATGTCCGGTAATATGATACCGCACGAAAATAATTCATAAATGACGGGCATTCGCTTGACCTGTGGCGCGCCGAACTGTACATGACGGCGCTTAAATCAACCGCGGGCGACGGTATGCCCCCGGCCATGGAGAACCCCATATGAACACCTATTCGATCAAGGCATCCGAGATCGACAAGAAGTGGGTGCTGATCGACGCCGAAGGGCTGGTGGTCGGCCGGCTCGCGTCGATCATCGCGCTGATCCTGCGCGGCAAGAACAAGCCCAGCTTCACACCGCACATGGACATGGGCGACAATGTCGTTGTCGTCAACGCCGCCAAGGTCCGCTTCACCGGCAACAAGCTGAAGAAGAAGGTCTATTACAAGCACACCGGCTATATCGGCGGCATCAAGGAAGTCACCGCCGGCGAACTGATGGCCGGCCGCTACCCGGAACGGGTGGTCGAAAAGGCGGTCGAACGCATGCTGCCGCGCGGACCGCTCGGTCGCCGCCAGTTGTCGAATTTGCGGGTTTATCCGGGGGCGGAACATCCCCACGAGGCGCAGCAGCCGGTCAAGCTCGACGTCGCCAAGATGAACCCCAAGAACACCAACTACCACCCGGCAAAGGCGGTCTGACATGGCTGAAGATGTGAAAAGTTTCGGCGATCTGAAATCGACGCTGATCAAGGCGAAGCCGCAAACGCCGACCTCCGAAGCTTCCGCTCCGGGCGAAGCCAAACGCGACAAGCAGGGCAGGGCGTATGCCACCGGCCGGCGCAAGGATGCGGTCGCCCGCGTCTGGATCAAGCCGGGTAAGGGCACCATCACCGTCAACGGCAAGGACGAGAAGACCTACTTCGCCCGTCCGGTGCTGCGCATGATCGTGCGCCAGCCGCTGATCGCCGCGGGGCGCGACGGTCAGTTCGACGTGGTTGTCACGGTGAACGGCGGCGGGCTTTCCGGCCAGGCCGGCGCGGTGCGCCACGGCATCAGCCGCGCGCTGGTAAACTACGAACCGACATTGCGCGCCGCGCTGAAACCCGGCGGCTTTCTCACCCGCGATCCGCGTAGCGTCGAACGCAAGAAGTACGGCAAGCCCAAGGCCCGCAAGAGCTTCCAGTTCTCGAAGCGCTGATTTTCGCTCTCTCGGGTTTCTCCCATTCGACAGCGGCTTGCGAAAACGCAGGCCGCTGTTTTTTTCTGCCTGCCGCCATTTGAGATTTTCCATTATCAAATGACGTTTGTGTTGCAATTAAAATCATTTTAGTTCTAATTATCACTCGTTGCGTGTGCGCCCCCCTTGTGCGCGCGGGCGGAAAATGGGCGAGGACATGCGGTATTCGATGACGAAAATAATTCTTCGCACATTGACGATATTGGTCCTGTCGGTTTCGGTGATGCCGGCTCAAGCCTCATCGACCGAAGAAGCGGGAAAATATGTGGCGTTCGCGCTTCCTGTGGCGGCTGCCGGCATTACCGCCTGGAAGGAAGATTGGCAGGGCACGGCGCAACTGGGATTCTCTACGCTGCTCACCGTCGGTACCGCCTACGGCCTCAAGCATGTCGTCCGCGAGAAGCGGCCGGACGGTTTGGACTTCAAATCGTTTCCCTCGGATACTGCGGCGCTCGCCTTCGCCCCCGCTCAGTTCCTCATGCAACGCTATGGTTGGGAATACGGGCTGCCCGCTTATGCCGCGGCCGGTTTCGTCGGCTATTCGCGGGTCGAGGCGGATCGGCATCATTGGTACGACGTGGCGGCCAGCGCCGCTCTGTCGTTCGGATTCAATTATTTCATTACATCCAAGTATCAGCGCAAGCCGTGGTTTAACGCCGGTATCGAAATGCAACCGGGCGGCGGCATGATCGGCATGACCTGCGTTTTCTGATCTGCCGGCGGGCGAACGAAAAAAATGCGCGGTGGACGGACACGACGGGGCGGAGCGATCCGCCTCGTTTTTTCTTGCAATTCCATCGGACGGTATAACGATGCGGTAAGCGTATATGCTGTTTGTGGAGGTTCCCGATGCCGGATTTGACGCGGCGCGATTTGTTCAAGACCGGTGCGGCGGTGGCGGCGGCGCGTGCGGCGCCGGCGGTCGAGGCCGAGCCGGCGAAGGCGATAAGCGGGATCGCCGCATCGCCGCAGCCCGAGATCCGCGAGCGCCTCAAATTCGATTTTGGCTGGAAGTTCCATCTCGGTCATGCCGGCGATCCGGCAAAGGATTTCGGCTACGGCCGCAATCTCGACAGTTTCGCCAAGGCCGGCTTCAACATAGCGGCCTGCGCCATGCTCGACTTCGACGATGCGGGGTGGGCGGCCGTCGACTTGCCGCACGATTGGGCGATGGAATTGCCCTATATGCCGCCGAAGCATCCGCCGCCGTCCGGTGCCGCAAATTCGGACGATCCGGCGGCGGGC
>WSSedL1CaDRAFT_10000935_pt1 | contig 18761 bp, 16 predicted proteins | sample WetSurSL1Cattail_FD_9464 | JGI IMG/M metagenome (IMG submission 9464)
TTACCTCAATTATAAGGATATCCATGACATGATTGAGCAAATTGAGACGGAGATGTTTGATGAATTTAATCAGCAGTTAGAGAAGTTGTATATCTGTGATCCAAGCAGAGAAAATACGCTTTCGTTTTTTATGTTTGTATTTGAATTTGTTAAGGATAATGCAGATATCTGCAAAGTATTGCTGGGGCAGGACGGCGATTATACATTTTTAAATAAATTCAAAGTGGCCATCATGGAATCACAGCCGCCGATCGTGCATAAGCTCGATAAAACCTGCAGCCGGTACTTTATGCCGTTTGCCGTCGCCGGTTGTATCGGAGCAATCCAGCAATGGCTGCAAGATGATATGGAAACGTCACCAAGAGACATTTCGGAATTCATTATAAGTTTGATTACCAATGGACTGAAATATTATAATATTGAGGTATGATCAAATTAATAATATATTATAATGAGAAGTGACTTATATACAGAGAGGGGTGCCAAAGAATTATGGAAGATAAACCGATTGTAGCTATTATGTATGATTTTGATAAAACGCTTTCGCCTAAGGATATGCAGGAATATGCCTTTATTCCGGGCATTGGTATGGAGCCGTCGGTCTTTTGGAATAAGTGTAATGCTTTTATGCGAGATAAAAAAATGGATCAGATTTTAGCATATATGTATTTGATGCTTGAGGAAGCAGAAGGTAAAATGCTAATCAACCGAACTGAATTTAACAAACTAGGCAGCAGTGTAAAGCTGTTTGATGGTGTGAAAACGTGTGAAAACCTGGTTTAAACGAGTGAATACATATGGCGAAAAGCTTGGTGTTCAGGTAGAACACTATATCATCTCTTCCGGCTTGAAGGAGATCATTGAAGGAACTTCTATTTCGGGGGAGTTCAAGATGATTTATGCCGCGGAGTACTGCTACGATGAAAAAAACGTTCCGGTATGGCCGGCAATGGCTGTTAATTATACCAGTAAGACGCAGTTTTTGTTTCGTATCAATAAAGGAGTGCTTGATGTTACGGAGCATAACGGACTCAATGAATTCACCCCTGAGAATAAGCGAAGAATACCGTTTCGTAATATGATATATATTGGAGACGGATTAACGGATGTGCCTTGCATGAAGTTGGTAAAAGTGAATGGAGGACATTCCATAGCCGTATACCAGAATGAGACTAAGAAGGCCGGTCATATGATAAAGCAAGGAAGAGTGGATTTTATTGCGCCGGCTGACTATTCAAAGAACAGCAAGATGGAGCAATTGGTATTCAAGATTTTTGACAGCATAAAGGCTGAGGATGAGCTGGTAAGACAACACCTTGAGGATGAAGAATTTTCAAAAACGAATAATTGATTAAGACTGATTTAGTCGCGTGACAAAGTATGAAATTAGTTATCTAAAATATGCAAAAGACGACATAATATATGAAAGAATGTCACAATTATCTATTATATAAATACTACCATTTGATATAATAATAATATATTTTTGTGTGCAGTAAGTAGGTTATTGAAATATGAAAATCAACATGATAAGGAGATAACAATGTTAACAGTTAATAAAAGACTTGATAATACAATTACCGGAGTGAATCGTATAGGTGATGCACTGATTCTGAGTACAAATAACGGCATGGTAAAGCTGGAGCCAAAGACTTCTGAAATCATCCGTATCGTTTATACCCGTAAAGACAGCTTCTCGGATAAGGAGAAGCCGGGAGTTATATTTAAGAATGGTTATGCTGAGTGGAATTATGAAGAAACTGAGCAGGAAATAAGACTAGGTACAGATAAACTTAAGCTTTGTATTAACAAGGAGTCAGCGTCTATAAATTATTATGACTTAAGCGGTAATTTGCTGCTTAAGGAACGTGATCACGAAAGTAGAACACTGGAGGAATTTGATTCCTTCAAAACAGTTGTTGATGAGAATACTAAGATAGAACGTATTGTAACTCCCGATGGAATAAAAGAAGTTGTAAGGGATGCGGCTAAGGTTTTTGATCAAACGTTGTATAAAACAAGATTATACCTGGACTGGCAGGAAGGTGAGGCTTTATATGGACTTGGCCAGAATGAAGAGGGGCACTTAAATCTACGTGGTACAATGGCTTTTCTACATCAGGCAAATATGAAAATAGCAATCCCCCTTCTCGTATCAAGCTTAGGCTATGGAATTCTTGTTGATACTTACAGCCCGATGATTTTCAATGATACGAAGTTTGGTTCCTATCTTTATACGGAAGCCGATTATGAGATGGATTTCTATTTTATCTATGGTGGTAATATGGATGGGGTCATCCATGGCTATCGTTATCTGACCGGTAAAGCTGTAATGCTTCCGAAGTGGGCGTTTGGATTTGTACAATCACAGGAGAGATATGAAACCGCTCAGGAGATAATAGATGTAGTGAAGGAATATAGGAAAAGAGACCTCGGACTGGATTGTATCGTATTAGATTGGTTGTCCTGGGAAGGTAATTTATGGGGACAGAAAACCTTTGATCAGACTCGTTTTGCAGATCCGACAGCAATGATGAAGGAACTGCATGAGGACCATGCCAATTTGATGATATCAATTTGGCCGAACATGAGCAAGGATTGTGACAATTATAAAGAATTTGAGAGAGAAAAACTTTTACTTCCGGCAAGCGTTATCTATGACCCCTACAGCGTGGAAGGAAGAAAACTCTACTGGAAGCAGGCAAATGAGGGATTGTTCCGACATGGGATTGATTCTTGGTGGTGTGATTCCTGCGAACCCTTTGCTCCGGAGTGGAATCATATGAGTAAACCGGAGCCAAGTACGATGTACCATGAATTTTATGACATCTCCAGTAAGTATATCCCTGCACAATTCACAAATTCCTACGGCCTTTACCATGCACAAGGTATCTACGAAGGACAGAGAGGAGTAACAACAGAAAAACGTGTGGTCAATCTTACTCGTAATGGCTATACCGGTCAGCAAAGGTATGGCACAATTCTGTGGTCAGGAGATATCTCAGCCAGTTGGTCGACTTTAAAGAGCCAGATTGCGGCAGGTCTTAATTTTTGTGCCAGTGGAATGCCTTATTGGACTCTTGATATCGGAGCATTTTTTGTGAAAAAAGGGGTTCAATGGTTCTGGAACGGTGAGTATGAAAAGGGAAGTGACGATCTTAGCTATCGTGAGTTATTTACCAGATGGTTTCAATATGGATGTTTCTTGCCGGTATTCAGAAGCCATGGCACAGATTTCAGAAGGGAATTATGGAACTTTGGAGATGAAGGAGATCAGTTCTATGAAGCCTTGGTAAAAATGAATCATTTTAGATACAAACTGATGCCTTATATTTATACAATGGCAGCAAAGGTATGGAAGGATGACTATACCATACTTCGTATGTTGTCTTTTGACTTTGCCAAAGATGAAAAAGTAAGAAACATTAACGATCAGTTCTTATTTGGCAGCAGCTTGATGGTCTGCCCGGTTACCACAGCCATGTATTATAATAAGGAGTCACAGCCAATCGAAAATTCCGTGAAAACAAGAAAAGTATATCTGCCGGAAGGTTGCGGCTGGTTTGATTTTTGGACGAACCGTTATTATGCAGGCGGACAGACGATTGAGGCGGAGGCTTCGATTGATACGATTCCTCTTTATGTTAAAGCAGGCAGCATTCTCCCTATGACCAAATTCATGAACTATGTGGATGAGATACCGGATGCACCGATTGATATTATGGTTTATAGTGGAGACGATGTTCAATTTGAGCTGTATGAGGATGAAGGCAACAGTTATCGTTATGAAGAGGGTGAATATGCGATAACTAAGCTTGTTTGGTCTGAAAAATTAAAAAAACTGGATATTAATGAGACTGTCGGAAGTTTTACCGGAAGGATAAAAGACAGAGAATATAGAGTTCAGGTTATAAGCAGATAAAAATAAGCAACAGGGAAGATATTGCTTATTAAACACAGAAAACTCGAGGGATAATGCGCGAAATTATGCAGAACGCTAAATTTTTGTGCATAAATAGTTGCAGTTAAGCAAACTGGCTTAACTGCAACTATTTGTAACTTATTTAACCCTAAATGATATAAAATAGGAGCAAATTTTGAGAGTTTATGGTATTATGATTAAGTCAAGCTTATTTCTCTTTTCGTGGGAGAGCTGACGTTAGGAACACGTAATAATAAGAAGATTATAGTATAAGGAGATTAATTCAATGGAAATCAAAAAAATTACAGACGATAGTTTTAAACAGTATGGAAGAGTGTTCACACAAGGGTACGAGGTAACTGATTTAATTGCTGCATTAACGAAAACAGACGCACCAAAGGATTCGGTGGTTTATGTACCTTCTGTTGATGAATTCGAAGCATTACCCATCGGTAAAGTAATAAAGGACAGCTTCTTCGGAGGACTTCCTACACAGATCGGATACTGTAACGGAACAAATAATAAACTGAATGCAGTGGAATATCATCGCAGTTCAGAGTTTGGAGTTGCTGCTACTGATTTGGTTTTACTGTTGGGAAAACAGCAGGATGTTACAGCCGACTTTTCCTATGACAGCAGTAAAATAGTAGCTTTTTTTGCACCGGCAGGAACTGTTTATGAAATGTATGCAACTACACTACATTATGCACCCTGCAGCTTCGAAGGGAAACCCTTCCGCAATATCGTTGCATTACCAAAGAATACAAATACAGCACTGGAAGGCTTCTCTCTATGTACTGAAGAGGATAAGCTGATGACAGCGAAGAATAAATGGCTGATTGCCCACAAGGATGCAGGAATAGATGGTGCATTTGCCGGAATAAAAGGAGATAATGTTACGATCTAATGATTAATTTAGCGATTTGCGATGATGAGGAAAAAGAACTGAACAGGACAAAGGAAATGTGTATCAATGGATTGTCGGCCTACCCGGAACATGAGATAAAGATCAGCCTGTTTTCCTGTTCTCGGAAATTTCTGCAAGCAGCACGGCAGGAGCAGTTTGATATCGTATTGCTGGATATTTATATGCCGGAGCCTTCGGGTATTGAACTGGCTCGTGAACTCAGAGCAATGAAGCAGGAATGTCAAATCATATTTCTTACTACATCAACGGCTCATGCAATTGAGGCGTTTTCTCTCCATGCGACGCATTATCTGGTTAAGCCCTATGAATTAAAGCAATTGAACGATGCTTTAGCTAAGGCAATAGCAACAGTAAACAAGAATCAAAGGGCACAAGTTATACTGAAAGTATCAGGAGGAGTACAAAAAATCTATTATAAAGATTTTCTCTACTCGGAAACAGAAAGACATATTCAAAAGATACATATGAATGATAACAACGTAAAATGGGTTCGTATTACTTCAACAGAGCTGTTTGAGCTTCTGTCGAAGGACAGTCGTTTCTTTAAATGCGGAAGTACTTTTATTGTTAATATGGAAAAAGTCGAGGAAATCACGACGCAATACATAATATTCGAAAATGATGAAAAACTGCCGATGTTACGGCGTCAGTATAAGGAACTGCTAAAACGATATACCGAATATTCTCTGGAGGGAATTCAATATGAAATATTTTGATCTCTTTACGCCAATTGTTACATTAATTACGGCGCAGATTACGGTTATGGATTTAGCACAGTTTCGTATAAAAACGAAGAAATTATTATTAATTCTCGGAATAGAGCTTATCCTTCAGGTGGCAGTCAATTTTTTGATATTTATACATGGTGGTATTGAATTATATGCAAGGTATTACTTCTTTACAATGGACCTGCCTTGTATCCTGACGTTTGCGTTCGTAGCAAAGCGCCGTAACTTTTGTGACCTGTTTACGGTATTGATTACAATCTTTATCAGTGGTATCGTTGCGATGCCATGTATGTGGGGTGAACAGATTTTTGGTTTTTCTATTCGATGGTATAACCTGCTCAGAGTATTGGCGTTTTCTATTGTATTTTTATTCTTACATTTTATTGTTCGAAAATATTATATGAGGCTACAGGACGAAATTGAAAAAGGGTGGGGTATTTTTAGTATCCTTCCTTTCATTGGATCAGGATTTATGTATTATAAATTTTGGCAATATAGTATGAATGGCGATTTTGTCTCGACACTGACAGACTGCTCCATAATCATATTCATTATGGGCTCAGTATTTTTTGTGTTTTTCTATATATTCCGGCTACTTCATGAAAAGTATGTTGTTCAAGAGCAGAAGCGAATTCTTTCTATGCAAAATAAAGCACAGCATGATCAATTTGAACAACAGAAGGAAGCAGCTGAAAAAACAAATCGCAGGTGGCATGATATGCGTCATCATACGCGGGAATTGATTGAGCTTTTAGAACAAGGAAATAACGAGGCGGCTCTTACCTATCTGAAAGCACAGGTAGGTAATGATAGAGTATCACAGGACCAATTTTGTATGCATCCGGCGGTTAACAGCATTTTAAGTCTATGGACAGAACGTTCCAAAATGGCAGGAATCCGGATTGATATTCGTACAGATATTCCGGAACAACTTGAGATTGAGCCAATGGAGCTTTCAGCATTATTTGCCAATGCATTCGAAAATGCATATGAAAGCTGCATCGGCCTTGCAAATGATATACAAAAGTACATCAAAGTAGAGGCTCATTACAACGGTAGGCGTTTAGGAATCGGATTTACAAATTCTTGCCGAAAGGATATCCGGTTTGAAGATGGAATGCCGGTCTCTTCAAAAACAGGCGGAGGAATCGGTACGAGAAGCATTACATATACTGTTAAACGTTTTCACGGCGTTTCCTACTTTGAAGCAAAAGATAATCAATTTATAGCAAGATTTATTTTAAATGTATAATTTTCACGGTTGCATTCTAGTGACGGTTACTGACAGTAATCTCGGTGATGGTGTGTCGTTCTCTCAGACACCTAAGAATTGCACGTAAACTGCAAATGCTTTCAAAATTGCATCCCATCACCGTTCTTCCTGTCAGCAACCTGTCTTTGTTCTGCTCTACTATGATATTAAGGATTGAAAGTTGTGCTATCATACCCTCTGTCTCCCAAAAGATACTAACATCTTCCCAATAATTCCTGTTTCTTCTTTGCCATATTATCCAGAATCTCATGTAGCTGTGTCTACTCACTGCAGGTGCCTATTTCTATTCAAATTGAATCAACCATTTATGCCATAAAAAGACCAATTGTGCCAACTATCTTGAAAAATTCCTGAAAGCGGATATATTGTAAGTATCTTATATAGCGGATTAGGGAGGGATATTTTGGCATTTTCCAATATTGACAGGTCACAGGATATTGAGAATAGCAACAGTGAGTTTTTGGTAAAATCAACTGATTATTGTCGATATTTTGAAATACATCCGTATACAATACTGCAGAGAAATGAATGTTGGACATGTAAGTATAGCAATTTTGCTATGGAAACGGGAAGCTTCACCGATACCGGTCTTTGCCGTTATCATATTATTTCAAAATGAGATCCGTTATAGCAATCATAAGCAGGAATGGAGTAAAGCATGAGTGATTTTGAAGAGATTTATGAATACTCTGTCATGATATCTAAGAATTTATTTGAAGATATCAGATTTAGCAGACAAATTAATTTTGATCACATAAAAATAGGTTCCGAAAAAATCTGTGACTATTTATATTTAAATGCCAATATTTTGATTATGTTGCATAGCGTCGAAGATAAAAATCCATATTTATATTCACATCCTGTAAAGGTAGCCTTTATTTCGTACGCGATTGGGAAATGGATGAATCTGGGCAGAGATGAATTATCAAGATTGGTATGTACAGGAATCGTTCATGATATCGGCAAAGCCAAGGTTAGAGACAGTATCTTAAATAAACCGGAGAAGCTGACAGAAGCTGAAATGAATATCATGAAAAACCATCCCCTTATGGGATATCGCATACTGACAGGACTTAATGTTCTTGATACCGATATTCTTTTAGGAGTCTTATCCCATCATGAACGCCAGAATGGAACAGGTTATCCAAGAAACCAAATAGGTGATCAGATTAATAAATTTGGAAAGATATTAGCAATTGCGGACATCTACGATGCAATGACATCAAAAACACCATATCATGATAAGGTTACTCCATTTAAGGCAATTGAAGAAATCTATCAGTTGAGCTTTGGACTTCTTGATCCTCAGATTTGTCAGGTGTTTTTAAAAAATATGTCAAATTTCTATTATGGAAGTGTAGTTCGTCTCAATGATGAACGAGTTGGAGAAATCGTCTATGTCAATCAGGAAGAACGAACAAAGCCTTTGATTCATTGTGAAGATGAATATATCAATTTGACGCAGGAACGGAATCTTGAGATTGTCGAAATGTTAAATTAATGAATTGAAAAGCCATTCGGAGCCAAGAAATATATGGCAAAATAATTATATTTATGATAAGATGATTAAAATATCTTTATAATAATTTTGCTGGAGGCTGCATGAAAAAACTACTTATAATTCTATGTGTTTTTATTGGTCTTTCTCTCTTTCCTACAACAGCATCTGCGGATTCACCGGTGACTTCAACCTCGTTTTATCGGGCATATATGGACAACGAGATTGTGGCGGAGGCTCATGAAGAAAAAAAAGTCAATGCGAATATTGCAAAGTATCTTTCTGATAAAAACAATCCAATTGATGTCAAGGCAGCAGTAATCAATGCTATTTCCTGGGATTCCCCGGGAGATCCTGTTGCGAATAAATATTGCCAATTAATATATAAAAAATCGTTGGATAAGATTAATACAGACAAGTTGAGTGGCGACCAGCTATTTTGTATCGGATATCTTTTAGCTATGGAAAATTATTCCGATGTTACCCCAGCACTAAAATACCTTAGGCTAGCTGAGCAAAAGATTAATGATAGCTTCACGGTATCAATTATCAGGGCAGTAGTAGAATCTATGAATGCAAAGACGTCTGAGGGGAGGTGGGATTACATTCCACCTGTTCTTAAGAATACGGGCCTGAAAAGGGATCTCAGACAGGATGCAATCAATATCATTTTGGATTATATGGCATCATACGATGAGGATGGGCTTCAGGTAAGCAGCAATAATGTTCTGATTAAGAATGAAAAAAATCAGACAATCTATCTTTATGGTACCTATGCAGTGCATGCTTATGAAGTACTATATAAGATTACACAGAATAGTAGTATTGCATATACAGCGTTAAGCAAGGATCAATACGGTATCTCTTATGTAACAATAACCGGGGTAAAAAATGGTTCTTCTTCTATACAAGTAGCGAATTTTGAGGGTAAGAGTGCTGTAATCTCATTTAGCGTGGTCTCTAAAGAGGCTTACAGTAAGCTAAATAGTGCAGTTGCAATGTATATCGGCTGCAACCATGCTTATTTGAGTAAAACTAATTCAAACATGACCAAGAAGGAGAAACCTTTTTTGAAGGGTGGAGTACCGTTTCTGCCTGTAGAATATAGCATAAAGGCCTTCGGTGGTAAGTATAAATATGACAGTAAAAATAAAACTTATCAGATAACTTATGGTCATAAAACCATCTTATTAACGTCAGGTAAAAAGTCGGCTACCATCAATGGAAAAGTTACGACACTCACATCGAATATAGTATATCGAAATCAACAACTATTCATTTCGGTAAAAGATTTTGTAACTTTGATTAATAAAAAGTATGTCTATTCTGACGGTCTGATCTTCCTTGCAGATAAAGCCATACAAATCGATGCGGTAAAAGATGATTATATACTTGAGGAGATAGCAACTCTTGTAACCGGTCAGAATCTGACTGTACATGCGCCGATTCCTTTTATGAAGGACGGGAAATATGGTTATGAAGATGATAACGGTAAGGTAATCCTTGAACCAACCTATACCATGGCATATGATTTTCATGATGGTTTGGCAGCAGTCAGTATAGCGGATTCCGAGGGTAGAGAAAAATTCGGATATATCGATGTGACAGGCAACTATGTCATAGCGCCTGCTTATTCCAAAGCGGGAACATTCGGTACGGGGCGGGCACCTGTCCTGAATGCGGAAGGAACTTTGTGGGGATTTATTGATACAAGCGGAAGTCTGGTAATCCCATATTCATATTCGGATTGTACGACTTTTTGTGAGGGTATGTCAGCCGTACAAAAAGACGGAAAATGGGGTTATATTGATATTACAGGTAACTATATCTTGCAGCCTGTTTATGATTCTGCGCATGAATTTTCCGATGGACTTGCTAATGCGACGCTTGGTAGTTGCAATTATGTAATCAGCAAATCGGGAAAATCCGTCTTCTTTTATGACAATGGGGACACTTATGTCGGAGACAGTAAAGATGGTCTGTCAAATGGACCAGGAGTATATACCTGGGCAGACGGTACACAGTATGTGGGAAATTTTACGGATGGGAAGAGGGCAGGCAAGGGCATTTTTACCAATCATGATGGTAGTGTATTAGATGGATATTGGGATAATAATAAATATATGGGTAAGGAACAATAATCCGACAAGCCTGAGGAATGCTAGATACTAGGCGGATATCATAGATGCGGAGTTGAAACACGTATAAAATCCCTATTAAGGGGTGATACGCTCCTCCTTGTAGACAGTTTTAATTGTAAAAACTATCTACAAGGAGGAGCGTTTTTAAGTTGTCCGCCCCTTTACTGATTCCATTTACAACATTTGAAAATGCAAGTGACAGCGGTTTTTTTTATTGGTTCTAGTAATAGACCTAAATTAACTTTTTATGGAATATATTAGTTGTGTATCTTGTATTGATACCCAGAACCTACAGGGCTTATCGTATCAATCATCTATTGGGAAGCTGTTAATAATGAAACGCAAGAAAACAATAATTGATATTTTGGTAATTACATTCGCATTTTTACTTTTTACCATATGGTACCGGGGTAACGGAAACGAAGAGAATGCAGCACATACGGCAATGTCACTTATCAAATATCAGAAGATATATTTGATTACAACGAATGAAGAGTATCAATACTGGGATTATGTCAATCAAGGAGCAACTGATATGGCAACATCGGTTGGTATAGATTATACGTCGGTTGCCCCCACGGGAAGAACAGCGGCGAAGCAGGTTGAGGTCATTAATAAAGCTGTAGATGATGGAGCCAGAGCAATATTAATTGCAGCGGATGATCCAAAAAGGATATCGAGTGCGGTCGAAGATGCCAAGGCGAGAGGAGTCAAAATTATCTATGTGGATGCTCCCGCTAATGAAGAAGCGATAACTACGTTGGCAACGGATAATTTTGATGCAGGCATTATTGCAGGTCAGACCATGCTTTCTGAACTGGAAAAACAAGGAATACAAAAAGGCTCAATCGGTATCTTTAGCGTAGCCTCAAAGCAAAACACACAATTACGCGATGCCGGGTTTCGCAAGGTTATTATGGAGGATAACAGATTTGCGCTTCTAGATACCATATTAACAAATGGAGAACCGGAGGCCACAAAGGAAGCTGCAAACCGTTTAATCAGTGAAAATAAGGATCTGGTAGGGCTGCTTGGTTCAAATGAAGGAACCAGTGAAGGCGTTGGTAATGCGATTAAAGCAGACAATAACCGGATTATTGGAATTGGTTTTGATAAAACAGATGAGATTATGAAATTACTGAAAAGTGGAAGTTTAAAGGCAATTATGGTCCAGAACCCCTATACCATGGGATATCTTGGTATGGCTGAAGCGATCGCAGCCTTGATGGGCAAGGATACAGGACCTTCCTATATTAATACAGGCATCACGATATTACAGAATGAATGATATAATAGCAGTGATTTATGATTTGATAACTGTGAAGGAATATTCGAAAGGAAAGCTGGTTGATTATGAGCATAAGGAGGGTAATAATCAATACTCTGGTTATTATAACAGCTTTAATCATATTTTATTGCTGGTATAACAGCTGTATCAAAGATGTTGAACTCACATCAACAGCTTTCTATGGGAAGAATCAGCAGGCGAAGCCGGAGGTTAAGAAAGATTATAAGATATATCTGATTACAAATGAAAAAGCACCTCAATTCTGGGAATATATGAATCAAGGCGTCTCAGATATGGCGAAGCTGCTAGGATTATCATTCACCTGGGAGGCCCCTGCTATACAGGACGTCAATCAGCAGATTGAACTGCTTAATCAAGTTGTGGACAGCGGTGCAGATGCAATTCTTATATCAGTACTTTCTGCGGACGAATTAACCGAACCGATTAGACAGGTGAAAGAAAAAGGTGTAAAAATTATTTATGTGAATTCCCCTTCGAATGAAAAAGGAATAATTACATTGGCTACCAATAATTATGAAGCGGGGAAAAAAGCAGCAGAAAATATGATTGAGGAATTGGAGCTTGCCGGACTCCAAGAAGGCACAATTGGAATTGTCAGCGTACTGAAAGAAAATCCAACGATAATTGAGCGTGACAGTGGCTTTATGGATGTAATTAAAGCGGATAAAAGATTTACTGTTTTGGATCCGGTTTATACCGGGGGAGATCCCAAGTTATCCGAAGAAGCGGCGACGGCCTTGATAAAAAAACATCCTGAGTTAGTAGCCATATTTGGGAGTAATGAGGGAGCAAGTATAGGAGTCGGAAATGCAATTATGGCGGATAATAACCGGATTATCGGAGTTGCTTTTGATAAATCCGATGCCACCATGGAGCTGCTAAATAAGGACAGTATAAAAGTAATTATTGCTCAGAATCCATATTCGATGGGGTATCTTGGAATGGCAGAAGCATATGCCGCCTTACAGGGCTTCGATACCGGGCCCTCTTATATCGATACAAGAATTTCTGTAATAAGGGAGCGATAGATTTATAAAATGTTAATGAATTGTTCATTCAATTATAATTGACTAATATTCTGCAATAGCCCATAATGACCTCGTTGATTTGGCAATAATAACAAATGTGATTCGGATGTCATAAGTCAAATAAATGCAGTGAAATGAATACGTGTACATATATATTCATTGATTTACCTTATAATTGACTTATGACACCCGAATCAAATATAAAATAATGAGATATGGGATAAAGGAGAATAATGTTACAGTTAAAAGAGATTATGAAAAGTTATACGACCGGTGAATTTACGCAGGTTGCACTTAACAAAGTATCACTGAGCTTTGGAGAAAGTGAATTCGTCGCGATTCTAGGACAAAGTGGTTCGGGCAAGACTACATTTTTAAATGTAATCGGTGGTTTGGATCAATATGACAGCGGTGAATTGATTATTAACGGAGCTTCTACCAAAAAATATAAGGGTAGGGATTGGGATGCCTACCGGAATAACAGTGTAGGATTTATCTTTCAGAATTATAATTTAATACCGCATCTGGGAATTATCGATAATGTGGAAATGGGAATGACCTTAAGCGGTGTTTCTCATCGTGAAAGACGAAAAAAGGCTATCGATGTACTGGATCGGGTGGGATTAAAGGACCATATTCATAAGAAGCCGAACCAGCTTTCAGGTGGGCAGATGCAGAGAGTGGCAATCGCCAGAGCATTAGCCAACAATCCGGATATTATTCTGGCAGATGAGCCCACCGGTGCACTTGATACGCAGACAAGCGAACAAATCATGGAATTGATTCGCGAAATCGCCAAGGATAAATTGGTTGTCATGGTTACCCATAATCCGGAAATTGCTGAAAAATATGCAGACCGAATTATTCGTTTTAAGGATGGAGAAGTAATTAGTGACAGTAATCCGCTCGTGGAGCAGAAATTGAAATCGGATTATAAGCTTAAGAAAACCAGTATGAGTTTTCTTACTGCTTTAAAACTGTCAGGCAAGAATATTTTAACAAAAAAAGGAAGAACGGCATTAACCTCATTTGCTTCCAGTATCGGTATCATAGGAATTGCTATCATCTTGTCCCTTTCAAATGGCTTCGATAAGCAGATAAAATCCTTTGAAACAGGCTCCCTATCTAACTTTCCGATTACAATCAGTCAGACGGCGATGAGTATGGATATGGCACAGATGTCTAATCGTTCTGATGATAAAGAAGAAACAGAATTTCCTAACGTACAGGAGGTTTATCCATATGACTCAAGTGAAAATACGATCATTCATACCAATATATTGACACAGGAATATGTGGACTATCTGTCGAAGATTGATCAATCGCTTTTGGACGGAAGTTCCTATATAAGAAGTGTTAATATGAATATATTGAAAATGTCGGATGGAAAAGCAATAAGAGTAAACCTTGCGGATATTGGATTTACAGCATTTCCGACGAAATCCTCGGACAAGTCCTCGGCATATTTGGAGGAGTATTATGATTTGCTTTCCGGCCAATTTCCTCAGAGTGAGGAGGATATCGTTCTGATCCTGGATGAGCAGAACCGGATGAATACCACTGCATTGGAAGCTCTTGGGTTTGATTATAAGCAGAAGAGTATTGACTTTACCGGGGTAGTAGGAAAAGAGTATAAATTAATATTAAATAATGATTTTTATGCGAAATCCGGTGATCTATATGCGATTAACGGAGATCCTTCCGATCTAAGTGATTTGTATGACAATAGTAACGCAATAACATTGAAAATCAGCGGAATAATTAGAATTAAAGATGAGGCTAATGTATCCGCGCTTTCCTCCGGGTTAGCATATTCGGACAACCTCGCGCAACGGTTCATTCAGGATGCAATGAATTCGGAGATTGTTAAGGCTCAGAAGGGCGCAGATTACAACATTCTTACAGGAGAGGCGCTCTCGGAAAACAGTTCAACTACTTCCGGATATATGGGAGGTGGCAATGGTATGGGAGCCGGAAATTATACCCAGTCCCAGACGAGGGAAGAAGTATTGGATTCACTGGGAGCATCTCTGATTCCGACATCAATCGAACTTTTCCCGCTTGACTATGATTCCAAGAGTGAAATTACTGATTATTTGGATCAATGGAATGTGGGACTGGATGAAAAAAATAGTGTTGAATATACGGATATGGCAGCAATTGTAACCAACCTGTCAAAAAGTATCATGGATGCGATAACTTTAGTCTTAATTGCATTTGCAGCAATCTCGCTTGTAGTTTCGTTGATTATGATTGGGATCATTACATGGATATCAGTTCTGGAGAGAACAAAGGAAATCGGCGTATTACGTGCACTAGGTGCCAGAAAGAAGGATATATCACGTGTATTCAATGCAGAAACCTTCATCGTGGGAATGTGCTCAGGAGTACTGGGAGTCAGTATTGCATTTGCGCTGACCTTTCCAATCAACAGTATCTTGTATAAAATGACGGAACTGTCAAATGTTGCGCAGCTGAATCCACTACATGCAATTGCTCTTGTAATTATAAGTCTTTTACTTACCTTGCTTGGAGGCTCCATTCCTGCAAAGTTGGCTGCCAAGAAGGATCCGATCGAAGCACTGAGATCGGAATAAGGCTGATCATATCTATGCAGTTGTGTTGATCGTTGTTCCAAGTCCAAGGCTAGATAATATGGAATCAGCCTGTTCCTTAGCCTGTTCGGATAAGGTCTGACTTGTGGCCTTGGCAGGAGCGTTTTTTTCTAGTGTTTCCATGATGGCATCTAAACGATCCTGAAGCTCTGCCTTGGATTCATCAGAGGAGGCGGAGGAGATACCGGCCTTTAAGGAATGGGCTACACTGTTTAGTGTTTTGTAAGATGAATAATCGGCAGTCGCTTTCAACAGACTGTAAGTGCTCGACGAGGTATCAAAGAGTGATGATACGGAATCAGCGGATGATAAACCAAAATATGACATCAATATTCCTCCCTTTGGATAAAGATATGGATCATAATTGTAATAGGCTGTTATTATCTATATCGGACATTTTGTACCATGCTTGATACGTGGTGAATATATTTCACAATAAACTCACAAACAGATCAAGGGTTATCACTATCCTGTGTTGAGCTTCTCTTTCTCTTTCTTTTTCTCTGGATATAGGTAATAAGTATTACAACGCCGGCTGAGGATACAACAGAAAAGAGAGAGGCTAATACAAACATAATTATGATTAAGGGTGTGTTCATTAAATATCCTCCTTTAAAGGAATTAGCGATTTTATGATTAACAGTGTAGCACGAGAGTGTCAAATAATCAAACAGGAAGCATCATATGCGAGTAGAATAGGTTACAGTTAAGCCTGATATGGGTAGTGATGAGACTGGAAATCTTTTTTCCCAGTCTGTCTGCATCTCTTTGAAGGCTAAACTGTAACTAGATTAGAATTTCAAGTGGATAAATGTGGGGATGTGTGGTAAGATAAAAAACGGAAATAAAATGCTGTCTTTTAAAGGGGAATACGCAGTGAGTAAACAACATGAGCCGAAGGTGAAATCATTATATAAGGCATTGAAATTATTGGATTATTTTGATGAAGATCATAAAGAGCTTGGTGTTACGGAACTGGCGGAGATGAGTGGTATCATTAAGAGCAGTGTTCATAATATACTACAGACCTTCGAATGCTGCGGTTTTGTCACACAGAATTATGATAATAATAAGTATCGGATCGGTAGCGCTTCGCTGGAGTTGTTTGGAAAGTACAGAAGCTCACATAATATTGATTTCAGAGTCTCCGAGTGCCTACAAGAAATCAGAAATAAGCATCATGTAAATGTATATCTTGGTATGAGAAAAGATTTCGAAGTAATCTTTATATGCGCCGAAGTGGAAACGAAGAACAACGGAAACCTTCATAAAATAGGAGCAAAAACACCGCTTCACTGCATCGGGCTGGGCAAAATCCTTCTGGGCTATGCAGAAGTGGATGTAAGGGAAGCATTTTATAAGACTTCGCTGGAGAAATTTACGGCATGTACAATCTGCGATCAGGAAGTATTAAGAAAAGAAGTGGAAGAATCTGTATATCAGGGATTTTCAAAAAGTAATTCGGAATACATCGTTGGAATGCATAATATAGCAGTACCGATAATAATAGGCTATGAGCCGATTAAATATGCACTGGGAGTTTCTTCACCAAAATCCTTCAGTGATTATGATACGAAAGAGATTTTATCTGATTTGAGAGATAAAAGTAAAATAATCGCAAGCTTAATCGCAGAAAAATGACATATCAGAATAACAACTTATGAGGAAGAACTTCATAAGCATAACTATAATGGAAAGCAGGTAACCTATGGAATATTCATAGGTTACCTGCTTTTCATTATTTGTGAATAAAAAATCTTGATAGGGGTGTCAAAAGCCCGATTTATTGTGTCTATCGTCGATTTTCACAGTTTCGCTCTTGAGTGGTAATACATAAAATCGTTCATTCGCAACACGCTCCCGCTTGGATGAAGTACGTAGCGGTACATAAGGCCCTAAAAGACAGGACCTAAGTACCAACGACTTCATACAGTTACTCATCAAACGATCTTATGTATTACCATCGGGCGGACTGTTTATGTGCAAATTGACGAAGTTAGAAAAATATATGGTTTTTGACACCCCAATCAATCTTTTATGTATATAAAAGATTGATTATTTTTATATAATTGTAAAAATTGATACTTACCCGTTCATTAATAATGAAAAAGTATTGACATATAAATGGGAGCTTGCTATAATTTGTTCATCATTGATGAATGGCATGCCAAATTCATAATAATCAACCTAACGAAGACGTTTGCATAAGCGTCTTCCCTTTTTTATCAAAAAATGAAAAGACAACCAGGAGGTATGTGTATGAGCAACAACAAAATTGAACCTTATCTGATGTCGGTGTTATCCAGCAGACTTTACAGTATCGGACTGGAAATGACGAATACATTAATGAGGACAGCAAGATCACAGTTGATGAGTGTCTGCCATGATTTGTCGACAGCAATCTGTGATAGAAACGGCAATGTAATTGCACTTGCGGAAAGTATTCCGGTACACTGTGCTAACATGGGACTAACGGTAAATCCCTGCTTTACCCATCCGGAGGGTATCAAGGAGGGAGATTTGTTCCTAAATAATTCACCTTATCATGGTAATACCCACCACGCAGATTATACCTATATAGCACCGGTATTTTATCAGGGTGAGCTGATGTTCTTTGCTGTAACCAAGGGACATCAGGCAGACTGTGGCAACAGTATTCCCAGTACCTATCATCCTACAGCAAAGGATATGTACGAGGAGGGTGCACTCGACTGGCCGTGTATCAAAATCCAGAAGGATTATCAGGATGTCCATGACATCATTGCAATAGCAAAGCAAAGAATTCGTGTACCGGAGATGTGGTACGGCGATTATCTTGCTTGTGTTGGTTCCTCAAGAACCGGAGAAAAGCGACTGATTCAGATGTGTAAGGAATATGGAAATGGTATTATCAAGGATTTTTGTGATGCATATCAAGAATATGGATCTAAGAGAATGATGGAGGAAATTAAGAAATTCCCCTCCGGTCATTATGAATATGGAGTTACCTGTGATGCTATTGAAGGCATTGTTCCTGAGGTTACAATAAAAATTATATGTGATGTTTATCCTGAGGAAGGAAATATTGTATTTGATCTAAGAGATAACCCTGATTCCCAGCCCTGTGGGTTGAATATGTGTGAGGCGACAACGCTTGCAAGTGTTGTAACCGGTGTTCTGAATCATATCACGACCGATATTCCCTGCAATGAGGGAGCTATGAGCCATATCAAGGTATTAATGAGAGAGGGTTGCATTGTCGGTAAATCCAAGATGCCGTTTTCATCCTCACTAGCCACAACAAATTATGCGGATCGGCTGATTTCAGGTGTACAGGCAC
>WSSedL1CaDRAFT_10000936_pt1 | contig 18749 bp, 14 predicted proteins | sample WetSurSL1Cattail_FD_9464 | JGI IMG/M metagenome (IMG submission 9464)
CTTTTAGTTCCTTTGCCAAGTTCACAGTAAATGCATTTAAAGCAGTTTTGGAACAGCTATAAATAGCAAACATTCCAAAATCGGGCGAACTACTATGATAAGTTAGGGAGCCCAAACCGCTTGAAACATTTACAATTCGTGGCTCGTCCGATTTTTTTAGCAAGTCCATAAATTGCTGTGTTGTTTGAACCGCACCGAAAAAATTAGTTTCAAATACTTGTCGTAAATCTTCAATGTTACCAGAAGATAAATTCTGCGGTTGTTGTCCTGCAATACCTGCATTGTTGATTAAAACGTCTAATTTTTGGGTCTTTTCCCCTAATCTCTGTCTGGCTAATTTTACTGAATTGATGTCTGTTATATCAATTTCAATAAAATCTACATTGGTAACTCCCAAGTCATTCAGCTTTTGTTTTGCTTCAATTCCTTTGGTTTTATCACGGCTACCAATATAAACGTAATAACCCAGTTTTTCTAATTGTTTGGCTGTTTCAAAACCAAGTCCCTGATTTGCACCTGTAATTAGTGCTATTTTCTTTGCTGTCATATTCATTACTTTATTTGTTTATGACCGCAAAATTAGAAAGTACTTTGAAGATAAAATGGTGAGGTATTCTGTTTAAATGGTGAAGTCTTCTGTTTTTGATTTTCTGTATTGCGTTGGAGTTAAACCTACAAATCGTTTAAAGAACTTTGTGAAATTCGAAGGGTCGTAATCTAATGTTCTTGCTATTTCGTTGATAGAATTGGTTGAGTTTTCAAGCATTTCTTTAGAAATTTCAACTAACTTATTTTCATAGATTTCGCAAGGCGATTTGCCTAATACTTCGCTTACGGTGTCGCTCATATGATTGGGAACAATGTGAAGTAATTCCGCAATTTCATTAAGTTCAAGCGATTTTTCGACTTGTCCTGTTTTTAGTTCCACTAAATGTTTGTCAAGCACAGACAAAAACCGATTGGCTATTTCCATTTTTCTGTTTGATATATTTTTTTCTTGATATTCCATAGTTCAAAGTTAGCAATAGTTGTTTGTTGGACATTGGTTATTTGGCACAAAGTATTGGTCTGTGCGGTCTTAACATTGCCTACAACGTCAGTCTGTGAAAAAACTTCCGTTTTGTTTAAAACAAATATATAAAATAGTTTTGTAGAAAAGGAGATTTTTCGTATTTTTAAGAATAGAACATATACAAAGAATTTCTCGCCATCAACTGCGTTTTTCGAGTCTTGAAGATGCTATCGCTCCCGATAATCAAGTGCGGCTTATTGTGTGTTTGTAGCCCTCACGCTGCCGAATCCTTTCGTGTGGCTCGTCCTAAAAAACTAAGCTCAAACCACACCAAAAAAAAGAGGACGCTAAATCCTCTTGCTATTGGCTCTCCAAACTTTACGATAACTCCATAGTATTGACGGCAGGTACTCCGGTTCCGTTCAACACGAGTTTCATTGTTCGTGCTGCGCACGCAACGAAGCATCCCTTAGCTGTTGGACACAGTATTATATTAACGGAAATTTCCCGTCTATTTCTCTTGGAAGAAAGAAACCTTTTATGCAGTTTGGATTTCTTATACAAATTTGAATATGGTCTTTTTCTCTAAAACCTGCGTTTGGATATAATTCTTGACCTTCCCAAAACACACCTCTTACACTATCAAAAGGAGAAAGTTTTTCATCTTTACGTACTTTATGTAATGTTTCAATTACAGCACAATCAAGTTCTCGAAGCATCAATTCTTGTAAATTACCAATAGGTTTGTTTGTAGGTAATGGTTTATTTGAACTTTTTAAAGTTGCTTCTAAAATTTCATAACCAAACTTTAATAAGTTTAGTTTTTCGTAATCTAATAGGTCTAAACAATTTCCTAAATGAATTACTGAACCAATAACAGAAGGGTCTTTTATAGGATTTTTTGATTTACCTGGATTATTCATTAAATGAGTTGCAAATTCTAATGCTCTTGATGGGCTATTTTCCCAAAAGTACATTCCGTTTCCAATCCAATCGTATTTATTTATACTTTCTTTTAATGGCTGTTTGAGATTTACTACATTTTCAGCAACTGATTTGTCACAGCCGTGAAAACCATATATTATTCCTGACCCTCTAGAATACATATATTTCTATAGTTTTTCTTAAGATTCCCTTTTTCTGTTATAACACCTAAATCAACAAGGAATTTTTTTGAAGTTTTTTCAGTTTTAGATACTTTTTCTTTGTATTTAATCAATATTGAGATAAACTGTTCAGTTTCTTTTTCCTTTAAGCTTACTATTTTAGTTTCCATATCGATATTATTATTTGATTAAAATGCAATTATACAAAGTTAATAATTTAATTTTATTTAAACGTTATTTTCTGAAAATATTACGCCCAACGTTATACCACTTTGAGATGGCTAGAAGTTCGTAACCGCTAAATTTTAGGTTTAACGAAAACTTAATTCTGAATGGTAATTCACTAAATTCCAGCTGTACTAAACAACTGTTGGGGGATCGGTTATTTTCCTTTTTTCAAATTCACTAAATATCTAAATCCAGCTGAAAAACCTAAAGATTGTGTTCGGAAAGCTCCTGAATTTTTGTTAATTTTTGTTATTCCAGCATCTCCATTAAACTCTAAAAAACAAATAAACTTATTTTTAAAAATAAGTTTATCAACACCAATAGCATACAAAAACGTAACCTCATTGTTTTTTATAAAAAGATTCTCTTTTACTTTTTCAAATGCTTCTAATTCGCTTACAGCTCCTTTGTAAGCGTTTTCGTTTTCAAGTATATTGTAGCCGAAACCTAAATCTGCGTATATTCCAAAATTATCTCCTAAACTACCAGCACGGCGATAATTTAGATTTAAGGATTTTGAATTAAAATTGTATTCACTTCCTGAATATTTTTCACTTTTACTTCCTCTTTTACTTATTAAATACTCAAAATGAATCCCATTTGTTGAATTCTCTTTTGGATTTTTAAAGTAGTAAATAACAGAAAAACCTTCATTCACATTCCATAAAGCATTTCCAATAACAGCTCGTCCTTCTGTAATTCTTGAATTAGCAATGTTTGTAAATCCATAACCAACATTAGATCCAAATTCTATTTGTTGAGACAATCCAATTTGTGTGATTAATATACAAATTAGAAATAATATTTTATTTACTTTTCCAATTATCATTACTGACATTTTTAATTATTAAAACAATTTTTTTCGTAATCAACGATGAATTCTACCAATTTTTCTTCATTTCTAATTTTTATTTCATCATTGGTTATTTTATCTAATGAAATTTTGCAATCGGTAAATTTAGCTAACATTTCTTTTTGTGTAATTAATCTACTAAAACCATTTGGAATTAATTCAATCATTTTTTCCTGATTTGGATTTTTTACTAAAAAGACTCTATAAATCGCAAAATATGGACTTTGTTTAGTTTCTACTTTTACTAATTTATGATATAATTTGACTTTATTTGAATAATATCTTTCAGCAAAAATATTGTCATCAATATTGTCGTATGCTGTAATCTTATCAGCATCCATTTTGATTCTAAATGACTTTAAATCTTTTGGATAATAATCTTTAGTTACACCATTATCTATAACTGTAATTTTTTCTTGTATAGATAAAATTTTGTTGTTTTTGAAAAGCATATTTCCTTTAATTAAGATTTGAACACTTAAACTGTCATTTTCTTTGGTTGTAATTTCTCCATAATAAGTTTGAGAAAAACCTAAAGACATCTGTAATAATAATAAAGTTGATAATAATAATTTCATTGTTTTTTGTTTAAATTTTTGATTTTTTTTTGGCGATTCAAAATTAACTGACGGCCAACGTCAGTCTGTGAAAAACCTCCGTTTTATTGCAATCAAATATATAAAATAGTTTTATAAAAGAAGATTTTTCGTATTTTTAAGAATGCAACATATTACAGGAATTTCCCATCATCAGCTCCGTTTTTCAATTCTTGAAGATGCTATCGCTCCCGATAATCAAGTGCATTTTATAGATGTATTTGTAGCCCTCACGCTGCCGAATCCTTTCGGGTGGCTCATCCTAAAAAACTAAGCTCAAACCACACCAAAAAAAAGAGGACTCTAAATCCTCTCACTATTGGCTCTCCAAACTTTACGATAACTCCATAGTATTGACGGCACATACTCCGGTTCCGTTCAAAACATGCTTCATTGTTCGTTCGCCGCGGCGAACGCAACGAACTCTAGTTAGTATCAGGTATTCGCCTTTCGGTCGGCAAGTTCTGTAGGTGTCAGTCCAAACTGTTTTTTGAATGCGAATGAGAAATGTGATAGGTTTTCAAAGCCTGTTTCTAAATATACTTCAACAGGTTTTCTACTTTTTTCCGTAAGTTGATAATAGGCTAATTCTAAACGTTTTTGTGTCAGCCAACGTTGTGGTGTTATGCTGTAAACTTTATGAAAATCACGTTTAAAAGTTGTCAAACTTCTTCCTGTCAAATAACCGAACTTTTCCAAAGGCATATTGAACATAAAGTTCTTTTCCATAAAACTTGACAAATCAATTTTATGAGGTTCTTCAAAGTTGGCCAAAATATAGTCAATGTCTTTATCTATTGTTCTTAAAATACTGATTGCTTCCGTAATTTTTAGTGTAGCTATGTTTTCGGGAAATTTTTCCTGTACGTCAAAATACGGTATCAGCGAAGCAAGGCAGCTTTCCAGCAAAGGATGCCTTTCAAAAATACGGATATTTTGTGTTACAGGATTTTTTGGTTTTACATTTAAGTTGGCGTAAAATTCTCTAAGCTTATCCATGGTTAAGTGCATTACCACCGACTTATGTGGTAGCCCATCTTTCGGATAATTAATGATTGTTGCTAACTGATTTCTTGGAATGAGAAAAATGTCGCCAGCCTTAAACAAATAGTTTTGGTTCGCTTGAATAATTTTTGTTTCGCCCGAAATGAACCACACAAGCATGTGGTGGTCAAAAACGACTTCGGTTTTAAACAGCTTGTCTTCATAACAAGAAAGTTTAATGTCATCCGTGATATATTTTAGTTGAAACTCCATACGCTTGTGTCGTTGCAAATTTATAAATATTAATCAAGTTGAAAGCTTACGCCTGTCAATTCTTCGCTTAATTGCCACAGCCGTTTTGCGTTGGTTTCGTCTAACGAATACGGTTTTACACCTGCATAAACTTCTTGTGCAAAAGACAATTCGGCAACATCGGTATCTTCGCAATACACACCGCCAATGTTAGTTAATAATACACTTGTTGCACACCAAATTGTAGTAGATGCACCTTGCGGAATTGTTTTTAATGAAGCGGCAACTTCCGGCAACATATTTCCTTTCTCATCACAAAATCCCATTTTTACAAATAATTCCAATGGTGCTTCTCTCCCTAATTCTGTTCCAGCAATAGAACCTGGATGTATTGAATATGCTCTTACGCCAAATTCCTTTGCACGATTGTCCAATTCAAGAGAAAACAAATTGACAGCGGTTTTGGATTGTCCATAAGCTTGCAAGGTTTCGTATTCCCGATGTTCAAAATTGGGGTCGTCAAAATTAAATGAGGCAAATTGGTGTCCTTGAGAAGAAACATTTACAATTCTTGCTCCGTTGGCTTTTTTTAGTGCTGTCCATAATTTGGCTGTGAGTTGAAATTGTGCCAAATAATTAACGGCTAATTGCGATTCAATTCCACGATTGTCCTTGCGTAGGGGAACCCACATAATTCCTGCATTGTTGATTAGCAAATGTAAAGGCCTGCCCGAAGCCAAAAACTTTTCGGCAAATGTGTCAATGGAACTGGGATTCATTAAATCCATTTCTTCTATTTCCACATTGTCAATCCCGTGCAGGTTTTTCTTTGCTTTTTCAATATCCCTTGCAGGAACAATCACGGTTGCACCTGCGTTGGCAAGTGTTTTTACAGTTTCTAATCCAATACCTGTGTTTCCACCTGTTACAATCGCGAGTTTTCCCCTAAGGTCAATTCCTTTAATAACTTCCGTTGAAGTTGATTTTGCGTTGAAGCCCGAACCTATTGGTTTCTGTAATGCTCCCTTGTAATTACTTTGTCCCATAATTTTAAATTATTTTGTTGATACAAAGGTAGATTGAATGCTTTTCGACTGCTTTGTTCAAACGTCCGAATTTGCTTTGTTCAAAAGTCCGCTTGTTTCTGGCTAGAACATAGAGCTGTTACGCTTGCCGCTAAAGTTAAGCCAGCTAAAAGAAATGCCTTCCTTTAGTGGCTTTTCAAATATAAAATAGTTTTCACATAATGGATCGATATCAACAGAAAAGCCTTTTTTTATCGCATCTTCTCACACTAAAAAACTGACCTATACCTATATTCTACAACAAATTACTAACAGTAACCCACAAAAAAAGATGCCTAAGCATCTCTATTTCTTCCTATTCTTCCAACTATCATTCCGTTTATATCCATTCCGTTGCTCATAAATCCAACCTCTTATGTAGAGCCCAACAACTCAAGCAACTATAAACCTTATAATATGATACCATTCCAAACCTTGCACATTAAAATTTTGCTCAAAATAAGAACCTAAATTTTATTCCACTATGCATTTCCAAAATTTAACTATGCTTTATTGCAAAAAAAAAGATTTAAGTAGAATCTTTTTATAAAGCTGTTTGTTAAATTATTAAATCAAATTATAATCCAAACCTTTCCACTAGTTTTATCATTTAAAGAATTATAAAAATTCTAGAATCATTGTACTTGAATAAAAAGTAAGGTTGATTGTTGTTTTGCAATCTGTATTGTATAATATCATTTGCTCTAAATATTTGAATATCGCTACCATTACTATTGTCCAAGTATTGATTATTAATAACAACGCAGGATGTATAATTTAACAAATTGTCTGTTGTCAAAAAAGAAGTAATAAATATAGCATTTAAAATTTCCGGATTTGGTTGTCTATGTGATAAATTGACGACTATATCACCATTATCTATTCTTGCATTTACGGTCCAGTCATCTAGTACAATATTGGAATTTGAATTTCCCCATTCAATATTAAATTTTGCTGGCAAGAACTGATAAATTAATTGGTCAACGTCTGTGTACGGATTTAAAACATATAATGTTGGTTGTTGAACGTTATTTAAAGATACGCCATTATTAAAACGTAACCAAGATGAATTTACTAAAGCAACTTCGGTACTTTGATGTATTGCACTAAATAAATCAAAATCACTTTTCTTAGAGTAGCCAGGTATATAATTATTTCTTCTAATATGACCTGTTAAGCAATCAATAGGTGTGCAGTTTGGTACTAAATGTGAACCACAATTTATTGATTTGTTTCTGGCATCTTTACATTCGGTTGCATTAAATGTGGTATTATTTTTTTCAAAATGCATTAAAACCCACTCTTCAAAAGAGCGTGAAGAAAAAGCAATATTGACACCACAAGCTGTTGCTTCTGAAAATGTTTGTGGAAGCCTTGGATGGTTATCTTTATCAAAAACTGCCCAAGCATAGTCGGCTGAACCACTTTCTAAAGCATTTTTTGCTAACTGAAAAAGTTGATATGGATTAGTTTGCGGATTATTCTCATTCTCATCTGGATAAACTTCTACTCGCTCAAATTTTTCTAATGCTTCTTCAGTTTCACCCCAACTTGTAAAGTAATTAAATTCGGTTGAAGTACCTTCGCATGCTATAAAAAGAACTGGTTTTTTTTGAACTTTATTTCTTTTTCTCATATTCCAATTTATTATCTCGTTCAAAAATAAAATCCATAGTTTTTATATTTGGAAGACCACCAAATTTACCACTCATATACCATTTATCAAATGGTATATCATCACGAAGTCCTTCAATATCTAGATCATAAACACTATAAAGCTTAGTACACCCATATTTATCTTTTGAGGTAATCCAAATTTGGTCTTTTCGGAAATTATTTTTGTCAAGCAAAGTGGTTTCATGAGTTGCAAAAATCAATTGTGAATTGTACGGATTGCTTCGAGGATGATGGAACAATGAAATTAAAAATCTACAAAGAAATGGATGCATACTATTATCAATTTCATCTATCCAAATCGGTCTTCCTTGTGGTAAATTTAAAGACAATAATATTTCAGTACACAATCCTACTAAAGCAATTGTACCAGTAGAAGCTTGCCGCAATAAGTCAAATTCGTGCTGTTTAAGAACTTTATCATTTTTATAAACATCATGAATTGTTTTAAATCGCTTTGTAATTCTTGAACCAGAGTATGATTCATCATTTATTCCTGGTTTGAATATCTCTTCTTCCTCTACTAATTCTAATCCTCTTATTCCTAAATCTGATAATTGAACAAGTTTAATAACTTTATCTTTTATATCAGCCATTTCATCAATATCACTTTCAAAAAGACTTTTGGCATTTTCTGTCAATACTCTTAGCGTGCCATTAGCAGATGCGTTTAACACCATGTTTCCTAAAATAAAATAATTTCGCATTTCTTCCCAATATTCTTCACCGCTATTTCCCAGTTCAGATAAAAAAAGTCTTTTGGGATTAATTTTGTTAAAATTGCTGTTATTTGAGAAGATGTCTGAATTTATACTCGTAATTTTCCTTCCTATTCTCCTGTAAATTATTTTTTGGCTTTTCTCAGGATAATATTTGAGACTTTCTTCAATCACACCTTCTTTTTTAGAAATAGAAATAAAATAGATATATTGAATTTTATCCCATCCAATAAAATTTAGAGTAAATTCGGTTGGTTGGTCTGCTGTTTCAAAATCAAGTTCAAACGGTTCTGCTAATTCAATACTATCGTTTACATCATATCTAAACGAACGATCAATTAATTGACGGAAAGCCCAAAATGCTCTTATTACATTGCTTTTTCCACTTGCATTAGCACCATAGATTACAGCTGTTTTAAGCAAACGAATCTTTTTTCCATTTTTTAAAATAATCTCAGCAACATTGTCTGACTTGCCTTTTGCCCCTGACGCTTCTAGACTAAATAATGTTTCTTCCTTTATTGATCGATAATTTTTTATTTTAAAATCTATAATCATCTTACTTTTTTTTACAAAAATAAGGCATTTTTAAACACAAAAATAAAAAACACTCTTGTTTTTTGTAAATAAAAAACAAAAAATGACATACTTTTGTTTTTGTTTGTAGTTTTAAATAAATAACAAGAAATGATAAGACTGTCAGTTGAAGAGTTAAATTTTCCAAAATACGATGATAAAAATGTTATTAGTGCTTGGACGTGGATTAGGTCTTTTATGTCGGATAAAGATTGGGAAAAAAGAAAGTCAACAATTGAACAAAAAATTGTTTTAAAGTTTAGAGATACCCCTCCTTTTTCGGAACCACTAACTGAAGGGACTTTAATGAATATAAAAGATGATGTAATAGGATGCTATTTATATTTAGTGGATATGCTCATAAATCTTCCCTCTCAAATAAAGCCCTAAAAACCAAGCTACAACAAAAGCTAAAATTTCATAGCATTCCATTTATAAAAAATAGAACAGAATCAAAAAGTAAATAAGGCCCAAGTCCAGTTGTGTGTTTTTATTTCTTTAATAGTTTATTGATACTAGTATCAGTAGCATCTATCCTGTTTTTTAGTTTGTCATTCATTATTCTTCAGTATTATCTTCAACTATTTCTAAAACTGTTGCTGTTTTAATTAATTCTAAAGAAATATCTTTTTTATTTTTAACTCCTAAGTTTTTCAATTTAGTAGCCTGAATTACTAAATTGTCATTACCTGTACTTAACTGTTTGTAAGCATCATTGTATTTGTCTTGAGCTTTATCAATAGCGCTTCCTACAGATTCCAGGTTCGTTACAAAGCCAACAAATTTATCATATAATTTCGCTCCTCTATCAGCAATCTCAATAGCATTTTGATTTTGATATTCTCTTTTCCATAAGTCCACAATCAGTTTTAATGAAGTAATTAAATTAGTTGGGCTTATCAATAAAATCCTTTTATCATAGGCGAAATTCCACAAGTCAGGATCTCCTTGTAAAGCTGCAATATAGGCTGGTTCACTTGGAATAAACATCATAACAAAATCTAAGGCTTTATCATAGTCATCATATCCTTTTGTGCTTAATGAAATAATGTGTGTTTTGACAGCTGCTATATGTGTCTCTAATTCTCTTTTCTGCTCTTCTACATCTACTGATGCGACCATTCTTGTAAAAGCATTTAAAGAAACTTTCGAATCTAAAATTACATTTCTGTTGTCGGGGTATTTTATGACTGCATCTGGTCTCATTTTTTTGCCCGCAGAGTCTGATAAAATAGCTTTGCCATTTTCATCTTTTAATTCGTGCTCCATAAAATATTGCTCATTCTTTCTTAACCCAGATCTTTCGAGAATACTTTCTAAAATCATTTCACCCCAATTTCCTTGTGTCTTAGCTTCTCCTTTTAATGCTTTGGTTAAGTTTTTAGCTTCTTGACTAATTACCTGATTTAAGATGGCTAATTCTTTTACTTTTTCTCCTAAAGAAAACCTTTCTTTTGCCTCTGTAGTGTAAACATCATTTACCTGTTTTTTGAATTCAGTAATGTTTTGTCCTAAGGGTTCAAGTAAAGTTTTGAGATTAGTTTTGTTTAACTCGGTAAATTTTTCAGATTTAGTTTCTAATATTTTATTTGCAATGAGTTCAAATTCTGTATTAAACTTTTTACCTAATTCTTCAATTTCCTTTTTCTGAGTTTCAAGGTTGTGATTAAGAGCTATATTACTTGCTTTTGATGTTGCAAGTTGTTGATTTTTATCGTTTAAATCTTTTTTAACTAAATTTAATTCTTCCTTGAGTACTTCAAATTCTTCTGACTTTTTAATTAAATTGTTATTGGTGGCTGTAAAAGTAGCTCTGGAAGTAGCTAAATCTTGATTGGCTATATTTGAACTGTTTTTTAATGTTTTCAAATCTGCTTTTACAGCATTTAATTCATTGTTCCTCTCGCTTAATGTTTCATTTGCAGCTACTAAATTAGCATTGGCAGTTGCCAGTTCGGAAGTTTTTGCGTTTATATCATTTTTTAGTGTAGCTACTTCTTTTTTAAAAGCTTCTATCACTTGATTTTTATCGGTAATGGATTGATTTGAAGCTGATAAATTAGCATTACTTGTTGCCAAAAGACCATTAACAGCAGTCAATGCTAAAATTTTTTCATTAAGGTTTTCTTCTAAAGAAGTTTTTTCTTTTTGTAAAATAGTGATGCCTTCTTTAGCTGATTGTAACTCAGAAGATGAAGTTGCTTTATGAGCTACAAATTCTTTGTCTAAGTCATTGTATTTTTGTTGTGCTGCATCTTTTTCTAATTGCACTCCTGCTATTTTTTTTGAATTTGCAATTAACCAGCCAATTGCAACGCCAACAATGATTCCGAGTATTATGTAAATTATTTCCATATAAAGAGGTTTTGTTTTTTATTAGTTATAAAATTTTCAATTTTTTATGATATTATATATTACTTGTATTAGATTTTCTCGTACTGAATGGTATAACTATTTCCGATGTTCAATTGACATTTCGAGAATAAATTAATAGTTGAAACAACAACCTACAAAAGCCACTTACGAACTTTTAGTATTTTCCTTAATCCAAAATAAATGAAAGAACATCAAATGTCAGATCATTAGTTAATTCTCTAATCTGAGCATTTTTAATAATTAAATGAATCCTTTTACTATAATATTTCTATCTCTTCTTCTCTAAACCATCCATAGTCTAACAAATTACTTTTTAATATTGTAGCACTATCAGTATAGGCTACAATAGCTAAACTTTCTTTAGCTCGACTGCAAGCAACGTAGAAAAGTCTTGATGTGCGATCTATTCCTGTTTCCTTACCTTCTGCAATATTTTTATTATCTCCTGGAGTTAACGATTTTGTTCCGAATAACTTATCGTAACTAAACATAAATCCTTTTGCTTCAGCATCATCGATAACAACCATTACTCTATCATATTCTAATCCTTTTACACCTTGATGTGTTCCAAATCCTGAGTTTTCAGATATGTAATCATTGTATTTTATTATCTCACTAAAGTCTGCTTTTAATGCAATATCCCAAGCTATTAATAATTCATCATCCTCTTCTTCAGTTTCAAGTTGTGTGATTGTAGAGCGCTCTATGGCAAACTTTAAGTCAGCTGTTAATTTAAATAATTTTGAACTATTTACATTGTTTAATACCTCTAGTAATGTAGGTGAGTTGTTGTCATCCCAAAGTTTTAGAAGTTTATCAACATTCACTTTAGCTGTTTTTAATATACTGATTGTATCACTTACACTTTTGATATTTTCTTTATCAAAAAGAGGAGATTGCTTTTTAACAATATTAGCTATTTCAAAATTATTATTGCTTTTATGAGCTATAACTAGCGGCAAAATTATTTTAATGAAAAAATTTACTGATGCGGAGCTACCGTCTAACAACCCAGTTTTCATTTTATCGACAGAATATAAGGGACTAAAAAAAGTCGAGAAACCCATCCTAATAGCAGCCATGTGATGCTCAAGAGTAAGAGTCTTTACTGAAATATCATTTTTATCATTTGAAATACTTTTGTCTGCCCATTTATTATCTTCCGTGATTGATGACATTTTCTGCCTAATTAATGCTTCAGTAGATAGTTTGTCTGATCCCCTCTGAACAATAAAAAATTTAACAACACCACCTGAATTTTCAATTCTAGGAGTTTGTTGTTGTCCATCCACATCCTCACGAATTTTGTTGATTAAGTCAATAATTCTAGACTTTGAACGATGATTCATTTGTTTTACTGGCCTCAACCAATCTAGGGGTAAATTTTCTCCTAATCTCTCTTTACCATCACTATAAATGCGTTGCATACTATCTCCAAATAGTCCTAATGAGAATTTTTCTGCACTAATCGATTGTAATAAGAACAAAGCCTCTATTAGGTCTTTTTTTGTATCCTGACTTTCGTCAATTAAAACAATAGGATACTTATTTATTAATATTTGTTTAAATAAATCCTTTGAGACAATAAAATGAGAGGCAATTGAAATTACCTCAGCATGATTTAATGAATCTTTAGTTAAATTATCCCCATTAGGATTATAAATAAATTTAGAAATTTTGTCTAGCGACTCAAGTCTTTTAGTTTTGGATTCAATTTTTCTTTTATTAGTAACTGATGTTTTATTGTTTACATCTCTACTTTTTGATAGTTGGATATTTAATTCATCTATAGATCTCTTTACATCTACAACCAACCAAGATTTTATATCTGGTGTGAAGTTTTGAATTAAATCCCAACAAAAACTATGAATTGTACTAACATTAAAGATTGGGTCGTAAGCTAACCTATGGACGATTTCATCTGCAGCTGCATTTGTATAAGTTATTATTGCAATCTTTTTATTTTTTAACCTAAACTCTTTACCAAAGTTTTCTTTAAATTTGCTTAGTACATTTACTAATGTGCGTGTCTTACCAGAACCTGCTCCTGCAAAAAGAAAAAAACTTTTAGGATTATTAGGATCAATACAATCATAAATTTCAAAATCAACATTTTTATCAATATCATTATTATAGGTAGTCATCTTACTTAAATTTAATTGATTTTAATATTTTTATTTGATTTTAATTGCTCTTCAACCCAAATTAGCCCTTCTTTAATATATTTAGGTGTATTTAAATTTTCAGGGTTTTCGAAATATAAAACGTCTAATGCAAATTCTGCTTTTTTTGCACCTTCCGCATTAATTGCATCAAAAGCTTTTTTAGCAACATTGGTAATATCAGTTTCATTGGCTGACTCAACCATTTTTTTTAGCAAACCTGATGATTTAGATATTAACTTAAATATTTCAATATTGTCTATTATAAGTGCATCTTCGAAAGTGTATGGATATATCTTTTTACCTTTAATATTTATTTCATTTTGAAACGCAACTCTAATTGGATTATCTTTTAGGACTTTATCTTTAAATTCTAAGTCTAACAATTTATCTATATCATTAAGTTTAGGGTTCCAGCTTTTTAGCGTATCATTATTAGTTTCTTGGTTGGATAATTTTTTAGGTTGACATTTTCTAAGTTTCTCTTTTGGGGGAGTTTTTGAATTGTCAGTATATTTTTCTTGAGAATCAATATCCGTAATAATCAAAGTAATTAAGCCTAATTTTTCAATTAATGGTTTTAAACGATGAGCGTGACTACCTCCAATTTCAAGAATTGTAACGTAACAGCTATCAAGTATTTGGTGTTTGTTTTTTATAAAATGAGGAATTAACATTCTTTCTGCAGGTCCTTCAACTAATATTGCAGCATCTGCAAAAAACAAATCATTATGAGTTGTATTCAGGTATCTAACAACAAATTTTTCAGTTTCTCTCTCATCAGTTTTAGAACCATCAAAAACTGATTTTAAGCTAATTACTTCAGATGTTGGTATTATCAATGTATTATTTCTTTTGAAATATCTTAAACTCTCAAATTTTTGATGTGCTATATAACTCGAATGAGTACTTATAACCAATTGTGTTGAAAAATCAACTTTTTCATTCAAATCGGGGTGCTTTCTTAGTACATTATATGCTTTTTTAATAAAAACTTGTTGTACTTGAGCATGTAAATGTGCCTCTGGTTCTTCAATTAGAACTAAGTGCAGAGGCTCTATAATATCAATATCTTCATTTGTAGCCTTGCCTTTACGCATCCATTCATCTCTGTATCGAATTAATTTAAAAATTATAGATATTAAGTTTTGATATCCTAGTCCGTTATATTTTTCAGGTAGAGATAAATCTTTAAAAATTTCATATCTAACCGCAGAGTCATGTTCTAATCCATCAGCTGCTTTTATGAGAGATGATAAAGTTATTTGCGGATTACCAAAACCAGGGTAATTCAAATCACCTAATTCTTTTAAAGAATCTTCAAATCTAGTTTTTAGATTTCCATCAAATACCAACTGAGCATCGTTCAATTTTTCTAATGCATCTAAATCCTTAGCTGTCGGGTCTATTGAAGGATTAAGATGTTTATCATAATAAGACCGTAATTGAGATGATAGATTTCTTGAGTTTTGTGATTCTGGATTATCTGAATTAGCATCACTAAAACCTCTTTGAGCATTAATTGTGTCAATTTTAATTAATCCATTAAGTGGATTTCCTTCTAAGGCAATGTTATATTCTGTTAATTCTTGGTCAACATCAAATTTATTAGGATCAAGGATATATGTCTTGATTTCAAATAAAGAGTTTAATTTTCTTTCACAGAATTGCCAAAAATCTTTTGGCCATAATTCAACTTTTGTTTTAGAATCAGCATTTAGCTTGTTTACTTTAACTCTACTTATAATATATTCTTCAATTAGGATTTCAATGTTTTTAGGTTGAAAAGCTAACCGTATCCCCAGTAATCCTCCCTGCCAATCTAAAGTGGGAATTAAGTGGCTTACATATCTTAATTCTGAAACCTCTATAGTTATCCATAAATCCAATGATGGTAAATATGGCTCTAATAGTTTTATACTTTTATCCCCTTCTGATAAATTAGAATTTGCAACCCAAACTTCAGCAATTTTGTTTAATTCTGTCCAATTAGATATTGTGAAATCTTGTGTTTTAAATTCTTTTTTCTTTAAAAAAGTTATTAAAGCATCCATTGCCGTGGTCTTCCCACTATTATTTGCTCCTACAAATATTGTTTCTTTTTCAGAAAATTCGATTTTACATGAATGTAGTTTTCTGAAATTTTTAATTTTTATAAAGTCAATTTTCATAGTTGGTATATAGATGAAGTGATCATATAGCATATTACTATAACTAAATACATACTGCTTAGAGTAAATCAACCTAATTAAGGTATACTATTAAACAAATACGTTAATTACTACAATACTAAACAAAATGCTAAGAATTAATTACGGTTTCCCGTAATACTAGAATATTTTACAAAGTACCAAAGTAAGCTTTTACATCAACTTAACAACACGTATGAATATCTATTTTTCAATTGTCTCTATAAAAAAAGATGCCTAAGCATCTTTTTTTATATTTTTCTTCTCTTCAATATTCTCTCTAATGAATTTATCAACATCAATTTCAATATTCAAAATTTGTAAAATTTTAACATTCAAAGACTTAGCATGATACACTATTTTTTCCAGAGTGGGATTAGCTTCACCTCTTTCAATTGTCCCTATTAAATGTTTGGTTAACCCCATATTTCTATCTGCAAGTTCTTGTTGAGAAATATGGGGTTTGTTATAATCAGAACTTGGTATTTCTTCTCGCCTTTTTCTTAATTCTTTTCCTAGTTTCTGTTTTTCAGTCACATCATATATTTTAATGATGATAAAATTCTTATTTATTTATATAAATAATGGTATGTTATATCATACCGTATTATTTTTTTTATTATTTTTGTTAAAAAATTAGATATAAAATCTAATTTTGCGATTCTTCAAATTCAATATTGAAGCATTCGCTTTGAATCTCGTATAGGAAAACTGGCGTTTTTTAAATACCACGAGATGATAAGTACGATGCTCACGTCAATACTGGCGTGGGCTCTCTTATTTGTGGTAAAGGTACCGCCAGTGCCTCCTATGCAATATAAGCTGAGTTCCACGCTTTTTTTATGCTCCAAACTCTCCTTCCATTCTTAGCACTGTTTCTTCTTTAAAGTCTCGCAACAAACACAATTTGTTACTGAATTAGTTTGGAAAGACATCGCCTGCGCTTGGCTGCAACAATCAACGGCGGTGGGCTTTCCTATTTAAAAATCGTATAAAGTCAAATGACGAGAAGTTGGGAGTTGGAAGTTGGAAGTTGTCTGGTTCTAAAAACTTTGTCCTATGCCTTTGTTCCATTTGCAGAAAAAAATAAACTAGTAAACCTTTTAAATCCTTATGCCTATGAAGTGAAAAATCGTTGTTCGTTGTTCGTTGTTCGATATTCGTTGTTCGATATTCGTTGACCGTTGTTCAATATTCGTTGCTCGTTGTTCGTTGCTCGTTGTTCGAAAAGCGATGGACGATAGACGATAGACGATGGACGATAGACGATGGACGATAGACGATGGACGATAGACGATGGACGGAAAACGAACAACGAAAAACGATAAACGGTCAACGACCCCAAAAAAAAGCCCTCTACCCTGTCGCCAAACTAGTATAGAGGACCCCAGCTAACAAAACCAAAGTTTCATTAAAACCATTTCAAAAGTATGAATAAAAATTCAGTCTTCAAGCCTTGGGTAGTCACAGTACTGCCCAAAATTTACTCTCTTTTTTTCCTGTGTTGCCTATCAGGAGTTTATGCGCAAAACAAAACGATTACAGGAACTATTAGCGACCGCAATGGCGTTTTGTCTGGAGTTACTGTGAGCGTAAAAGGCAAACCCACAACTACCCTCTCCAATCAAAACGGGAGTTATAGTATTACTGCCCTTTCTACTGATGTGCTTGTCTTTTCTTATATCGGATATAAAACAGTAGCAATTGCCATCAACAACAAACCAATCCTTAATTTGCAGCTGCAGGAGGATGCTTCCCTACTGCAAGAAGTGACCATTAATGCGGGTTATTATTCCGTCAAGGAAAAGGAACGGACGGGTAGTATTGCCCGAGTCACTTCCAAGGATATTGAAAAGCAACCCGTCAATAATCCCTTAGCGGCTATGCAGGGGCGGATGGCTGGGGTGAATATTACCCAATCTACAGGAACTCCAGGTGGCGGTTTTTCTATACAAATTAGAGGGATTAATTCCCTTAGAAGCAATGGCAATGAGCCGCTTTACATTGTCAATGGAGTACCCTATGCTTCCCAATCCTTAGGTAATGCCGAACTTACCAATGGAATTCTCCAAACGCAATCCAGCCCCCTTAACAGCATCAATCCCTCCGATATTGAAAGTATTGAAGTCTTAAAAGATGCTGATGCCACAGCCATTTATGGTTCCAGAGGAGCTAATGGTGTGGTATTGATTACCACCAAAAATGGAAAGGCAAGCAAAGCCCTTTTCAGTGTACAAGCCTCCACAACAGTGGGCAAAATTTCAAACTATTTAAACCTTTTAGATACGCAACAGTATTTGGACATGCGCCGAGAAGCCTTCAAAAATGATGGCTTAACCCAATATTCCGTTAGTGATTATGATGTTAATGGTACTTGGAATTCCACCCGCTACACCGACTGGCAAAAGGAATTAATTGGAAAAAATGCCTACATCAGTACTCTTCAAATGTCACTGTCTGGCGGTAATGCCGATACACAATACCTGCTATCAGGAACTTGGCGAAATGAAACTACTGTTTTTCAAGGGGACGCCCATTATACCAAAGGAGCTGTACACTCTAGTATCACGCATCGTTCTTCCAATGACAAATTCAAGTTGCACTTCTCGACCGATTATTCCAATGACAAAAATAACCTGCCCGTGACAGACTTTACTCGAATGGCTTATACCCTAGCCCCTAATGCTCCTGCACTTTATGATGACCAAGGAAACCTGAACTGGGAAAAGGGTATTTTTGATAATCCTTTAGCCAATTTAATAGGAACTTATTCTACCAATACCCAAAATCTGATTGCCAATGCGTTGCTTTCTTATCAACTGGGCCATAGTTTCGAGATAAAATCAAGTTTTGGCTATACCGATACACGCCTAGCGGAAACCCGTACAAGTCCCAATACGATGTACAATCCTATTTACGAGGTATCAACGGCTTTATCACGGCTCGTGGTCAATAAAG
>WSSedL1CaDRAFT_10000937_pt1 | contig 18738 bp, 16 predicted proteins | sample WetSurSL1Cattail_FD_9464 | JGI IMG/M metagenome (IMG submission 9464)
CAAATACCTTTGTCTGTTCAACAGCAACTGCTTCCATATAGCCGTCATGATACAGCTTGGAGAGAATAGGGCTCATTCCATGATATCTTAAGCCGCCTGCGTGGTTAGCGGAGGGCATAAAGCTACTTCCAAGCGTATACATTTTAGCAAGAGGTGTAACTCTTCCGGTATCGCAGAAGTCATAGGCGTACTTACCCCTAGTGAAGGAGGGACAAGAAGCCGGTTCAACTGCAATGATTCTCGGGCTGGTTCTGCCGGCTAATTTATCCTGCATGAACGGAGCAACCAAACCTCCTAAGTTAGAACCGCCACCGGCGCAGCCGATAACGATATCCGGATATTCATCCAGCATTTCCATAGCCTGCTTTGATTCCAGACCTATAATGGACTGATGCAGTAATACCTGATTTAATACAGAACCAAGAACATAACGGTATCCGGGGGTCGATACGGCCTTCTCAACCGCTTCGGAGATGGCACAGCCAAGGCTTCCGCCGGTATTTGGATTATTTGCTAAAATCATTTTGCCAACATTTGTAGTATCGCTGGGACTTGCAATAATCTCAGCATCAAAGGTCTGCATTACCGATTTACGAAAAGGCTTCTGCTCGTAGGATACCTTAACCATGTAAACGATAAGCGGAAGATTATAGTAAGCACAGGCTTCTGAAAGAGCGGTTCCCCACTGTCCGGCGCCTGTTTCGGTAGTTAATCCCTTAAGTCCCTGATCCTTTGCATAATAGGCCTGAGCAATGGCAGAATTCAACTTATGACTTCCTGAGGTATTGTTTCCTTCAAATTTGTAATAAATCTTAGCGGGAGTTCCCAGTGCCTTTTCCAGGTTATAGGCACGAATTAAAGGTGACGGACGATACATCTTATAGAAATCTTGAATTTCCTCCGGTATATCAACGTATCTGGTGGTGTTATCCATTTCCTGGTGAGCAAGCTTTTCACAGAAAATAGGATATAGCTCCTCCTCCTTACAGGGCTGTAGTGTTCCGGGATTTAAGAGCGGATCCGGTAACTCCTTCATATCAGCTCTCAAATTGTACCATTGCTTTGGCATCTGATCCTCGCTCAGATAAAGTCTGTGTGGAATTTTCTTTAACATTTTCCAATTCTCCTTTCGGGTTTTGCGAAAGGAGAATTTCGTCTCCTTTCGGGTTTTGCGAAAGGAGAATTTCGTCTCCTTTCGGGTTGCTTTGTTTCATTTACTTTTAGATGCTACATAACTTGATTAGTAATTTTGAGTATAAAAAAAGCCCTTGCCTCAGTAATTTTACTGGGACAAAAGCTATTATGCGCTTCTGCGGTACCACCCGGTTTGATGCAATTGCACCCTCTCATTCCATATACGCGAATATATGCTCACTTGTTAACGGATAGAGATTCCGTCGGGCATTACTTGACAGCTTAACTGTCTTTCTTCCCACCCTCGTAAGCCCATTCAATACAGCCCTATTACCGCATTTCCACCCTCTGCAGCTCTCTGAATATAATTGACTATATCTACTCTTCTTACTCAACGGTTTATAAATCATTACAAATATTATAATTTCAGTATATACAGAATCATATGAAATGTCAACAAAGATTTACCGTAAATCAGATAGGAAGCTGCTGTTTATGACGCCTCCGGGGTAGTAGAAAAAGGATGGATAAAAGTACTAAGCATAGGCCGGAAAAAAGCATCAACAACTTGATGGTTATTGATATCATAAGCAGGCCATAAACCCCAAAAGCAATCGGTAGAGACGCATTACCTGCCAAAGAAGAAACACTGAATACCCGTCCGGTCATGTAATCCGGCGTATTTAACTGCAGTAGGGACTGCCAATAAACAGAACCGCCGGAGAGTCCACAGCCAATCAGAAGAAACACCGGTAGATAGGGGAAAATGCTCTCACTGGAGATGAATTGTAATAAACTAACGAATAGAAAGCTCACCCCAAGAGTCAGAATAATATAATTAAGAGTTTTCTCACTCATGGAGGGAGACCCCATTCCTCTTATATATAAAGCACCCAGTAATAATCCGATTCCAAGAAAGGTCTCCATAGAACCGAGATTTTGAACCCCGTTACCGCTTAGACTTTTTGCAAGAAAGGGCATCATTACCATCAAGCTTCCCATAAAGAAATGAGCAAATGCAATAATTGATATAATACGGAGTAATCCACGATTATTTCTTAGAAATAAAATCCCATCCTTCATATCCGTGACGACTGTATTCTTCTTATGGCTCATTCCATTTGCGGTATTTAAAATCAGCATTTTTGATAAAATGGCAGAGATAAGATAAGAGATACCATTAAATAAAAATACCGGTGTTACGCTGAAATGACTGATGGCAACCGCGCCAAGTATAGGTCCTAGAATTGTACAAATTCCACTTACCATCTGGTTCATCGAATTGGCTTTTTTTAAATGTTCCCTGTCAACCAGTTGTGGAAGGACAGCCTGAACGGCTGGGTCAAAAAATGCTGTAACAAGTGATAAAGCAGCGCCGATGATAAAAACATGCCATACCACAAGTATATGAAGGAACGAGAGCAGTACGACGAGAAGAATAAGAAATCCCCTCAGAATATCGGTGATGATAAGGACGTGCTTACGGTTTAGACGGTCAGTCATAGCCCCTGCAAACAGACCGAGGACAAGCCCGGGAAGAACGGATACTAATAAAAAGAAGCCCATGATTCCGGAAGAATCGGTTTTTTGTAAGATCCACCATGCCAACGCAAGAGCATAAAACTTGTCACCGATTTGTGATATGATTTTTCCGGACCATAGGAACGCAAAGTTCCGATTAATTAAAACGGGTTGTTTCATACTGCTACACCTCACTAGTTATTTTAACATAACTCTAAACTATAAAGTTGTAGTCAGGTCAAGTAAAATAATTAACGATTTTGTAAAATGAAAAGAACTTTTTGTATGCAATATTTAATTCGTGTTTCAAGAAGTTAGTATTTCATACAATATTTATTTCGTATTTCACTAAGATGGTATTGCATCAAATATTTTGATATAATATTACTTATTGGAGGATTACTCCGTATAGAAGGGAGAGAAGGATGGAGCATAAGGATTTGAAAAATATATTTGATGAGAGCATTCGTAAAAAAGCATTGAGTGGAAAAAATGCACACAAATACCGTAGTGTGGTAACGCTTTTAATCATTATCGTACTGGTTGGATTGACTAATTTTGCTGCTTATGCATTGTCCGGAGAATATAGAGAACTATTAGCTACAGTGCTTCATTTAAAAAGTGAGGATATACATTACCTTGGATACCAGGACAGCAATAATGGCATCAGGATGACGGTTGTGTCATCGCATGTTGTCAATGGGACAGCTGTTATTTTATATTCTTTTGAAAAAGAAAATGGTAAACGTTTTGAAAATGGCATGAATCCGTCGATGAATGCTTTAAAAATAAACAGTAAGGAAATAAGTGAATCCGCTTTTTCTTGTGGGTATACGGAATTATCAGAGGATTCCAAAATACTATATTGTTATTTTGAATGGACGATACCGGAGAATATAAGTAATCAGAGTGCTGAGTTATGTGTTCAGAATTTGATCTGCAATCAATCCCAGGTACTTGGATCAACCTGGCAGGATCAATTAATCGAAGGAAAATGGAAGGTAACCTTTTCGTTACAGGAAGATCCTGATAACACGTTAACAATTATTAACGATAATCATACGGACGAGATCCTTTTATGCGGAAAAGAGTTACAAATCGATAATATAGTGATTTCGGATATGATAATTAAGGTGAGTACCACAACATTGAAGGAAACTAAAGTACCTTTTGACCCTTTAAGCAATATATATACGGGCAGCGGGGCCTATTATGGTATCTATATACATCTTAAATATAAGGATGGAACAATGACTGATCAGATAGATTGTTTTCTTGATAATGAAAACAATATCATGGCATGTCTTCCGGAAACAATTCAGAAAGCAAACATTTCCGAGGTTCATATTGGAGATATCATTATAAAAGTTTCTGACCACATTCCCTAATGAGACGGATGTCTTCTTGATCAATGCCCAGATACTCCAGGAAAGCTTGATGTTTTGTGGGAGAGTGCCTTTCAAATTCTACATGAAGCTGAGCTAGGGATTGGTCGCTCATACCGCTAGACTTCAGTAATGAAACAAAAGTATTTTTATCCAGTAAATATGGCTGATTTTGTTCCTGCTTATTTTTTAACATTTCTATTATTATTTTCTGCTGAAGTCGGAGAAGATATAGTTCGTTATTAATACCGGAAAGTCGTCCGATTAATATATCCTTATCGTCTTTCCCCTCAGTCCTCAGAAGTTCCTTGATCTGCTCCAGCGATACGCCTGCCTCGCGATATGCGCATATCTGTGCAAGGCGTGACTGATCCTCCTCGGAATAGAGACGGTAGTTCGAAGCTGTTCGACCCGAGGGCTTCAAAAGATCAATGGAATCATAATATAACAGAGTGCTTCTCGAAAGGCCGGAAGCTTGACACAATTTGCTGATACTATACATAAATCCTCCGTAAAAATGCTCGAAGTGACTTGTTATTCATTCATGATATTATGCTGTTGGGTTATGCTGGTATTGCTCCAGATTTTTGGAAAGTTCCTGCTTTATTTTATCCTTCAAATGAGGTGGATTTAAGACCTTGGCTCCTGAGCCGAACTGCATGATCCAGCGTATTAATTCCTCGGTTACGGCGGTATTACGAATAAAACGGATGCCATTTGCTGTTTCCGTAATTTCATCTGCCAGATCGGCTTCATATTCACGTATATATTTTGCGGTCTGACCTTTAAACTCTATGATAATCTGTTCGTTTACATTTCCGGACAGATGGATGAACTTGGTACGAGTATTCTTCAGATAATATTCTTTCGGTATGACAAAGGTATCCTCGAGTAAAGTAATCGCTTTAATACGTGATACACGAAAATCACACAGGTCACTCCGTAATTCGCAGTAAGCTACCACATTCAGGGCGCCATCATTAATCAAAAGCTCATAAGGGCGGATGATACGAATTGTATCCTCATCCTGTCCGAAGCTGTGATACACAATTTTTGCTTTGAATTTATTGCGGATCGCATTCTGAAGGCGTTCCTCAATCTCCGGATTAATCTCGTCAATGATATAATCGTTGGTATTGATGGTAACCAGACCGGTAAAATGCTTGATGAATTCGCGGTTTACATTGGTAGTATTATCGAGAAGCTTATGGATCAGCTCTTGGGAGGTCTTGCCCATCGTCATATATTGATAGGGCTTTAAAAGCTCCAACAGAAAAGCAAGGGAAATAAGCTCGGGAGAGGTAAAGGTGATGTCTTCGAGGCGAAATTTATCAGCGGTATAATAGGTCTTGCCGTTCCGATCCTCCTCTGAGATAAAGCAGATACCGGACAGACTGTCGATATCTCTTCCAATCGTCTTCTTATCCACGATGACATCCCATTTTTCCAGGGAGGCATGGATATCATTAATGGTGTATCCCCTTTTGTTTTCAGAAAGCAGCAATAGAATAAAAATCTGCCGTTCCGTCTGAGCCATATCCTTCATAGGTTTCCTCCTGACCTTATCCTTTTCTTCCTATCATAGATGTTAGGAAGATTATAATCCTATCATTGATGTCTGACGTAATCTTTTCTATATCTTACAATAGTAAGGCAAATTATTCAAGAACAACAAGCCCCGCTATATGGAACAATGCTATAAGGAACAGTACTATATGGAACAGTACGAAAACGAGCACGAAAATATTGTAGAATATAGTGGTATCATCTCGGGTTTTGATGTATGATTAATTGAGAATAATTCAATAATATTTAATTATGGGGGATAAGTTATGAACAAAATTAAAATTAAGAATTTACCAATGGTCTATCCTATTCCGGCCGTCCTCGTAGGAGCGGTAGTGGAGGGCAGATCGAACTATATTACACTGGGAAACTGTGGTATCATAAGCGTTGATCCGGGTGTTATCTATATATCCTCACAGAAAGGACATTACACCAACAGAGGAATACACGAAAATGGTTTATTCAGTGTTAATATTCCATCCGCTGATTTGATGCAAAAGCTGGATTACTGTGGGCTGGTTACCGGCGAAAAGACGGACAAGTCTCAGGTTTTTCAGACCTTTTACGAAAGTAATGATTTGATTCCATTGATAGGTGAATGCCCGATCAATATGGAGTGTGAGGTAATAAAGACATTTGAAATCTATGAGATGGAAGTATTTATAGGTCAGGTGACAGGGGTCTATGTTGATCAAAAATGTATGTCCGATGGCTTTCCGGACACAACGAAGTTAAATCCGATTTTATATTGTATGGATAATTTGTACTGGAATATCGGAAAACCTCTCGGAACAGGATTTAGTGAGGGGTTAAGTTTAATGAAGTGATAAGTTTTTACACCATGTACTACAATATTATTACAGAGGTCGGATGAATAGTGAAGAATTTTATGAAAACAAAAATAAGTAAAGTAATAGTCGGTATCTTGTTCTTAATCATATGCTTTAACGCTATTGCTTTTATTGTCAAATACAACTCTAGTAGAGTAAAAGTGAATGACGTTGAGACCGATTCAGAATTGGATAACAACAGTGTAAGCAGTACACCGACTACAGTCCCTGATAACAAAGACAAGGATGCCATATCCTCTGTAAGTCCAACCGGTATTGTATCAAGTGATAGTGATAAAGGGGATTATCAAATATACTCACTGGATTTTACAGATGAAAACAATGGTTGGGCTATCAGGTATGAATATAACAAGATATCTGATATGAACAATTCCATGGTAATCAGGACACGGGACGGCGGGGCTGGTTGGACCGAGTATGAAGTTGATGATGCAGTCCTTGAAAAGCTGGTTTTTGCGGATGATAAAAACGGCTGGGCAATTGCTACAATTGGAAATGGGCCTGAATCAAGTGGGGATTCGATTACCTACGAAATATTATGCAGCCGGGACGGTGGGGAAAGCTGGCAGGTACAACTACATCAGAAAGCAATTTTTTCCGGCGATTTTGATATCGGAGCTTATGATAAGATGAATGCCTATGCAGTATTTGAAGGAATGATGTTCATTACGGAGGATGGCGGGAGTACCTGGACGAAGACAGTGTTTCCGGTAAAAAACTTTTATCCTCAGCATATGACTTTTTGTAATGCAGATACCGGATGGGTGGTTGGAAATGTAACGAAGCTCCCGGATAAGAAGGATGATACAGCCCTATCTGAGGAGTATACGCTTTATGCATTGCAGACAACGGACGGAGGCAAAAGCTGGAAGACACAATTTAGCGAAACCTATTTTGAAGGCCCGATCAAAGCAATAGCCATTGACTTTTTGGATGATAGGACAGGATGGTTCTTAACCTGTGATTACGCAACGCAAGACGGTGATTTATATCAGACCTTGGACGGGGGAGATAACTGGGAGAAAATAAATCATATGAGATGTAACAGGCCGGCACCGACAGAATTGGAATTCATAACACCGTTAATCGGCTGGATGCCCTTGAATGTGGGTGCAGGTGGCCTTGATGGCGGCCTTATGTATACCGGAGACGGTGGGAAGAGTTTTGATTGCATTAGTGAAGGCAGTTATGTCGAAGATGAAAGCAGTATTATTTACGATATGGACAGTGTGGAATTCATATCACAGACGGAAGGCTTTGCTGCAGTTATAGAGTTTTCGTCAGGCGATTATATTGCTCATACAACTGACGGCGGCATAAACTGGGATAAGGTATATCCCAAAGGTCAAGAATAAAAAGAGGTCACTGATCTATCTGTATCATTAATATTAATATAGAAAGAATGGAAAGATCTCACATTCATTTGAATGGATGCTATAGAACTTAAATATAGGAAGGTATATATATATGAACCTAAGTGATTTGAGCGGAAAAGAATTTATAGAAGTATTGGCATCGGGGGCTCCGGTTCCGGGTGGCGGCGGTGCGGCAGCCTATGTCGGAGCGGTTGGTATGGCGTTGGGTAACATGGTGGGAAGTTTGACGCTTGGTAAGAAAAAATTTGCGGATGTAGAAGCGGATATTATAAAGATTAAGGGGATGGCAGATGACCTGCAAAAACACCTGCTTCAATTGGTGGATAAGGATGCCCGGGTGTTTGAACCCCTGTCAAAGGCATATAAACTGCCGGCGGATACAGAGGAAGAAAAAGCAGTAAAAGCAGAGATTATGGAAGAGGCCTTAAAGAATGCATGTACGGTTCCCCTTGAAATCATGGAAAAGTGTGGCGAGGCGCTTGAGTTGGTTAAAGAATTTGCGCAGAAGGGGAGCACGCTTGCAATCAGTGATGCCGGATGTGCTGCCGCCTGTTTAGGGGCGGCTATTCAGAGTGCCGGCCTGAATGTATTCATTAATACCAATCTGATGGTTGACAGAGAATGGGCAGAGGATAAGAATGCAAAGGCAGAGGCTATGCTTGAGAAATATATGTTTCTCTCGGATCACATATTTTGTGAGGTGCGGGCGAGATTCTAGAGGAAGAACAGCAGACACTTGTCATTTTACAAATGACAAAGGACTGGATAAGATGAGAAAGATTTTGGACAAACGTTCTATGACTGTAAGATAATGTAAATATCGGTGATCCTCGGAAGGTATTCAAAACCTGATAAAACAGCAATCTGTCTCGCTTATCCATAATAAAAAGTCCTTGACAATTAACAACCAAAAAAGTATAATCATCTAGCGTGCCGATTTCTGCATGCTATGTATTTTTTATGCGCTTTTTGTTGATGCTAATAAGTATAACAAAAAGTATGACAAAACCACAGAAAAGTTAGAAAAACATGATAGAATACCAGGAGGTGAAAAATTAATGCCCACATTTAACCAGTTAGTAAGAAAAGGTAGAAAGACAGTAGAGTACAAGTCAACTTCTCCTGCACTTCAGAAAGGATTTAACTCCTTAAATAAGAAGCAGACAGACATATCCGCTCCCCAAAAGAGAGGTGTTTGTACAGCAGTTAGAACAGCAACTCCTAAGAAGCCTAATTCAGCGCTTCGTAAGATTGCCAGAGTACGTCTTTCCAACGGAATCGAAGTAACCAGCTATATCCCCGGTGAAGGTCACAACCTTCAGGAGCATAGCGTTGTTCTGATCAGAGGTGGAAGAGTAAAGGATTTACCCGGTACTCGTTACCACATCATCAGAGGCACTCTAGATACTGCAGGCGTTGCCAAGAGAAGACAGGCACGTTCCAAGTACGGTGCTAAGAGACCGAAGGAAGCTAAGAAGTAATACTTTATAATTGAATTCTAATTATATTTTGTGTTACTACTAAAAAATCGTTAAGTGCCGGATTAATTTTTCGTTTCCATTTGATTTGTATTTCTGTGGGTTACAGGTTAATGTGATTGAAGTTAAACTGAGCGCGAACACATGCAATCAGATAAATGTAATGTTTATCTATTTGTGAGTACCGTAGAATTAATATCTGATGAACAAATGTTGATTATTACCTTTGTTTATTAAGAATTGTTAAGGAGGGAAGAACCGTGCCTAGAAAAGGACATATACAAAAAAGAGATGTTTTGGTCGATCCTGTATACAACAACAAGCTTGTAACAAAGCTCGTCAATAGCATAATGTATGACGGTAAGAAGGGTACTGCCCAGAAAATCGTTTATGCAGCATTCGAAAGAGTTGCAGAGAAGACCACTAAGGATGCCGTTGAGGTATTCGAGGAAGCTATGAATAATATCATGCCCGTTCTTGAGGTTAAGGCTAGACGTATCGGCGGTGCTACTTACCAGGTACCGATCGAAGTTAGACCGGATAGAAGACAAGCACTTGCACTTCGCTGGTTAACATTGTTTGCCCGCAAAAGAGGCGAGAAGACAATGCAGGAAAGACTTGCAAATGAGATTTTAGATGCAGCAAACAATACAGGCGCATCCGTTAAAAGAAAAGAAGATATGCATAAGATGGCGGATGCTAATAGAGCGTTTGCACATTACAGATGGTAAAATGAAATGCGACTCTTCAATCACTGAGGTTCTATTGAACCGATGCACTCAAAATATGCTGAAATTAGCATATTTTGGCGCTGAAGTAGACTGATTGGTATCAATAAGTTATCATAGCATGTCCTTCTTAAGTTTATACATGAAACTTGAGTAATGATTTTTATCATTCGTTGTTTATGAATAAGGAGGAATTATCCTTGGCAGGAAGACAATATCCATTAGAGAGAACTAGAAATATCGGTATTATGGCACATATTGATGCCGGTAAGACAACACTTACCGAGCGTATCCTGTTTTATACCGGTGTTAGCTACAAAATTGGTGAGGTTCATGAAGGTACTGCAACCATGGATTGGATGGAGCAGGAGCAGGAGAGAGGTATCACAATTACATCTGCTGCAACTACTTGTCATTGGACTCAGGAATTTGAGCACAATAAGATTCCAGGTGCATTTGAGCATCGTATCAACATCATTGATACACCCGGACACGTAGACTTCACAGTAGAAGTTGAGCGTTCCTTGCGTGTACTTGACAGTGCAGTCGGCGTATTCTGTGCAAAGGGTGGCGTTGAGCCACAGTCTGAAACAGTTTGGCGTCAAGCTGACAAATACAACGTACCCAGAATGGCATTTGTTAATAAAATGGATATCGCTGGTGCAGATTTTTATAACGTTGTAAGTATGATTAAGGGCAGATTAAGTAAGAATGCGGTTCCGATTCAATTACCGATCGGCAAAGAAGATTCCTTTAAGGGTATCGTTGATCTCTTTGAGATGAAAGCTTATTTTTATGTTGATGATAAGGGTGAGCAGATCGAGATTAGAGATATTCCCGATGATTTGAAGGAAGATGCAGAGCTTTACAGAACAGCATTGATCGAGTCCATCTGTGAGACAGATGATGATCTGATAGAGAAATTCTTAGATGGTGTAGAGCCTACAACAATTGAATTGAAAGCTGCTTTAAGAAGAGCTACGATTAGGACAGAGATTATTCCTGTATGTTGTGGTTCCGCTTATAAGAATAAGGGCGTTCAGAAATTGCTTGACGCTGTTATCGAATTCCTACCCGCACCTACTGATGTCGATGATATCAAGGGCGTGGATGAAGACGGTAATGAAGTTATTAGAAAGTCTTCAGATGAAGAGCCTTTTGCAGCACTTGCATTTAAGATTATGGCCGATCCTTTCGTAGGAAAGCTTGCTTTCTTCAGAGTTTATTCCGGAACCATCAATGCCGGTTCCTATGTGTTAAACTCTACAAAGGGCAAGAAAGAACGTATTGGACGTATTTTGCAGATGCATGCTAATAAAAGAGAAGACCTTGATAAGGTTTACTCCGGTGATATCGCTGCAGCAGTAGGTTTTAAATCTACTACAACCGGTGATACCATCTGTGATGAGAAGCATCCGGTAATACTGGAATCCATGGTATTCCCTGAGCCTGTTATCCATGTAGCGATTGAGCCTAAGACAAAAGCCGGTCAGGATAAGATGGGTGAAGCGCTTTCGAAGCTTGCAGAAGAAGATCCTACCTTCAGAGCATATACAGATGAAGAAACAGGTCAGACAATTATTGCAGGTATGGGTGAACTTCATCTTGAAATTATTGTTGACAGACTTCTTCGTGAGTATAAAGTAGAAGCAAATGTTGGTGCTCCTCAGGTAGCATACAAGGAAAGCTTCACTAAGACTGTTGAAATTGATAGTAAGTATGCGAAACAGTCCGGTGGTCGTGGTCAGTACGGTCATTGTAAGGTTCGTTTTGAGCCGATGGATGCTAACGCAGAGAAGACCTATGAATTTGTTAATGCTGTCGTTGGTGGTGCTATTCCGAAGGAATACATTCCTGCAGTAGACGCCGGTATTCAGGAAGCTACCAAGGCAGGTATTCTTGGAGGCTATCCGGTTCTTGGTATCAAGGCTACCTGTTATGATGGTTCTTACCATGAAGTTGACTCCAGTGAAATGGCATTTAAGATTGCAGGATCTATGGCATTCAAGGATGCAATGCATAAGGGTGGAGCTACTCTCTTAGAGCCTATCATGAGAGTAGAAGTTACTGTTCCGGATGATTACATGGGTGATGTTATCGGTGATATCAGCTCCCGACGTGGTCGTATTGAAGGATCCGAGGATGTCAATGGTACTAAACTAATCAGAGGCTTTGTACCTTTGTCTGAGATGTTCGGATATTCCACTACCCTTCGTTCCAAGACACAGGGCCGTGGTGCTTACTCTATGTTTTTTGCTGCTTACGAACAGGTACCGAAGAGCGTACAAGAAAAGGTTTTATCAGCAAAGGGAAAATAAAGTAAGTTCGTTTAAAAAAGTGTTACTATCAATTGTTTGTGCTTGAAAATATTTCTAAGTTGAAATATAATTAGGCATATGAGGCAATAAATAAACAAGCCCAAGGCGATGAAGTTTCATTATTTACCAGGGCATTTAAATCATTTGCTAATAAAAGCATTTAATTATTTAAAGGAGGACGTTGTAAAATGGCAAAGGCTAAATTTACAAGAAACAAAGTGCATTGTAATATCGGTACTATCGGTCACGTTGACCATGGTAAGACAACTCTTACAGCTGCAATCACAAAGACTCTTCACGAGAAGTTAGGTACTGGCGAAGTAGTAGCATTCGATCAGATTGATAAGGCTCCGGAAGAGAAGGCAAGAGGAATCACAATATCTACAGCTCACGTTGAGTATGAGTCAAAAGCTCGTCACTATGCACATGTTGACTGCCCCGGACATGCTGATTATGTAAAAAACATGATCACAGGCGCTGCACAGATGGATGGTGCTATCCTCGTCGTTGCTGCAACTGATGGTGTTATGGCTCAGACAAGAGAACATATCTTACTTGCACGCCAGGTTGGTGTTCCTTACGTAGTAGTATTTATGAATAAGTGTGATATGGTTGATGATTCTGAACTTCTTGAGTTAGTTGATATGGAAATCAGAGAGTTATTAAATGAATACGGCTTCCCTGGAGATGATACACCGATTATCCAAGGTTCCGCTCTTAAAGCTCTTGAAGATCCTAGCAGCCCTTGGGGAGATAAGATTATTGAGTTATTTGAAGCAGTTGATACTTGGATCCCGGATCCTGTAAGAGCAACAGATAAGCCTTTCTTAATGCCTATAGAAGATGTATTCTCAATCACAGGCCGTGGTACAGTTGCTACCGGCCGTGTTGAGCGTGGTGTTCTTCATGTATCTGAGGAAGTTGAAATTGTTGGTATTAAGGAAGAGTCTCGTAAGGTTGTTGTAACCGGTATCGAGATGTTCCGTAAGCTTCTTGATGATGCTCAAGCTGGCGATAACATTGGAGCACTTCTTCGTGGTGTTCAGAGAAACGAAATCGAAAGAGGACAGGTTCTTTGCAAACCAGGTACTATCAAGTGTCACAAGAAATTTACAGCTCAGGTTTACGTATTAACCAAAGAAGAAGGCGGACGTCATACTCCTTTCTTTAATAACTACAGACCTCAGTTCTATTTCAGAACAACCGATGTTACCGGTGTATGTAACCTTCCTGAAGGCACAGAAATGTGTATGCCTGGCGATAACATCGAGATGAATATCGAATTAATTCATCCGATTGCTATGGAGCAGGGCCTCGGCTTCGCTATCCGTGAGGGTGGAAGAACTGTAGGATCAGGTAAAGTAGCAACAATACTTGCATAATCCGCGTTGGCAATGAGCCATGCAGAAATATAAAGAATCCCCGCTTGAGAGTAAACTCTCAGCGGGGATTCTTTATATTTCTATAGAGGGCGTCGCTCGCGACCGAGCGGCGGAGCGAGGTGGATGGCTCCTTGCCGAATCCTTTCATAAAATTCTTTCATAATTCCCACAATAAGTCTTAGAAACTACCGACTCACTGCCGATATATAAATCAAACCTTATTATGCATTATATCATAAGGTAGTTTGACCCTATAGATAAGTACAGCAAAAAGCTGTAGAGTCAGTCCGGTAATCAGTGTAACAAGAGGAAGCTTATTTAAAAATAAATTCAGATCTGAAAGTGTACTGTATTTAATCTGCCAGAGACAGATCAACAAAATCATGATAGAATAAGCTGTAAGATTTGTAATATAATTTAATCGGGTATATTTATATTTCATCTTTAATCTGCTTAACTGAAAAGGATAATCCTCTGTAATTTTATGAAAGAATCGGTTCTTATGGGTTTTTGTATAGTCTGTTAGCGAGGATTGTAATATTGGAGGCAGGGCGGCCAGCGTTATCAGAATATAGAGCGAGGATGGGGCTAGGCGAAGGATGAAAAGATAAATTGTGATCATACTGAGAATTCCAAAAAAATAATATTTGCTTAACATAAGACCTCTATATATGGATATTATGCGGATTTCATTTTTCATGAGGAGGGATTTTTCATTCATTCCATAAACTCCTTATAATGCACATGGCATAAGTATAATATTTACAGTTAATCAATACATAAGTCAGCATTAGTATATCATATATTTTATTTCTGTGCATCGGTTCGAAAGAACCGCAGTGACTGATTAGTCACTTATGTATTATATATACGAAATAACAGCTTAATACAAGCTTAATACAAGGTTTATAAAATTTCCTTTGAAAAATACGGAAAAAACGTATATAATATAAACATGTATGATTAAGTTGGCGAAGATTGAAGAAAATATAGAAGTAAATTAAGAAACCGAATTGGGATAGATGATCGGAAGTTCTACATGAATGATGAGAAAACCGGGTCATGCTCGGTAGGATATAGAAAGGAGTTAATTATGTCAGGTAGTGATATTGGAATTGATTTAGGTACTGCTAGTGTATTAGTTTATATAAAAGGAAAAGGGGTTGTGTTAAAGGAACCATCGGTTGTTGCCTTCGACAGGGACACTAACAAGATTAAAGCAATTGGTGAAGAGGCAAGATTAATGCTAGGAAGAACACCCGGTAATATCATAGCGGTACGTCCGTTGAGACAGGGTGTAATTTCTGATTATACAGTGACTGAGAAGATGTTAAAATATTTCATAGCCAAGGCTGTTGGAAGACAGAGATTTCGCAAGCCGGTTATCAGCGTATGTGTGCCCAGCGGAGTTACAGAAGTTGAGAAGAAGGCGGTTGAGGATGCTACCTATGCAGCCGGAGCAAGAGAGGTTCATATTATTGAAGAGCCGATCGCTGCAGCCATTGGTGCAGGAATTGATATTTCAAGGCCTTGCGGTAATATGATTGTAGATATCGGAGGAGGAACCACTGATATTGCGGTAATCTCCCTTGGAGGTACCGTTGTCAGCACTTCGGTTAAAATTGCCGGAGATGATTTTGATGATGCTATCGTAAGATTTATGAGAAAGAAGCATAATCTTCTGATCGGTGAAAGAACGGCAGAAGATATTAAGATAAAAATCGGTTCGGCATATCGCAGACCTGAATCCGTATCCATGGAAGTCAGAGGACGTAATCTTGTAACAGGCCTTCCTAAGACAATTGCAGTCACCTCTGAGGAAACCGAGGAAGCATTAAGAGAGACTACTTCACAGATTGTGGAAGCAGTTCACAGCGTGTTAGAGAAGACTCCCCCGGAGCTCGCGGCTGATATTGCAGATCGCGGCATCGTATTAACAGGTGGCGGATGTCTGTTGTATGGTTTAGAGGAATTAATCGAGGAAAAGACCGGCATTACAACGATGACGGCAGAAGATCCGATGACAGCAGTAGCAATTGGTACCGGCAAATTCGTAGAGTTTTTGGCCGGTAAAAGAGATTAATGTGAATAAAGAATTCAGCAAGCAGAATTCTTGGTAAATATAAAAATGAATTCCAGTGGAAATTCATTCTTATATTTACAGGTGTTCATTAGAAGTTTGAGCCCGCGTAATCAAAGTGTGCAAGCACACTTAGCTCAAACTAATTCAAAGGGTAGATATGTTAGTTGTAACGATTAACCAGATTAGCAGAAAGAGGTTGATGGAATGGTAAGAGGATTATATACGGCATACACCGGCATGATGAATGAACAGAACAGGCTGGATATCGTTGCTAACAATCTTGCAAATGCTGCGACTGTTGGTTTTAAACAGGATAGTGCAACGAGCCAATCCTTTGATCATTTGCTGACGCTTAAAATCAAGGATAGTTCAGAGGCTTTCAATGACCGGACAATCGGTACCATGAGTATGGGTGTAAAAATGGGAGAGGTATTTACGGATTATAATCAAGGATCTCTCAGGTCCTCATCAAATACTTATGATTTTGCTCTGGAGGGAAAAGGATTTTTTTCTCTTTCTGTAACAGACAAGGCAGGAAATGTAAGCACACAATACACACGAAATGGTTCTTTTACCATGACAAAGGATGGTCACATCGTGGATGATAACGGAAATTACCTAATGGGTGAAGGCGGAGAAATTGTTGTTCCGACGAATGCCTCAGACGTTGTAGTGGACCAGACCGGAGCAGTCTATGCGGACGGCAATTATGTTGATTCGCTGAAGATTGCGGATTTTGAGGACTACAATTATTTATCTAAAGTGGGTGATACCAGGTTTAGTGCGCTTGACGGAGCAGTTGAAAAGACCGCATCAGCAGCCGTACAACAGGGTTATACAGAACAATCCAATGTGAATGTTGTATCTGAGATGGTAGAAATGATTTCGGTTACCAGAGCCTATGAAGCAAATCAGAAGGTTATTAAAACCATGGATCAGACATTGGATCTCGCAGTAAACTCTGTTGGTAAAGTATAGAATTCAATACTTATTGTATAAATCAGTAGCATTTTGCTATGATGGAGGGATATTACATGGTAAGAGCCTTATGGACAGCAGCATCCGGCATGACAAATCAACAGACCAATGTGGACACGATTTCCAATAATTTGGCCAATATTAATACTACCGGATATAAGAGGGAAAATGCAGAATTTAAATCCTTGTTGTATCAGACAATACAGGATCAATCCTATGATAATAGCGGAAACCCAAAGCCACAGGGTATTCAGGTGGGGTTGGGAGTCAAAAATTCAGCAATAACAACACAGTATACCCAAGGTGTTTTAACAGAGACAGATAATGATTTTGACCTTGCAATAGACGGCAAAGGATTTTTTCAGGTACAGCTTGAGGATGGAAGTGTAGCCTATACCCGTAACGGAACTTTTCAAATGGCGAATGGATCCACCGGTATGACACTGGCTACCTCTGATGGCAATCCTATTCTTGATTCAAGCGGAGAGCCTATTGTTCTAGAGAGTACTTATGATGCCGATAAAATAGAAATTGATGAAGATGGTAATTTGTGTTATCCGGATTCTACCGGAAGTGCCGTGCCTATTGGGATTCAGGTAGGAGTGGTACAATTTAGTAATCCAAATGGTCTTCAGAAGCTATCAAACAGTTTATTAAAAGAGACGGATGCATCCGGTGTAGCACGTATGGAAGTAGAGGATTCAACGCTTTCGAAAAGTAAGATGAAGCAGGGTTGGCTGGAAGGATCTAATGTACAGGCAGTCGATGAAATGGTTAATCTTATCGTAGCCCAAAGAGCCTATGAGATGAACTCAAAGATTATTACAGCTGCTGATGAGATGTTGCAGCAGGCTAATAATTTAAGGTAAGTTATAGATAATATAGTGTTTCTAGCCCAATGTGACTATGCTGGGTTAGTGCGAAATAGAGAACAATTTCACACGGTAAAATTTGTGCTACTGCCTAAATTCGTGGGTCTGCAGCAGAATGGAGATTATTATGAGTAATTCGATTGATTCAAATAACATTTATTCTTCGTTGGTTGGTGCCACGAACAATTCCAAGACTGATAGTATTAAGTCTACGCTAAATAACAGTTCATCAAGCGATGAAGATCTTATGAAAGCCTGCAAAAGTTTTGAATCCTATCTGATGGAGCAGGTTTTCAAAAGTATGGATAGTACCGTAGATAAGAGCGAGGATGAGGAAAATAATGACTATATGAAACAGTTCGGTGATATGTTGTATGAAAAGGTTGCTGATGATTCAACCGATACGCAGAGCGTTGGACTTGCTCAGATGCTTTATGAATCGATGAAGAGAAATTCCTAAGTCATTCAATTAGGTAATACCTAAGTATTTAATTACATAAAATCATAAGAGTCTTTTTAAGACCTATAATGTCATTTGTACTGTAATCCGGTTTTATAGAGGAAGAGGTCAGATGACATTTTTATGTAGATTTACAGCAGAATGGAGATAGTTATGTCTGAAGCACTGGAAGGATATATTGAGCGAATTGTATATCGGAATGATGAAAATGGGTATACTGTATTAAGCCTGCATGCGGATCAGGAGGAAGTAACCTGCGTCGGTAGCTTTCCATTTATCAGCGAGGGAGAATTTATACGGGCAACAGGAAGCTATACAGAGCATGCTATCTATGGACAGCAGTTTCTGGTGGAAAGCTATGATTTAAAGGAACCCGAGGATATATTTTCTGTTGAGCGGTATTTGGGATCGGGCGCCATCAAGGGAGTCGGGGCCGCGCTTGCCACAAGAATAGTTAAGAAGTTTAAGGAGGATACCTTTCGAATTATTGAGGAGGAACCTGAGCGGCTGGTAGAGATTAAGGGAATTAGCGAACGCATGGCTAAGGATGTCTACCGGCAGTTTGAAGAGAAACGGGATATGCGCAGTGCCATGTTGTTTTTACAA
>WSSedL1CaDRAFT_10000938_pt1 | contig 18737 bp, 26 predicted proteins | sample WetSurSL1Cattail_FD_9464 | JGI IMG/M metagenome (IMG submission 9464)
ACCAGACTAGCCGTACCGCTTGTTCACGTCGATATGAAGTGACAACCGCCCGCAGCATTGTGGCTTCCGGGGCGCCCCGGTCATATCGCCGAAGCCGCGCAACTCCCCCGGCCCCCGGGGCACCATGCCGTTGTTATGCATGCGGGGGAATATAGGGGCTCGTTCGCGGTTTGTGCAGGGTGGACGTGCGGGAATTTATCAGGGGGCGAGGTGCACCTGGGGGCACACCTCGCCAAAGCGCCTAATCTTCGCGGTTATTTTTTGCAGAAAGTCGTCGGATAGGGCACGACGGCGCCCGGTATGACCGTCACCACCACGGCCGCCTTGGACTCGCCCGGGTTCGGCACAAACATGATTTCGCCGCTGCCGCCCGCCGTGGTGGCACAGATGTCGAACTCTTCGCTGTAGCCCTTCGCCACCACGCCGGTGCGGATCTTGGTCATGAAGACCGCCGTGTCGATCGCTTTCAGGCAGACATTGTCGGCCACGGCGCCATAGGCGGCACCCGCGCAGCTGTTCTTGAGGGTAAACCACAGACCGGGGCTGGTGATTTCATTGGCGCTGGCCGCCTTTGCGGCGGGTTTCTTGAACGCATCCTGTGGTCCGGCAACGGCCAGCGAAGGGGTCAGTAACAACGCAGCAACGAACGCAACAGGTTTGGCAAACGACATCATGATGCTCTCCCATGTTGGTGTTGATGTGCAATCCAGCCGCAAAAGTTTGCGTTGGTGGAATACAAGTTAAAGTAGGTTCGAAATTTTTGATACACCCATGAGTGCCAAATTGTACGAGTTGCGCCCCGCCCCCGCGGCTACTTTCGTTGTGGTCCAGCCTCTGCCGCGATATGGTAAGGAGGTAAGGAGGCCTTTCATGAATGCGGTTTTCGGCAAGGTGACGTCCAAGGCGCAAACCACCCTGCCCAAGGAAGTGCGCGAGGCGCTGGGCGTAAAACCCGGCGATATGCTGGTCTACCGCATCGCCAAGGGAAAGGTGACGCTGGCGCGCGCCGAGCCGATGGACCGGGCTTACCTCAAGGCGGTGGAATCGACTCTGTCCGAATGGGCCAGCCCGGAAGACGCCGCGGCGTACGACAAGCTATGACGGTGATCTGCGAAGCGGGGGATGTTGCCATTGTGCCGTTTCCCTTCACCGACATGGCGGTTGCCAAACCGAGGCCGGCGCTGGCGCTGTCATCGCAAAAGGCCAATGGGGAGTCCGGCAATACGATCTTCGCCATGATCACCACGGCGGCGAAAAGTCATTGGCCGACGGATGTGCCGCTGAGCGATGCTGCCGACGCCGGCCTGACCGCGGCCTCGCTGGTGCGCCTGAAACTCTTCACCCTCGACAATCGTCTGGTCGCCCGTAAGATCGGCGCGCTGTCCCCGCGCGACCGCAAAACGGTGCGCGAGGTGCTGAAGGGCGTGGTGGGGGTGTAACCTCCTATTCCGCCGCTTGTCGCACCGCGATGGCGGAAAGTTCCTTGGCGATCTCGCGCTTCTTCACCCGCAGATCGCAATCGGTTTGCAGGTCCAAGAAATATCCTTCCGATAGACCAAAATACTTGGTCAGCCGCAAATCGGTATCGGCAGTGATGGCGCGCTGGCCGAGGACGATTTCATTGATGCGCCGCGGCGGCACGCGCAGCGCGCGGGCGAGCGCGTTCTGGCTAAGGCCGAAGGGCTTCAAAAATTCTTCCGCCAGGATTTCGCCGGGCGTCGGGACCGGCAGCAGGCCCGCCACCTTTGGCCGTGGTGATCTCCCAGGCTTTCTTTTTCGTTCAGTCATTGCATGCGTTCCTTGTGGCCGATGTTGCACTGTATTGCGTTGATTGAAAAGGGATTCACGCGGAGACGCGGAGACGCGGAGGCGCGGAGCGAGCGTGCGTTCTGGTCGGAACATCGCGTGTGCCGTCACAAAAAACGGTATCTCCGCGCCTCCGCGTGAAATTTTCCCTTACGCCGTTTTCACGGATGCGTGAATTGACAGCTGCCCGCTAAGGTGCCAAAAATTTGGCATGATAAACCGCACGCCTAAACCTGACACGACCGACACTTTCTCCCGCCGCGAGCGCGAGATCATGGAGGCGCTTTACAAGCTCGGCAAAGCCACCGCGGCGCAGATCGTGGCGGCGATCCCCGATCCGCCGTCTAACACCGCCGTGCGCACCCTGCTCACCATTCTGGAAAAGAAAGGCCACGTCCGTCACCGCCTCGATGGCGTGCGCTATGTCTACGCGCCGAAAGTGGCGCGCGAGAAGATGGCGCAAAAGGCTGTCAAATCGGTGCTGTCCACCTTCTTCGACAATTCGGTGGAAGGCGTCGTCGCGGCGCTGCTCAATCAGCAAGACACCAAACTCAGCTCCGCCGAACTCGACCGCCTCACCGCGTTGATCGAAAAAGCCAAGGAGGAAGGGCGATGATCGTCCTCAACACTGTGCTCTTCGCGCTTGCCGCCTTGTTGGGATCGTTGCTGTTGCCCGCTCTGGCGTGGGTGTTGGGGCGGGGCAAAGCCGCGGCGCTGCGCCACTTGCTGTGGACCGGCGCGTTTGCGGCGCTGCTGGCCTTGCCCGTGGTGGCGCTTTTGCTGCCGTCGCAGCTCACTTTTCTGCTCGCAACGCCAGCGGCTGCGCCGGTGACCACCGTTACCGCGCCCGCACCAGTTCCCGCATTTGGCACTGTCGATTTCATTATCACCATCGCCGCACTGTGGCTTGCCGGTTTGGCGTTCCATCTGGTCAAGCTCGCCATCGGCGGCGTCGGATTGATTTGTCTTTATCGCAAATCCGTGGCGCACATTCCGCACGGCATCGATGCGGCGCCATTCCGCGGTCTTGGTTGGCAGCTTCGCGTGCGCACGTCACCCGGCGAAGCGGGACCGCTGACCTGGGGCGTCGTGCGGCCGGTGGTGCTGCTGCCGAAAGCGTCGGTCACCTGGCCGCGCGAACGGCTCACCAGCGTGCTCTTACACGAAGCCGCGCATGTCCGCCGCCAGGATTGCCTTTGCCGCCTGATCGCGCTCGCCGCCTGCGCGCTTTATTGGCCCAATCCGCTGATGTGGCTGGCTGCCCGCGCCATGCGCCGCGATGGCGAAAGCGCCGCCGACGACGCGGTGATCGCCGCCGGTGTCCGCCCGACCCGCTATGCCGAACATTTGGTCGGTTTGGCGCGCGAGTTTTCCGGCACCTCGCGCGCGCTGACTTTGGCGATGGCCGAGCATCGCATGCTCGATGCCCGCGTGAAGTCCATTCTCGATCCTGCCCAATCTCGTTCCGGAGTGACCAAAATGGATGTGTGGAAGATCGGCATTTCGTGTCTGGCCCTGACGGCCGGTTTGGCTTTGGTGCGTCCGTCGCTGGCCGAAGCCCCGGCGCCGAAGCCGGAATCGGTGACGGCCGAAGCCGACGAGGTCGTCTTCCACAACGCCGATAAGACGGGTGCGTTCAAGACGCCGAAGCACATGATGATCCGCGCCGTGGCGGATGCGGGAACCCCCGGCCACGTCGTCATGCACATTTCCGACGCCGATGTACCGGCGCCGCCCGAGCCACCTGTTCCCCCAGCACCGCAAGCCGTGCCAGAGCCGCCCGCGCCGCCGGTTCGTGCGTTGACCGAGCCCGAGAAGGCCGCCATCCGCCGCGCCGCCAGCGCCGATGCCGCGCGCGCCATCGCCGAAGCCCGTCGCACCATCGCCGACGCGCATATCGACGAGACCATCGCGCGCGCGATGCGGCAAGCCGAACAGTCGTTGCGTCAAGCCAAGGTCAGCGAGGCGCAAGCCCATCAGGCAGTGGCCAATATGCACATCGACCGCATTGTTGCCGATGCCATGAAACAGGCCGCAAGGGAGTTGCGTAAGGCGCAAGCCGCGCCGGGGCGCGCTGCAACGCATTCCGATGATGAAAATTCCGGCAACGAGGAATAAGGCCCTCTGCACCGGCTTCAGGCGGCTCCGCGCCATGCGCAGGGCCGCCATTTTTATGCCGCCCGCCGGGCCGCGAACGCCGGGTAGTAGTCACGCATCAGCCGGTCGCGGTAGCGGATCAGGTTGGGCCTTTCTTCCGCGAAGGTGCGCAAGCTCGAGACGAACACCGGGGCGGTCGCCGCGGCGATCATGGCGAAGGCCGTGGCATCTACCGCCGACGGCGCCGGTCCCATCAGATAAGCTTTGTTGCCGAGCAGTGTCGCCAGCGCCGCCAAGCTGCGGCAACCGAGATCGGCGATTTCCTCGCGGCTGTGACGGCCGAGGCCGTGACCGCGAAGGTTGTCCGCCACGGTGCGGCGTGCGGTGTCGCGCGCCGCCTCGCGCACGCCGGAGGGCAGCGTGTCGAAGAAATGCGCCGGACCAGCGGCAAAATTCTCGTCGATCATCCAGCGCTCGTACACGATGGCCCAATAAAGATGATCTTCCAGCATGCGCTCGATTGCCCAACTGTGTGCCCGCATGTCCGGCGTCAGGCCGCGATCGAGATCGACGCCGTAAGCCTTTTCGATATGGTCGCGGATGAAGGTGGAATCGCCGATCATTTGGTTGGCCTCCACGATATAAGGGATTTTCTTTTTCGGACCGTCGGCAGGAAACCCGCGCGCGAGGCAATAGGGGATTTCGGCCATCTTGAGCTGGACTTCGGTTTTCAGCACGAAGGGGCTGGCGTGGGGCAGTCCGAAAGCAGGAAACGAACCGTAGAGCGTTATCATCGATCTCTCCATTAGCAATGGCCTTGTCATAACCAGCCCCTCCTGACAACATGCTGTCAGCAGCGTGGCAGTAGGCTGTCAGTGAGGAGGAAATTTCTGATGCGGCGGGCCGATCGTCTGTTCCGGATCATCCAGGTGCTCCGCCGCCGGCGCCGGCCGGTGACCGCGAATGAAATCGCCGAGGAACTCGAAACCTCGGTGCGCACGATCTATCGCGACATTGCCCAACTGATGGCCGACCGCGTGCCGATCCGCGGCGAAGCGGGCATCGGCTATGTGCTCGACGGCGGTTTCGACATGCCGCCCTTGATGCTGACGGCCGACGAAATCGAAGCGGTGATGTTAGGAGCCCAATGGGTGATGGGCCGCGGCGATGCGGCGTTGCAGCGGGCGGCGTCCGATCTCGTCGCCAAAATCGGCGCGGTGATTCCCGAACATTTGCGGCCCGTGCTGTTGGAGCCGTCGGGATCCGCGTCGCCGATGTTGCCCGATGCGCCGGCCGACGTGATCGACATGGCGCGGGTGCGCACGGCCATCCGCACCCAAGGCAAAATTCGTCTCACCTATCGCGACGAAAAAGGGGTGGAGACATTGCGCATCGTCTGGCCGATCGCCGTCAGCTATTGGGAACGCGTCCGCCTGATCGTTGCTTGGTGCGAATTGCGGCAAGGGTTCCGCCATTTCCGCACCGATCGTATCGCGGCGTACGAATTTCTCGAGACGCGGTATACGGTGCCGCGCGCCCGGCTCAAGGCGCGGTGGCAAAAACAATTGTTGGTCCAACAAACAACCAACCAGAGCGTGCAATTACACACGTAAGCATTCGTAGCGACCCGACGCCCTATTGACCACAAGGAGTCTTATACGCACTCTCACGTGGCATAATAAGAAGCGCAATGGGGAGCGGGGATGACCTTCAACTTTGGCGCCGTTTTGGCGGTGTTCCTGGCTGGTTCGACGCCGGGAACCGATGGTTCTGCGACATCTCAATCCGTGGTGCAGGTGGCGCCGGTGATTGCGCCGGCCGCGCTCAGGGCGATGCTGGTTGCGCAGACCAAACTCGTGCTGGTGGATGTCCGCCGGCCAGAGGAATTCGCCGCCGGTCATATCGACGGCGCGATCCTGATACCGCTCGAGACAATCGCGGCGGCCTACCGTAACCTGCCGAAGGACACCCGGCTTGTCGTTTATTGCCGCTCCGGCCAGCGCAGTGCGCAGGCGGTTACGTTCTTGCTCGCGCACGGCTATGGCAATGTGGTGAGCCTCGACGGCGGTTTCGTGGCGTGGGGTGCCCTGCCGCAATAACGGTAAGGTTCCCGCATCGCGCGTGGTGTTTACCAAAATTTCTCTCGCTTTTTGCGCGGCGTGACGCCACCGCTGCGAATTGGTGCAGCTAAGCGCTTCGCGTTGCGTTGCCGTGCTCAAGAAACGGGCACGGATGATATTTGTGCGCAACGCCGTTTTGTGGTCTCCTATCGCGATAAAATGGTCGGGGGACTATCACGTGGTGACGATCGATGTGCGGCATGACGGCTTAGGCCGTTTGGAACGAGTGTTTGCGCCGACGGAGTTGCTGGCACAGCAGCGGGCGGAGGCGCTCCGGGCGCGTTGGGACAATGTCTTCAAACGCCGTCAAGCGCTGATCGGCGATGGCGCCGATATCCTCGGCAAGTTCGAAGCTGATGAACGCACGGCCGATGCCGAACGCGCCGCTTCGGCGCTGACTGGGATCCTGATCCATGCGCTGCCTGCCGAACCGGGGTCGGATTGGGCGGCGCTCTACGATACCTCCGCCTACGGAGAATCGGCGCCGGCCGAGCCGAAGCCGCCGCTGACCGAGACCGAACCGCAGCCGGAGAATTTCCCTCGCGCGTCGCTGACGCTGGCGACGGTTCTCAGCCCGGGCGCGCTACGCCGCCGCCGCGAAGCCGCCACAACGAAATTCAAAGCTGCCCATGACGGCTGGCTCTATCTCAAGCGCTGGCGTGAGAGCGAATACGACAAGACGCTGGCGATCCATCGCGAGGCGTTGAGCGAATGGCAGCAGCGTCAGGCCGCCTACCTCGACCGGCAAGCGCGCGCCAATGCCCGGCTGGATGCTCTGGTGCAAGGCTATAGCAAAGGCGATCCCGACGCGGTGATCGGCCATTGCGACCTGGGTCTCTTGGCGCTCGATCGTCCGTCCGGCTTCCCGCGTTTCTGGACCATGAATTATGCCGGTGGGGCGCTGCAGATCGACTACGACCTGCCGAGCATGGATGTGGTGCCGCTGGTCAAGGCCGTAAAATATGTGCCATCGCGCGGCGCCTTCGCTGTCAGTGCGCTGTCCGAAAGCGAGCGCGAACGGCTTTACGGCGAGGCCGTGTTCCAGACGGCACTGGCCGTGCTGCACTCGCTGTTCGCAGGCGACGCGGCCGATGTCCTCCGCGCCATTTCGTTCAACGGCTGGGCCAACTACATCGATGGCGGCGCGGGACGGCCGGGGCGGGCCTGCATCCTGTCGGTTACCGCCGACAAGCGCCTGTTCCAGGGCATCGATCTCGGCAGTGTCGATCCGCAAGCCTGTTTCCGCGCGCTCAACGGATCGATAAGTCCCAAGCTGGCGGCGCTGGTAACAAAGCGCGCGTGACGCTAGTGCCGAAATAAATTAGCTGGCGCGCGCGTAGCGTTCCGGGCGCTCGTACACCAGCGTCGGGCCGTCCCACACTTCGATGCGTTTGGCACCGGCGGTCTTCATCGCGTGGGCCAGAACTTTTGCCTGAATGTCATTGGCGCATTCGTAAGCGATCTTGGCTTTCACGCTACCGTCTTCGTCGAGATAGCGGATATCATAGTTCGGCATGGGTCCATCCTACGTGGTTCCCCCACTCCAGATATGGGCCTCAAGCACGACAGAACAAGGTCGAAGTCCCTCACTTTGCATGACAATTTCGAAGGGTTCGTCGCGTGATGTTTCCCCTTGTTGCAACGGAGTTGAAAAAACGCAGGGTCACCCCCATGTGTTACACGAGCGTCAGGAGGGATGCCCCGTGAACGACACACTACAAACCGCCGATACCGGTTCCAGCCGCACCATGGCGATTGTGACGTATGTTCTGTTTCTGGTGGGTTGGCCGACCTTTCACTTGGCGACCGTCGCCGGTGTGATCCTGGCGTATGTCCAGCGCGATGAGGCTCGCGGCACGGTGTGGGAATCGCATTTCGAGAATGTCATCTCGACGTTCTGGATTGCGTTGGTGTGCGGGATCGCCGCCGCCATCCTTTGCATCGTCGGCATCGGTTTTCTCTTGCTTGGCATTCTGGCGATTTGGTTCCTGTACCGGACCATCCGCGGCCTGGTGCATGCAATCGATTCAAGGCCGTACTGAACCTGAAAGCTATTCGAGCCGGTCGTCTTCGCCGAGGCTGTGGCGCATCTTGGCCATCGGATGCGACTGGGGCGGCGCTTTCGGCCGCGCGAAGAAGAAGCCGAGCACGCCCAGCATCACGGTGAGGGCGAAGGTATAGGGCACGATGCCGAAAACCGTGTCGCGGGCGATGGCGGCGTTGTGGAAGGCCATGCCCATCGCGGCGCCCCACAATTCGCAACTGCCGATGCCGTCGGGCGAGACCGCGCAGCCGTTATAGCGCGCCGATAGCACCGCCAGGATCGGCAGCATCGGCGTCAGGATCGGCAGCGCCAGCAACGACAGCGTGCCGGTGAGTGGGCGGCAGGCGCGGAAGGCAAACAACGTCGCGGCCAGCGACAGCCCGACCAAGAGCAGCGAGCTGGTCGACACAACCCAGGCAAGATTAAGTGAATCGCGTAAGCCGGCCCCCAGCGGCACGTTGTGGCAGAGACCTGGTCCAGGTGCGCAAGCGGCAAACAGGGCGCTGAGCCGCACCGTCCATACCAGCAGCGACGGTCCGATCATCACCGCAACGCACAGCGCCCACGGCCGCAAGCTTGGCCCGTGTGAGGGATGGGTCTCCTCCATCCGTTCACTTTAGGCGCGTTCTTGTGTCGGCGTTGGAAAATAGTGACCCGATGCTTAATCCCCGCCTTGCCGAAGTGCAAAGCCACTGCGTAAACTCACGGCGGGGTTGAAAGGGGCGGGGGGAATCATGCGTGAAGAATTCACGACCGGCGAAATCCTACGCATCTGGTGGTGCTTCATCTGGCGCTTCGTTGTCGGCAGCTTTGCCATCAGCTTTGTGCTTGGCTTTGTGCTCGGCTTGGTCGGCGCGGCGACGCAGTTTGCCCCGATGGACCAGATCAAGCTTTACGCCCAGTTGGGCGGCTTCGGCGTCAGCTTGATCTGGAGCGTGTTTGCGGTGGTGATGATCCTGCACAAGCAGTACCGGGGCTTCCGCACTGTGGCGGTCCGGGGTGATCTACCGCTCTGCCGCATGGAGTAGTTGCCGAGCAGGCCTAGTGCCCGTCTTCGCGGGCCAGGAAATCGCGCACCAGTCCGGCATTGCGGCCGGCATCGGAAATGCCGGTGCGGCTCTTGGCGCGGATGTCGATGCGCACGCCGATCTTGCCGGCTGGTTTAACGCGGATGACGATATCCGACACGGCGCCGAACCACAGCGTTGTCGACGTCGCTTCGATGCGCCCGCTCTTGAGGTCGAAGGCCACCACTTTCCAGCCCAGCCCGTTGACCACATTCAGCGCCCGCCAGAAATATTTGCCGACGAATTCGTGCTGCGGAGTGGTTCCGGCCAGCCGCTCCAGCGGCTTGATGTCCTGCCAGGTGTTCTTCTGCGCCAGCGCCGTCGTCAGCTTTTCGCCGCCATAGGTGACGACCACCCGCCCGTCATAGCTCGGCGGATTGGGCGCCCCGTCGCGCGCGGCGAGGAGGGCGACGAACTGCGGCGCGTCGCCGATGTCGGTGGAGACATCGTGGATCGGCGGCAGAGTATAAACATGCCAGATGTAGTTGGCGGGAATGCCGATCAGAATCGCCGATCCGATCAGACCGATGGTACCGAACCGCCAGCTCATGGAGTTGTTCATGGCGAGTGCGCGCCAGACCCACGCCGCCCCAAAGATCAGTCCGGTAAGGCCGATGGCGAGGCCCGGAACCAGCACCTTGAGGCCGGTATCGACGGTCCACATACCAAGCCGCATTCCGGTGCAGGCGGTGAGCGCCACCAGCGCGCCGGCGACGAAGGTGCCGAACGAGATCTTGGCCAACAGCGGCTGATGACTCATGTCAGCCTCCGTCCAGCTAACGGCAATCTAAAAGATGACAGCGGGCACACTGCTGGCGCAGGCCCAGTTTCTGGACCTTTCCCGTTGCGGAATGCGGGATCGCATCCACCAACACCATGCCGTCCGGCGTTCACCACTTGGCAATCTTCCCCAAAAGAGCCGCAAGTATACCCCTTTTGTCCGGGGCTTGACCCGATCTGAGGCCCTCAACCGGCAGCGGCCGTTCGTCCCATTGGGGCTGGGGAACGCCGATCACAGGCCGCTTCAGATGCCGTGCGTTTCGTGTCATCGGCGTCGCCGGGCAGGATTTGAAGAACACGGCAGAGGCTTCGGGGGATTGGCGATTTCAACGCGATCCCTCGCGCCGGTCACAATTCCGCGCCACCGGACAAAAAAACGCGTGGCGGTCAGCGGCGCCACTGCCCGCGCGGGCCGCAGCCACCATAATGAGATTAGGGGGCATTTAAGGCGCCGTAAGTGCCCGAAATACTTAATAGATTGGTTCTAAACTGGACTTAATATCCTACTGCAACGCGCATAATATATTTAGAAATGCCTTATTTTTCCACGAATAAAAATACACCTAAACAGTATGGAATAGTCTTGACGCTACTGGAGCGGGATACGTAGAGTTCCCCAACGGATGAGAAGTCAGCACGATGAAATCAGCGAGCCGTGAGGGGGACGAACGCATCTGGGCCTACCAAAATGGAGCGATGGGAACCAAAATGAACAGAACCTTTACGATACGACAGCTCACCAAGGAGTTTTCGGTCACCGCGCGGACGTTGCGCTTCTACGAGGATGAAGCCCTGATCGGGCCCGAACGGCGCGGTCAGACTCGCATCTATTCGGTAAAGGACCGGGCGCGGATCATACTCATTCTTCGTGGCCGGCGACTGGGATTTTCGCTGGCCGAGATCCGGGATTACCTTGAGATGTACAACCCGGAGAACAACACCCATCAACTTGAGCATGCGCGCAAGAAGTTTGCAGAGCGCATCACCCTTTTCGAGAAGCAGAAGGTCGAGATCGATGTTGCGATCAGCGAACTGAAGCGCTCGATTGTCGAAGTCGATCAGCATCTGGCCGACGCCGCCGCGGGGACGGCGGAATCCGGGCCTGACTCGGAAGCGGTTGCCGCCGCTTAATCGCACGGCGGATCCGGGCCGGTGTCGTTCGCCGGTCCGGACGTTCGCCTTTTTCCCGCCCAGCTTGCAGGACTAAACTCTCCTCATGGCTGGGGAGGCTTTTTTTTCATGCGGTACGTGATCGTGGCGCTGGCCGCTGCGGTGGTGATCGGTACACTGGCTGAGGCTGACGACAGCTCGGCTATGCTGAGTGCGGGCAGCATCGTCTTCACCAAATCGACGCCGGTGCGTATGGCGGCCGAAGACCTTTACGTCAGCCCCAATGCGGTGCGCATCCGCTTTGCCTTCGAGAATCCGACAGCGAAGGATGTTGAGACCATCGTCGCCTTCCCGCTGCCCGACATCGCGACCTGGGATTTTGCCGAAAGCGCCATCGGCACGGTGACCGGCGATTCCAAGAACTTCATCGGCTTCAAGGCGGTGATCGACGGCAAGCCGGTTGCGGTGACCGTCGAGCAGCGCGCCTTTTCCAAGGGCAAAGACGTTACGGCGCAGCTTGTTGCGGCCGGTGCGGTGATCAATCCGGTGACCGACGGCGGCTATGAGAAACTCGGCAAACTTCCCAAAGAGAAGAAGAAAGCGTTGATCGCGGCCGGGCTCGCCCAAGGCGACGGCGCCGACGAATTCTATCCGCAATGGATCGTGAAGACGAAGTTCTATTGGACTCAGAAATTCCCGGCCAAAAAGACGGTGGTGATCGAGCACGCCTATCAGCCGGTAACCGGCCAGTCGTTCTTCACCACCGCGTATCACAAACACGCCGACAAGGACCTGTTTGGCGATCTCAATTACTGCATCGACGCGCGCACCTGGGCGAGCCTCGCGGCCCGCACCGGCGCCAACCAGAATCCGTCCGAAGGCACGCGGCTGATGAACACTTTTGAGACCAGCTACATCCTTGCCACGGCCGGCAATTGGCAAGGACCGATTGGCAAGTTCCACCTCACCCTTGATAAGCTGAAACCCGACAACATCCTCAGCCTGTGCTGGGACGGCGAGTTGAAGAAGACCGGCGCCACCACCTTCGAGTTTTCGAAGGACAATTTTGCCCCCAAGCGCGACATTCACTTGGCCGTGTTCGAAAACGCCGGGCCGCAATGACGGGCGCGGCAATCAGCGACCGAGGAACCAGTCCATCAGGCGGCGCCAGAAGCGGGGCCGCGGCAAATACGGGACCGTTCCGTCGGCGAAGGCATGACTGCCCGTAACATACAATCCGATCATGGTCTGCCCCATCAGCGTTTCGTGACAGGCGACTGATAATACACGCAACATACAAACAGTCCACAATTTATCCACAGGCCAGCGCCATATTGTGGAAACTTCACAGTGTTTAACGCATAGTTACAAAGGCGCTGTCACAAACGCGCTGGCGTTAATCGGCGATGCGGTCCCGCCAGGACACGATGAGCGACTTGGTGCAGGCAAGGCGGTTCATGCGCGCCGTGGCGATTGTGGACCACACTTCGGCGACCGCTGTCGGCACCGGCGCGTGGCGCGCTTTCTCCACCGCCAAGGCGTGGCAGGGATCGATTTCGTCGTAGGCGAGGTAAAGCCCGGTGAAGAATACGCCGAACAGCAGCAGCAGGAAGACGATGGTGTTGCGGATCATCGTGTCTTCCTCGCGATCCTTCTAATACGGATGGGCACCCGGCTGGTTGTCCGGAATGGGACCGCTGTTGGGTGTGCTCACCGGATGAGCCAGATTGGTGCGGCAGTTGTAGAAGCCGCTGGCCCAGCCGGAGCGGTAATGCTTGTCGGTCTTGTAGAGGTTCTCATCGCGCACTTGATCGGCGCGATAGTTGGTGTCCTGCACGGTCGCCGAGGCGCAGCCGTCGGAATAGCCGGACTTGAAGCCGGGCGTGTTTTTGGCGGCGCGGTCGCGTTGCGACGGCAAGAGAATGCCGCAGCCGGCGAGGCTGACGGCGGCGATAAGGGCGATCGACAGAGCGATGATGCGGCGCAGGTTCATGGCCAGAGACTAGCAGGCGGCAGCGCCGCGCAATAGTTACAGATAGAAGCATCCCAGCGGCAGCTGCGGCCGTGAAAATCGCCTGACGGCCGGATTGGCACCGGCCGTGGTGGCCTTTGGCAATCCTTGTCGCGCCGGACGACATCCTGGGTGCGGTGAAGGCACACTAACTTCGCCACGGATTCAGAGCGCGCGCGGCTGTCTAAGCGCATGCTCTCGACGCTGCCGCAACCGCACGACGAGTCGGCCAAGCCGCGCAAGGGCAAAAAAAAGTGTATTAGGGAATGGACGAACGGTAGTCAGCCGTCGTGTCGTTAGCCGGACGGGCGGTCTTTCAAGAGAACCAGAGCGGAGAATGCACGCCTGTCTTTCGGTTTGGCCGTCGCGAATATTTCAATGGCCGACTTGGTCGCGGCGATGTCATTCTTCACCGAGGACTTATAGAGTTTTTTGGCATGCGGATCGTAATCCGCCTCGTGGCGTTTTGTTTGCATCGTAACAAAATGCACGGCAAATGATCGAATAGGGGTCGGAAACTTCTTTATTGTCTCACTATTTTTGCATTTATCGCAGGCATACCCATGCTGCAAAGCCCTGTAGACTTGTCGCCACGCAGGGATGCTGCGTTTGGAGCCCGGGCCACCAACAACAGAATCTGCGCAGCACGCCGCCATGCAATGAAACATGGCATAATAGGCCGTACTTATCGCGCGCCTTAAGTCAGCCTGAGATGGCTTTGCGTGCGATGCGTCTACCAGACGCTCAGCTGTTCCGATTAAGTCAAGCGGCTTCAGGTTTTTTCTTCCCCAATTCTGATTTCGCTATGAACGACAGAACAGGGAAAGGCGCATCTTTTTCTGAGAGCTCATCAATAATGTCGCTCATGCAGAGAGGAATTTTGGAAGGATCAAAATCATGCTTCTGCTTTACTTCAATAACGACAGAGACATCGATCATGTCCCTGCCGTCATCGCAATCCGCTTTGCGAAGATTGATGGACAAGACATGGAGCTTCGGGAAGCGACGTGATAACACCGCCCCGATGACATCCTTGATTTCTTCCATGTCCATAAACACGTCCATCTCTGCCAGCCCCTCCAGAGATTAACGATTTTCCCTGAAGGGAGATTGTTACAACCCGATGTAGGTGTCAAATCGGGCAATTTTTAGTGCTGAATTCTGCATATCTGATTAAACCCAGAAACCTGCGGCTTACCCGCGTCAAAAAACCATGAAGCGCTAGCAACTTTCGTAGGTCGTCTATTCCCTACAGGAAGGTGCGGCGGTCTTTAGTCGATCAGCTTACCTGTTGATAGGTGAGCCGCTTGCCTTCGGCACCCGGCAAGATGCGAGCAGCGCGCTCGGTGTTTTCAATGCTGGTCGGGCCGCGTCCGAACACGCTGAAATAGCTCCCTGCTGAATTGGCCGTCGCCTCGCCGCGGGCGGTCTTGCTCTCTTGAGCGCAGGCCTGCCGGGCCGTCATTTTGCCTCTGCAACCTAGTTGCGGCACCAAATTATAAGACCTCAGTCATACAACTTTTAGAATGTGTTTGGGGTGTGGCTGTTCAGGCTGTTTTTCTGTCTATCCCACACTTTGGAATAATATTTCTCGTCACCTAACGCTAGGTAATGGCTTCAATTTTCGCCTTCGGTTACCATTTTAAGTTGTTTATCTATCCCCCTCTGCCAAATATGTAGGATAATGTTCCTTGCGCGGACTGCTTCGCGCTTGGAAACCTTCAGTGGGGTCTCAGGGGCAATGGCAATAGGCAAGTGGGTACCGGCGGTTCAGATGCCGGAGGTTTCGGTGGCCTGCCAGCGGGCTTTGCTGGTTCAGATCGCGGTGGCCGAGGTGACCGGGGTCCACCTCACCGCCTTGTGTGCCGGGGGGCGCGGTGACGCCCGCTCCGCCTTCGCGCGCCAGATGGCGATGTATCTTTGCCGTCTGGTGTACGACATGAGCCTTGGCGACATTGCGCTCGCCTTCGGCCGTGACCGCTCGACGGCGGCCCATGCGATCCGGCGCATCGAAGAGGCGCGCGAACAGCCCGAGATCGACCGCTGCGCCGCTTGGATGGAAGCGACGTTGCGCCGGGCGGGAGGCGTCTATGACTGAGTCCCCTTTCAGCGATGCGATGCGGCGGCTGGTTGCCCGGCTCAAGCACGGCGCCCGCTTGCGCCGCGCCGGTGGGGCGTTTCTGTTGTCGGGGCGGCGCGGCCCCAAGACGACCGTGGCGTGCGACGTCGTCGAAGCACTTCTGGCCGAAGGGCTGGTGGAAGAAACGCCCGACGGTGTCGCCGTCACCGCGGCCGGCGACCGCTGGCTGATCGGCGGTGATCCGCAAGGCGCGCAGCATCTGGAGCTCGAAACCCGTCTCATCAAGGACGAAGCGGGACGCGAGCACTATGTGGTGGTAAACGCGGCAGAGTCGCCGCTGGCGCTGCTGCGGCGGCGCCAGATGATCGGTGTGGTCCAATTTGAGGCGGGTGACAGGTTGCGCCGCGATTACACCATCGGCCAGCTCACCCCGCGTATGGGGGTCGATTATGCGGCGCCGGTGGGCGGCCGTTCGTTCCGGCCCGATTTGGCCGAGACCGTGCTGGCGGCGCGCCAGCGCTTCAACCGCGCGCTCTGCGCGGCGGGGCCTGGGCTTGCCGAGGTGCTGTTCGACGTCTGTTGTTATCTGATGACGCTGGAAGAGTGCGAGAAGAACCACGCTTGGCCACGCAGCAGCGCCCGCGTCGTGCTCAGCCTCGCGCTCGATCGCCTCGCCAGCCATTACGGCATGATGGCGCCGTCCGCGGCGCGGATGCGGTCATGGTCGAAGGAGGATTGATTCAAGAACCAACCCCCGCTCTTTCTCCGGGGGGAAGAAAGAGCGGGGCATTGGGCTAGTACGGCGGATGCATGCGCGAGAGATTTGGGGGGGAACTCGCTTTCAGCTCCACCTTGGCACGCTCCAGACGTTCGCGAACCGCTTGGCGGAAGTCGGGCGCGAACGGCAAATCGGCGACGCACTGCACATGCTCGGCACAGGGGGGGACCTTGAGCAACTGTGCGATGAACGCGACCGCCTTAGGGGGTGCCACGCTTGGGGCGTCGGGACGGCCGTATCCGACATCCGGCTCGTGCGGGATAAAAACCGCTACCACGGTCATCCAAAATGCAGCGCGCAGGATCATCAGAACCAACACCATCGCCAAACGCAGGCGTGAGTATGGTGATGGGATTTTGCCAACGGCATAAGCGATTTCGTAAACTTTGATGCGTTTCGGTTAATTTCGCCGCTTCCGCCAAGTAATGAAAACAAGGGTTTGCTGAAATCGCTCTGTCTCGATTCAAGAAAGTCTCAAATACGCCGACATCTTTAGACGGCGTTGATTCGAATTTGAGACAAAAGGGAAGGGGGGCGAATAGCGAATAGCGAATAGCGAATAGGGTCTTTGCTGCGCGCGTGATCCCGTGCGCCCCCTACTCGCTATTCGCTGTTTGCTTGTTGCTTATTTCCCTACCGGCAACGCGATGGTCGCCGTGAAGCCTTTGCAGGTCCCGCTTTTCAATGTCAGCGTACCGTTGTGCAGCTCGCAATAGGCTTTGACCAGCGTCAGGCCGAGGCCGGCACCCGCCGGATGATCGGCCGTGCCGCGTCCGCCCTGTTCGAACGGCTCGAGGATGCGGGCGAGGTCTTCTTCGGGAACGCCCGGTCCGTTGTCGGTGACCGTGAGGAGCACCGCATCGCCGGCGCTTGCCGCATTGAGGCGTACCGTGCCGCCCGGCTGCGTGAAGTTCACCGCGTTCTCGACCAGATTGCCGAGCATGGCATTGTAGGCGGTCTCGTCGGCATCGACCATCAGGCCGGGGCCGCCGTTCTCGATGATGATCTCGACGTTTTTGTCCAGCGCCGCGCCGTCGAAACGATCCTTCAGGTGCCACAGCGCCAGACCGGCATCGAGCGGCTGGCGGTTGAGCTCGTAACGCCCGGCCGAGATTTTGGTAAGGTCGAGGATCTGGTTGAGCATGCGCAAAAGGTTGTTGCCGCCCATGTGAATCAGCCCGGCATATTCGCGGATCTGATCGGGGCCAGCGCTGTCGGCCAGGGTGCCAAGCAGATCGGAAAATCCGATAATGGCGTTGAGCGGCGTTTTGAGCTCGTGGCTCATGGTCCTCAGCAGCGTCTTCTTGGTGGTGTCGGCGGATGCTGCGGTCTGGTCGAGCTTGGTCGTCAGATCGGCGAGATAATTCGCCTGCACATCCGATTGCGCCTTGGAGGCCGCCAGCGCCTTCTTGGTGTCGGCGAGCGCCCGGGTCTGCTCATTGAGCACCTTTTCGGCGCGATGATGTTCGGTGACGTCGGTGAACACGACGATACGTCCGCCGTCGCTCGCTGCGCGGTCGCGCATCAGATAGGCGATGCCGTTGACGGTCTCGATGGTCATGGCCCCGGCCGGTACACGATGCAGTTCGTGGCGCTTTTCGATCCAGGCGGCGCGTTCGTTTTCCGCGATCGCGTGCGCCGCGATGCGTTCCACTACCTCATTGAAACCGGAGCCTTTGAGCGCGCTTGGCGTGATGTCGCCGTTCAGCGCGGCGTATTCATCATTGCATAGCGTCAGCCGGTCGTAGCGGTCGTAAAATGCGAAGGCATCGGCCGACAGTGCAATCGCGGCGTTCAGCCGTTCGAAATTGTGGCGCGCTTGGGTGGCGTCGGTCCACAGGATGATCCAGCCGCCGCTTGGGGTCTTGCGCGTTTTGACTTCGATGATGCGTCCGTCGGCCAGCGGCAGATCGCGCGGAGCATAGTCGCCATGAAACAGGCTGGTGCGCCGCATAGCGATGAGATCGTCAATATCCTGGCGCCCCGGACCGTTGGCGATTTCGCCACCGGCGACCTCCAGGCGGATGATGTCTTCGTAGCGGCGCCCGACCAGTTCGTCGCTGGAGGGCAGCGAGCGGAACATGTAGCCGAAATGCTGATTGGCGAAGATCAGCCGTTCGTCGGCATCGAACACCGTAATAGCCACGCGCAAAACATGCAGCGCTTCCATCACGGAGGGTGCAACGACATCGTCGAGGCTGACCGGAGTTCTCCGGCCGGTCCGCTGGAGTGCGGCGTTCATGGGCAACAATCTGGCTTGCAATCTTCTAGCGGCGAATATTCACGCCCGCGCCCTTGCAGATTCCTTTCGCGGTTGGTCGAGGTTGGCGGAAATGCCCCGAATCGCGCCACCATCGTTAATGAAGGGTAAACAAATGGATTCACAAACCTTGTGAATTTACCAACGAATCGGCGTGGCGTTCAGATCTTGTTAAACAGAAGTGGGCGACGATCCCCGGCGTGCGAATCGTCCGGTGGCTAGGGGTGATGGATATTCACAGACAAAATGGGCTTTCCCGCGGCACCGCTCCGCGCCGTCAGTTCATGGCGGTGCAGGCGCTCAAAGCGGTCCTCGGGGCGGTTTTGAGCGGTGGTTACATCGCCCTGATCGGGCGGCCCGGTCCGCTTGAGTTGATCGCCATGGCGGGATTGATCGCGCCGCTGATTCTGACGCTGGTGGCGTTTACCAAGGTAAAAATTGAAGCACTGGAGCAAGTATCGCTGGTGCTGTTCGCCGCGCTGATCGGCTATCTCGTCGCGCTCACCGGCGGGGTGCATTCCCCGCTCTTGGTGTGGTTCGCGCTGGTTCCGGCCGAAGCCGCACTGGCGGGCGAGCGCCCCGCC